>Ga0209737_10004274_pt1 | contig 10058 bp, 8 predicted proteins | sample TergutCu122P3_FD_187284 | JGI IMG/M metagenome (GOLD analysis project Ga0209737, IMG submission 187284) | Cubitermes ugandensis P3 segment gut microbial communities from Kakamega Forest, Kenya - Cu122 P3 (SPAdes) (version 2) | ecosystem: Host-associated > Arthropoda: Insects > Digestive system >...
GCAAAGATACAAATTAATTATCTAAATATCAACAAATTTATATGAAATTTTATCTTCTTAAAGTAGAACTAATGTATAGAGATTAATTAAAGGAATTGAATTATTAACACATATTAATTCTGACAATTTTCTATTATTACCTGTATCCAAAATGGTGAGTTGATTGTTACTGAAAACTAACCTAACTAAATCGGTTTTATTAGTTAAATCCAATTCTTTAATGCGATATTCTTCACAAGAAATCAATTCCAATTTAGGATTTCGACTCAAATCCAATTGGTTTATTTCTCCTTTCTGTGTCCATAAACTACGTAAATTTAAGGCATTATTAACATCTATTTGGGTAAGATGGACATAATTCATAGGATGTTTATAATGATCAGCTTCATTCAAATTTGGAAAAAGAGTTAATAACGGATTTATTTTCCCATTTTCTCCGAATATAGTAACCTTATATGTGCCCGCTACGCTATAAGTGTGTGTAATCCAATTCCCATATGCAACGTGTGGTGTATACCACCAAGCTAATCTCTTGGAAAAACCAGTGATTTCATCTGTTTGCGTTCCGTCACCCCAGTCAATCCAGAGATTTTCATCCTGCAATGCACCGATAAAGTTGCTTATTTCCTGTCCGTCATTGTCAATTTTCCACGTAAACGAAACAACACCCGAAATATCGCCTCTTATAACAATAATACTATATTTTTGACTTTCGCCGTTCTGGAGGGTTACTGTAATTGTAACTAAAGTATAGTCATTGAGAGTCAACAGCAAATCAGTTACGTTGCCTGTTACGGTAGCGCCGGGAATATCCGTAATTCCAGTAATATTGATTTTTTCAGTAGAAGCGTCCACATGAACAGTATAATCAAATATTTGTGCGTAAGGTATAAATACAGGCGAAATAGTTCCTGCGCTGATGTTCAATTGTATCCGAAATTATAAATTAATGCTACGATCATATTATAATTATAAGCACCGCTCCCGTCAGTGTTATAATCCATTTTAATACTTGCGCCGCAATGATACATCAGTGTAGCCACGGCTTCCTGCTGTTGTTGATTTTCGCCTCCGTAATATGAGTCAAGCATGGTTGCCCAGTCGTAATTGATTTCAAAATCTACCGGAGGTACGGATATCCCGGACCAAGTGGTATATGCTTCGCTTTGTCCTATACCAGATACCGGATGATTGTGGTATTTCATGATTTGCGCCATAGCAGTAGCCACGCAACCCGTTGGAGTTTTAGAACCGCCTACTGAAGGACACAGGTTATTATTAGGGATACCCTTGATCCCATTTTGTCTTGATAAGTGGTTCAACTGAGCTTGCTGTTATCGGAATATTTCCACTCATATAAGCCTCCCATTCCTGCTTCACAGCATCTGTTTGCGGCAAGTTTTGCGTTTGTGCGTACGCTATCTGTTTTTGTAGAGTTTCCATCCACCATGCAAAGTTGGGTGGTAGGTTGTTTTCGTCGTAGTTTCCATTGGTTGAATAGCCCAACACGGGTCGTACTGCATCGTCGCCGGCTATTATTACAAAGCCGCTGCCAGAAGAATCATTTATATTAAATACGTAGAAATACGTAGTGTCCTGTACTTCTGGCACATTCATTTGCTGTATCCTTAAGGGCAGCGCATGGCGGTTAGTTGCGGTATATTTTAACCGCACTTCGGGTTTTTTCAGCAGTTTTTGCTTTGACTGCACGTAGTTCTGCGCCAGCCTTTCGGCTTTATCGGCATCAACTTTTTTTGCCTGTAAAGGCAATATTGCGGCGCATAACAGGCCGCATAGGATTTGGATAAAATACTTTTTCATTGTAATGATGCTTGATAATTGTTTTGTTTCTGTTTGATAATTGATTTTTACATGGTTATTTTTTATCGCACAAAAATACAACTTTTTTTGAAATATGCATTAACTTTTATCTCAAATCGTATCTTTGCCTTTTTTTAAGAAATATGTCACGAAGAAAGAATAAATCGAAAAACAGGATAGGCGCTCCGGAGTTGAAACAGGGCGCTATGGCAGCCTTTCAGCGTTACCCCGGTACGCCGATGAATTACAAACAGGTAGCCAAAAAGATGGGGTTGAACAATTCAGAAATGAGGCAATTCCTGCCGGCTATTCTGGAAGAAATGAAAGCCGAAAAGTTGATAGATGCTACCGGACGGGGAAGTTACCGCCTGAGTTACGAAACAGGTTGCGTTGTTGGGAAGGTGGATATGACCGCTCACGGTTATGCATATATTATATCATCAGAATCGGAAGACGATGTATTTGTATCGCAGAAAAACCTGCGCGAATCGCTACACGGCGATACGGTGAGGGTACATCTTTTCGCCCGCCGCAAAGGATCCAGGCTCGAAGGACAGGTAGTGGAAGTGATTGAACGCTCGCGTACTGCCTTTGTGGGAACCATCGGCATCACCGATACATTTGCCTTTATGATTCCCGATAGCCGCCTGATACCCTACGATATGTTCATCCCGCAGGGAAAACAGGGCGGCGCTAAAGACGGGCAGAAAGTGGTTGTCCGTATTGTGGAATGGCCGCACCGCGCTAAAAATCCGATTGGCGAAGTGATTGAAGTACTGGGCTATCCGGGTGAGAACGAAACGGAAATGCACTCCATCCTTGCTGAATGCGAGTTGCCCTACAAGTTTGAAAAGGAGGTGGAAGACGCCGCAGCTACGATACCCGCCGGAATTACAGCGGAAGAAATAAATAATCGCCGTGATTTTCGCGGTGTTCCTACCTTCACCGTCGACCCTGCGGATGCAAAGGATTATGACGATGGTCTTTCGTTGCGGAAATTAGAAAACGGCAACTGGGAAGTGGGCGTACATATTGCCGACGTAACGCATTACGTGCAACTCGGCTCGCTCATCGACAGGGAAGCCATCAACCGAGCTACTTCCGTATATCTGGTAGACCGCACAGTGCCGATGTTGCCCGAAGCATTATCGAACAATCTGTGTTCGCTCCGTCCCAACGAGGACAAACTTTGTTTTTCGGCCGTTTTTGAGATGGACGACAAAGCCGCTATCCTGAAGCAATGGTTTGGCCGCACGGTGATACGTTCCACCAACCGCTTGTCCTACGAAGAAGCGCAGGTAATTATCGATACCGGCGAAGGAAAAATGAGCGACGAAATTCAAACCCTGCACCGCCTGGCGCAAATCATTCGTGAAGACCGTTTCAAGAAAGGCTCCATATCCTTTGAGCGCGCCGAACCGAAATTTTTACTGGATGAGAAAGGGAAACCGTTAGGGGTATATTTTGTGGAAAATACAACCTCGCATCAACTGATTGAAGAGTTCATGCTGCTGACCAACCGGCGTGTTGCAGAATTTTGTACCGGTATTTTGCAGGTGGACAGTCCTGCGCGCAACGGTAAAGGGAAGGTGGGTGTGTATCGTGTTCACGACAAACCCAACATGGAAAAATTAGTAAAATTTGCCACGTTTATCAACCGGTTCGGTTACAGCATCAAAACATCGTCCGACCGCGCTATTGCTACTTCGCTCAACAAACTGCTTGCGAAAGTGAAAGGCAAAAAGGAAGAAAACATGGTGGGGACGCTGGCTTTACGTTCTATGGCCAAGGCGGACTATTCCACTGATAATATAGGACATTACGGCTTGGGATTCAAGCATTACACGCATTTCACATCGCCCATACGCCGCTACCCGGATATAATGGCTCACCGGTTGCTTCAATACTATTTGGATGGCGCAGGCGACAAACCCGACAAGGCCGTACTGGAATCTTTGTGCCGGCAATCGTCGAACATGGAACGCCGGGCAGTAGACGCCGAGCGCACTTCAGTGAAATACAAGCAGGTGGAGTTCATGAGCGACAAAATAGGTCAAACCTTCGACGGCGTCATTTCGGGCGTCACCGAGTGGGGAATCTACGTGGAACTGAACGAAAGTAAATGCGAAGGAATGATTCACATCCGCGATCTCAACGACGATTTCTATATTTTCGACGAGGACAATTATTGCATCAAAGGCAAGCGTCTTGGCCGGACATTCCAGTTGGGCGAACCCATAAAAGTTAAAGTATGGCGCGCCAACCTGATGAAAAAACAGTTGGATTTCTGTTTACCTGAAGAAGAAACAGCAGTTTATCATCCGAAAGAAGAAAAACCTGAACCAAAGAAAAAAAGTCAAACTGGGAAATCACGGGGCCGGAAGAAATAACTATCCTGCTGGGTTTTTAAAACCCGGTAGGTTTAATTTTATCAACAAGACCTGCCGGGTTTGAAAAACCCAGCAGGTCACGAAATTAATTTTTCAGAATGGGCGTCAGCACAATGTTCCGGTACAATACCTTTCCGTGGTCACCCTGCAGATAAATAGGACCCGGTTTTAAAACATCAGCATGCATTGCACCTCCGGTTGGACCGTAAGCCGGTTGGTTATCGATAATTTTCTTTCCGTTCAACACAACTGTTACGTGTCTGTTGCAAAGCGTCATTTCCATGGTTTGCCATTCACCGGCTGGTTTTTCGGCTGCCACTGATGGTGTAATACGGCTGTATAACCCGCCCATGTTGTGCGAATCCAATTCTTTGCCATACGAATCAACTACCTGTATTTCATATATACCACGAAGATACACTCCACTGTTGCTTCCTGCAGGTATATTCACCTCAAGCGAAAGTTTGAAATCTTCAAACTCAGCATCCGTTCTTAAATTTCCAAAACTTAAACGCTGTCCAGCAGGACTTACAGGGTCGTTGACGAGTTCGCCGTTGACTACTTTAAAACCATTGGCTTGATTGGGGTTGATCAGTCGCCATCCGGCCAAATCCTTACCATTAAAAAGTTTGATGGGTAATCCGAATTTAACTTTCGACAGGTCGGGCGCCGGCCCCGGATCGGCTAAGCGCCAACCTGTGAATTTTCTTGTCGTAACATTCATCCCGTCGCGGGAAGGACTTGCCAGCGTACCGGTCAGATTGTTTCCCGTTCGTTCAAACGTAAACGTTTGCGTCACAACATGCGTCCTGCTGTCGCTTCGCTTTACGTTATTGGTTCTGGTAACCACAAGCGTATGGTCGTCTTTGAAAAATACGCTGGAAACAGGTACAACGCTTCCGCCCTGCCATAATAACTCGGCGTCCAAAAACCCCTGGTTTTCGTTTACACCAAGCCATCCCACTGAACCGTCTTCAATATCGATGGTCCACATTCCAAAAAATTCTTTTCTTACATCCTGCGCATTGACTAACAACGCAGTCGAGAAAAACAAAGCAAATAAAATAATCCTTCGATTCATAACAAAAATTAATTTAAATATTTAACAATAAAGTTTATAATACGAAAATACCTCATATTCGATGACAAAAGTAAAGAAAAAAACAAAACAGCAACATTTTTTGTATGTTTTAATTATTACCGTTTCACCCGTGCATTTCCTTTCCACACGCTCCACACCATTTCTTCGTCGGCCGGTTGTGCGTAATCGGTCAGGAATGTGGTGGCCAGCGCGCCGGTTGCCCAGCCAAACTGTGCGCATTTTTCGGCTTCCCATCCTTTCAAGATACCGTAGAGCAGTCCGCCGACGAAGCCGTCGCCGCCGCCAATACGGTCAAGCACATGGATGGTACGCGGTTCGATCACCACAAAGTTATTGCCCTCAAGCACGATGGCGCCCCAAAGATGTTCGTTCACGTTGACCACCTGCCGCAATGTGGTGGCAAAGAAAGAAGCGCCGGGGTAAGATTCCTTCACGCGCATGGTCATTTCCTTGAAACCCTCTATCTTATTGGCAATGGCTTTTCCACCCGCTTCAGGACCTTCGATGTTCAAACACAACTGGAAATCTTCTTCGTTGCCAATCAGTATGTCTGCAATGGAAGCAATTTCCTTGAATGTTTCGTGCAGTTCCTTTTCACGGCCCTTCCAGAATGAGGCTCTGTGATTGAGGTCGAAAGAGATGCGTGTTCCGTATTTCTTTGCGGCGCGCGCCAGTTCGAGACAGAAATTACTTGTTTCGGGCGACAGAGCGCCAATCAATCCCGACAGGTGAATGATTTGCACGCCTTCCTGCCCAAAAATCCTGTCGAGGTCGAAATCCTTTACATTGAGCGTTCGTCCTACTTCGCCGGCACGGTCGTTGTGAACGCGCGGCCCGCGCGAACCGTAACCGCTGTCGGCAATATTGAACTGATGGCGGTAACCCCACGGATCGCCCTGGTCTACTTCAGCGCCTTCATATTCAATCCCGCGGCTTTTAAGGCTTTGCTTGATGAATTGCGCTATGGGACTGCCTTTCACGAAAGTGGTCAGTACTTTTACCGGCAATCCGAGATACGACGAAATGCTGGCCACGTTGCTTTCGGCGCTGGTAGCCTGCATGATAAACGTGTCGCCGCTGTATACCGGCGCTCCGTTGGGAGGGGTGATTCTTACGCCCATACTCGTGGGTACTACCATAGCCCATCTGGCGTCTTTTTTTAATTGGATGCTCATATTTTTATTTTGTTTAATGGTTTACACTTTTCCGAAAGCATTGAAACCGCCATCTACTGGTATGCAGATACCGGTTACAAACGACGAAATATCGCTCAACAGATACAGCATGGCTCCGTTCAAATCGTCGGGTTCGCCGTATTTAGCCATGGGAGTGTTGGTGATGATTTTTTTACCGCGTGCCGTCGGTGCGCCTGTTTTTTCGTCGGTCAGCAGGAAACGGTTCTGGTTGGTGAGGAAAAATCCTGGAGCGATGGCATTCACGCGAATACCTGTCTTTGCTAAATGCACTGCCAGCCATTCTGTAAAATTATTGATGGATGCTTTGGCGGCAGAATATGCCGGAATCTTTGTCAACGGCTTGTAGGCATTCATCGACGAGATGTTGAGCACGCAGCCCTTGCCTGCTTCGAGCATGTCTGTTGTAAAGACCATTGAGGGTAGCAATGTTCCTTTGAAATTGAGATCGTACACTTTTTGGAAACCTTCCATGTTCAGGCCATAGAAAGATTTTTCCAATTGCTGCATGCTGTCGGGCGTCATTTCTTCCAACTGCGTTGTGGCCATGGGGGAATTTCCACCGGCGCCATTGATCAAAAGATTGATTTTGCCCAACTTTTCGTTGATCAGTTTTTTGGCTGCCACGAGCGAATCTTTGTCCAACACGCTGGCGCCTACGCCGATGGTTGTCACGCCCGATTCTTTTTCTACTTCAGCGGCCAATTTTACGGCTGCCTCTTCGTTCAAGTCAACTATTGCGGTTTTCACACCCACCGAAGCCAAGGCTCTTGTAAGGCTTGCTCCAATTACTCCTGCGCCTCCTGTGAGGACGCATACTTTACCGTTCAGGTCGTCAAATGAAATTTTGTTCATTTTTATTATATTTATTGTTATGATTAATTAACATCCAAGCACCGTCACATCGCCATCCTGTTCCCAAAATATCCGTTCTTCCCAGGGTGGTTTTACGTCCTCCGGACGACGGTCGAAAATGATTAGATATGTTCCGGTTATGTTTTTATGGTATCCAACCGGGGGTATAAATGTGCTGCGGTAGCGGGTCACCTGTTTCATACCTTCCGCTTTAACCTGATCAAATGTGCGATATGCACGTAACAGTTTTATTTCGATGATGTTCCATTCACCTTTATATTCCACTGCCAGATCCATACGTCCGCGTCCGGTAGCATACTCGCGTTCTATGCGTCCGGTAGCATTGACCACTCTTTGCAAAAAAGCCATCAACAACAGATGGGGGAAAGCGTGTGTGTAACTTGTCCATTCTTCCCAGACGTCTGAATGGTTGCGCCAAAAGTCCTGAAATTCCTGCAGGAGCGCATCCATGTCTAAACGTCCGTTAGAGGTTTGCCAACGCCATGAAGATGGTGGAGGCACCTGCGTAAAATAAACAGAATGGAGTGTACTGGTTAATATTTCTTCATAAATAGGATTGGCAATCGTGAAACCTCTATCCATGTCCCATTTGATCAAGCCCAAATCCATAGCCAACTTTACATCCGGATGGTTCAGATCGAGATTTGCGCCGTTGTCACCAATAAGTATGAGTTGAATAATGCCTCGTATTCCCGGTTCTTTCAACCTTTCAGCCAAAGCGTCTAAATGTGTTTCGCGCGCTCTGATCATTTTCTCGCGTGCCTTTTCGATATGAGCAAGCGTAACAGTTTCTGAACTCATTTCGTCAATAAACTGCATGGTTGCCCGCATAAATAATGAATTGACTATCCACGGCTGCCCGCATGACTGTTCGTAAACATAGTCTAATGCTCCCTGCGTGATCTGCTGTCCGTTTTCGGCAGTTCGCTGGGCAAAAAGATGAGCAATGTCTTCCCTGCTAAAATTGGACAAAGTAGCCGAGTCGGATTTGATGTTGAACGGCGAACCCGGATTTGGCGCTATTCCTCCTTTGGAGGCAGTGATGTAATCCCTCAAATCGCGCATTCCTACCAATACAACCGAAACAGGAAACTTTCCAACACCGCGGCCGACAAAACCATCGCGTAACTGCCGCAAAAAACTGATCATGGCTTCACCATGCAATACATCAACTTCGTCGAAAAGAACGATCAAGGGTTTTGGCGCAACTATTCGCGACCAGTTTTCCAAAATGTCGTATAGCATTCCCGCGGGATCTGCATTATTCAATTCAGGAATGGGAAGGTTATTTTGCAGGGCGCGTTGGCGTATGGAGTTACAAATTGCAGGCATGGCGCGTTCTATTTCCACCAGGCCCTGGCAACGTTCTACACTTACATAACAAGACACCGCTTCGCCTGCATCATTGATTTCGCGCATCCAATTTTGCAGGAAAGTAGTCTTTCCCGTTTGGCGCGGAGCATGAAGCACCCAATAAAGTTTATCGCGAAGGTATCGGTGCAACTGCGCATCCACAAGCCGGTCTTCGGGTGGAAGCATATAATGATCGTCAGGATCGCATGGGCCGGTTGTATTAAAAAACCGAAGGTCGCGTTTATTCATTTACATTTTTTATTTAACAATTGGTTATGATTTTATTTCCCATAATGGAAACTTTTTAAACGACAGCATTTCTGGACCGGAGTTTTCGAAATCGGAATAAAAACCATTGTAGACTTCCTTCACCTGTTCCTGAAAATTCCGTTCTTCTGCTTCCGTTATATTGCCGCATGTTCTCAAATAAACGGCAAAACAGTAAAGCGCATTTAACTGTGCCAAATAATTTACTTCGTGATCAAGCCATGGATGTGTTCTCAAGTATGAATTTTTTTCAAATATCTTCATGTCAAGACAAAAGATGTTTTCCGGACGTTTCAACTTAGAGACCACACTCAAATAATATTGATAAACGGCATCGGAGTAATATTCAGCGCTTTCAAACGATAATTCTGTTTTTTTGTACAGGAAATACGCAAAATTGTTTGTAATATCGTAATATTTTTTCATTGCTTCCGAACGTTTCATCGGCAAATCGGTATCCCACACCGTAAATGGGCGTATATATCCTAACAACTTATCAGTCCAGAAGTTCTCGTCACTATCGGGTTCCAGTTCAACGCCATTCGATATCAGTTCATCTATCAACGAGCAGACTGATTCTTGCGTAACTGGTATGTCTAAATATTTTGACACTGTACGATTAACAATCACATTCGTAATATCCCCATGACATGTACTTTTTTCCAATGCTGACAACACAACACCGGGATGGTTGATTGCAAGGAAAAAGTCGACTATTTCACCGAGTTTATGGGTATACTCATTGTCTATATCTCGCTTAAACAATTCAAAATACTCAGCGAGTTCATCAAATTGTCCTTTTGCTGCAAACCAACAAATTAAATCGTGGTCATACCACCCGTAACTTTGTTTGTAGGTATAGGGATAATCTTTACGAATACGGAGCAAAAGTTCCACAAAAGTTTCATAGATACCTTTTTCGAAATGTTTACCTCCTAATTCGAAAAGAACTTCATGATACAATTCGAGATGATCCACCAGATGCGGGTATTGGTTGATAAATGCGACCAGATGCTCCCTTTCTGTCACTGTATCATTCATCTCTTTGTATGCATC
>Ga0209737_10004275_pt1 | contig 10058 bp, 6 predicted proteins | sample TergutCu122P3_FD_187284 | JGI IMG/M metagenome (GOLD analysis project Ga0209737, IMG submission 187284) | Cubitermes ugandensis P3 segment gut microbial communities from Kakamega Forest, Kenya - Cu122 P3 (SPAdes) (version 2) | ecosystem: Host-associated > Arthropoda: Insects > Digestive system >...
CTACTCTTCTTTCATCGTTGCCGACAAGGTGACCGTGATTTCCCGCCGCGCCGGGTTGCCTGCCACGGAGGCGGTGCGCTGGGAATGCGCGATGACCGGCGATGCGGCGGGCGAGTACTCGGTGGAGACGACCGAGCGCGCCGGGCGCGGAACCGAGATTACCCTCCATCTGCGCGAAGGCCAGGAGGATCTGCTCTCCAACTGGCGGCTGAAAAGCCTCATCCGCAAGTATTCCGACCATATCGTCCAGCCCATTCTGATGAAGAAGGAAAAATGGGACGAAGAGAAAAAGGCGGAAGTTCAGACCGAGGAAGAAGAGACCGTCAACCAGGCCAACGCCCTCTGGGCGCGCGCCCGCAACGAAATCAGCGACGACGAATACAAGGCGTTCTACAGGCATGTCGCCCACGACTACAACGAGCCGCTTGCCTGGGCGCACGCGAAAGTCGAAGGGCGGCAGGAATACACCCAACTGCTCTACATTCCCGCGCATGCGCCCTTCGATCTTTGGGATCGCCACGCCCGCCACGGCATCAAGCTCTACGTGCGGCGCGTTTTCATCATGGATGACGCCGAAAAGCTCATGCCGCTCTACCTGCGTTTCGTGCGCGGGGTTGTCGATTCCGCCGATCTTCCTCTGAACATCTCGCGCGAAATTCTCCAGGAGTCGAAGGATATCGACGCCATTCGCCAGGGCTGCACCAAGAAGGTTCTCGGCCTGCTGGAGAGCCTTGCCGACAGTTCGGATACGGCGGACAAGGAAAAGTACGCCGCCTTCTGGAAGGAGTTCGGGCGCGTTCTCAAGGAAGGCGTGGGCGAGGACTTTGCCAACAAGGAAAAAATCGCCTCCCTGCTGCGGTTTGCGTCCACCCATGCCGATACGGCCGATGAAACCGTCTCGCTCAAGGACTACATCGCGCGGATGAAGGAAGGGCAGGAGAAGATTTATTACGTCACCGCCGAGAGTTTCAACGCTGCGAAGAACAGCCCGCACCTCGAAATTTTCCGCAAGAAGGGCATCGAAGTCCTGTTGTTGTCGGATCGCGTCGACGAATGGGTGACGGGCAACCTCACCGAGTTCGACGGCAAGCCGCTTGCCTCGGTGGCACGCGGCGGTCTCGATCTCGGCAAACTCGAAGACGAGGCCGAGAAAAAAGAGGCCGAACAGGCTGCCGACGAATACAAGCCTCTGGTCGAGAAGATGAAAGCCAGCCTCGGCGAGCGGGTGAAGGATGTGCGCGTCACGCTGCGCCTCACCGACTCTCCGGCCTGCCTCGTGGCCGACGAGCACGATCTTGGCATGAATCTGGGCCGCATCCTCAAGGCAGCCGGGCAAAATGCTCCGGACTCCAAGCCCATCCTCGAAATCAACCCGCATCACCCGGCGGTGCAAAGGCTCAGAACCGAGGAAAAACAGTTCGACGACTGGGCGATGGTGCTCTTCGATCAGGCGTTGCTCGCCGAAGGCGGCACGCTGGACGATCCGGCCAGTTTTGTGAAGAGAATCAATCAGTTGATGCTGGCGATGAGCGGCACGTAGCCTTGCGAGGGGCGGCATTCTGCCGCCAGCCTGCCGCTATGGGTTCGCGTCGGCTTCGGCCAGCGAAATCAGGCGCTCCAGCGCGACCGTGACGGCGCAGTGGCGGATGGCTTCGCGGTCGCCGGGGAAGCAGTGGGTTTCGGCTTGCACGTTGCCACAGCGCTGCCGCCAGGCCAGCCACACCGTGCCTACGGGCTTGGCGGCGCTACCGCCGTCCGGCCCGGCAATGCCCGTGATGGCGACTGCCACGTCGGCGCGACTGTGAGCGATGGTACCCAGGGCCATCTCAAGCGCGGTCTCCTCGCTCACCGCGCCGTGGCGGGCGAGCGTTGCAGGGGTTACGCCGAGAAGTTCCATCTTGGATTCGTTGGAGTAGGTCACGAAGCCGCGGTCGAACCAGACCGAACTGCCCGGTGTGGCAGTGATGGCGCCGGCAAGCAGACCGCCGGAGCAGGACTCCGCCGTGGCAAGCGTCCAGCCGCGCGCAGACAGCGCCCGGCCCAGAAGGCGGGAGAGTTCAGCGAGGCTGCGATCCATGTTCAGACTCAGACGCCGGGCAACAGGGCGTAGAGATAAATGAGCGCGTTCAACGCCAGCAAGGCATAGACGGCAGCGAACAGATCGTCGAGCATGACGCAGAAACCGTTCTTGCCGCGATCCGCCTGGCGGATCGGTGGCGGCTTGACGATGTCGAACAGACGAAAGAGCGCCACCGCGATGGCCTGCCAGACAAGCTCTGAAGGGGCGAGGAAAAGTACGAGCCACGTTGCGACCATCTCGTCCCAGACAATCGCCCCGTGGTCGGGAACGCCAAGCGCCTTACCGGTGTGATGAGTCGCAAAAACGCCGACGATGAAACAGACGAGGAGAAACGCCAGAAAGGCCGTATTCGACAGATCCGCCGCGCGCAGCAGCGGATAAAGCAGCCAGGCTGCCAGCGTGCCTGCCGTGCCGGGCGCAACGGGCGACAGGCCGGAGCCGAAGCCGAGCGAGATCAGATGGACGGGATGGCGCAGAAGCCAGGGAGAAGGTCGCGGCCCCATGATGGCAAGGCCAAGGAAATCCTGACAGAACGGGGCTCGAATAGTATCATGCTCCGCCGTTTCTGACCGGTGGAGTGTCTTGATATCTTGTATATTTGTAGACACGTCACGCTGACGAAACACTGTGAGAATAACCTGTAAGGCCATGTTTTCAGAGAGATACGCACTGAAAGACGTCGCTCATGCCGTTAGCATGAAGACGGGAGGCTTTTATCAAAGAGATGGAGCGAAGGGCCATTTTCGGCTCAGGAAGTCGTCAAGTGGGTCAGGACCGTGAAGAAAGAAAATATTCATGAATTCATATCCTTGACGGTCCACATCCTGGACAGGATCCTCAATGCCGCCCATAAGACGGTCAGAGGGCTTCGGCCTGTCGCCCGCTGGGCGATCGGCAGGTTTCACCGGGCGGACGCGGATCGCTCGTTGATCCAGGAAGCGGCGAAACAGGGCAGGTCGACCGGCGCGAAAAACAAGACCGTTGCCGTCGTTCCCGTGTACAACCACGGCGAGACGGTGGGCGATGTCGTTGCCTCGCTACGCGGTTATGGCCTGCCGGTCATTCTGGTCGACGACGGCAGCGACACGTTTACTGCCCGGGTGCTGGACACGATTGCTTCCACGAAGTGGGCCTTTGGGCCGCCGGTGAAGCTCGTGCGTCTTCCGAAGAATCGCGGCAAGGGTGCGGCGGTGATGACGGGATTTCGCAGCGCGTATGCGTATGGCGCCAGCCATGTCTTGCAGGTGGATGCCGACGGGCAACACGGGCTCGAAGTCGTGCCCAGGTTTCTGGAGGTCTCGGCGGAAAGCCCGGATGCCGTCATTGCCGGATATCCGCTCTATGACGCAACGGTTCCTCGCACGCGGTTCTACGGGAGCCGCGCGAACTTTGCAGGGGTATGCCTCAACACGTTGTCCAGGCGCATTGCCGGCCCGATGTGCGGCTTCCGGCTGTATCCGTTGGCAAAGGTGAGGAGTGTCCTGCCTGCGGTGGCGAAAGCCCGGCGCATGAATTTCGATACCGAGATTGCCGTTCGCCTGGATTGGGAGAATGTGCCCTTCATCAACCTGCCGGTAGCGGTTCGTTACCCGCTCGGCGGGTTTTCGCATTTCCGGATCATTCGCGACACCCTGCTCATGGTGATCATGCACGCGAGGCTTCTCTTCGGCATGATCTTCCGAATGCCGGGCCTGCTTTCCCGGCATTCGGGTTCGTTTGCCGGATATTCGGGCCTGGTTTCCCGCCGTTTCCACCCCGATCACAAGCCGGGCGCAAGTCCCGGCGCTCGTTCGCCCAGGGACGGGAATACCCGAGACCAGGGCAAGGACACCCGCTAGAACCCTGGCGCGCAGAACGTCATAAATCGGCTATGCCGAGAGTCTCATCGGCGCATATCTGTGCCATAATGGGTAGCGTGATGGAATCTGCGGGAAGGGCGGATGGAAGCAAAGCTCAAGCACCTTGGGATGGTTCAAGACGTTGTCAACCGCATGGCGTCCAATTCCTTTTTGTTGAAGGGCTGGAGTCTGACGCTGACCTCTGCGCTCATCGCCCTGTCCGTCAACAATGAAAACCCTTTGTTCGTCATGGTGGCGCTGGTGCCGTGCCTCATGTTCTGGGGGCTGAACGGGTACTTTCTGCGCCAGGAACGCCTGCTCCGGAGGCTCTATGACGAGGTCAGGGCCAGGCAGCCAGAGGAAATCGATTTTTCCATGAAGTGGAGCAGAGATGCCGAGGAAAAGGAGGCGTCGTGGCTTGGCGTCTGTTTTTCGGGGACGCTGCTGGCGTTCCATGGCGTCATCATGCTGCTGGTCTTTCTGACTGTTCTCTCACTCATTTTTATCGGGAGATGAAAATGGCGAAGCCGGGTAAGAAGTACGATGTATTCATCAATTACAACTCCCTCGATGAGCTTGCCGTCGACGTGCTCGTGGCGCGGCTCGAGACGCAAGGCATCATCTGTTTTCGGGATAAATGGGAGACGGTGCCGGGCAGGGGAGCCGTATTGCAGTTGGTGGAGGGCATCAAGGCGAGCGGTGTTTTCATCGTGTTCGTCGGACGGCACGCTACCGGGCCGTGGCAGGCCCGGGAGATCGTTACCGCGCTCGAAGAGAGAATGAGAGGCCATTACATCATCCCTGTTTTCTTTCCGGAGTTGCCACAAAAGGAACGGAAAAATCTGGTGGATTTTCTGCAATCTCCAACCTCTGTTTCGTTTCACGATCATCTGGACGAAAGCCCTCCTTTCAGGCAATTGCTTGGAGCCATAAAAGGGGAGTTGAGTAAAAAGGAGCCTGATAGAAGGTTTCCGGAAAACGCCGACGATGCGCCACGAAGAAGAGATCTGAAAAACCCGTACAAGGGTCTGGAGGCGTTTCATGAAGAAGATCATGTGGATTTTTTTGGGCGTCGGCGGACGACGAAGGAGATTATCGACGACATCGAAAAGGTCGTCTCCACAAGAGAGAGCGTGCGCCTGTTCGTTCTGACGGGCGTTTCGGGCTGTGGCAAATCCTCGCTGGCGCGTGCCGGCGTGATGGCCGAGCTGAGTGAAAAGTGGGGCAAGAAATCGCGCTACGCAACGGTGGGCAGTCCCGGAAAAGATCCTCTGTACGAACTGGCGACCCTGATCTCGGATGAAGAAACGTTCGAAGCGGAGTTGCTGAAAGACAAAAGAGCCTTGGACAGGCAGATTTCCCATATCGTGTTGAGCGAAAGAGCCCGGAAATTCGTCCTTCTGATAGATCAATTCGAGGAAGTTTTCACTCTCTGTCAGGATACGGAACGACGTCGCGCCTTTATCGACAACCTTTTGTTTGCCGCGAGCAAGGACAACGGAAAGGCGATCATCATCCTGACTCTTCGCAACGAGTTCTGGAAGAGCTTCATCGATGCCGTGGATGAAGAAGCCTGCAACGACAAGGCCCACTTTTGCCGGAGGAGCAACATTCCTGTCGTCGCCATGAGCAAGGGCGAGTTGCGCGAAGCCATCGTGGAACCGGCGCACCGGATGGGGGTCGGGTACGACTCGCGCCTGCTCGATGCCTTGCTGGATGAAGCGGGCACGATGCTGGAGGACGACGGCACGAGAGAGGGCATTCTGCCGCTGTTGCAGGTTGCGCTGATGGAATTGTGGCAGTACCGGAGTCCGAACTGCATCGGATACGATGCCTTCAAAAAAACCGGCGGTATTCGTGGTGCGCTGGAAAAGCGCGCCAACGATATTTACGACGGGTTCGACGAACCGGCGCAGCGCATTGCGCAGCATGTTTTTCTGAATCTGGTGCGCATCAACCCGAGTGCGGCGGAAACAAGGCAACGGGCGGGTGTCGATGATCTCGCTCCGAGCGGGTATGACAGAAGAGAGGTGGTGGAAGTCATCAGGGAATTGGTGGATAAACGGCTGCTGGTTTCGGACGGGGACGTGGTTGAAATCATCCACGAGGCGCTGATCCGCCGTTGGGGTGTTTTGCGCGATTGGGTGGAAAGCAGTCGGAATAGAATGAAGCACAAGCAGGGGATCGAGGATGCTGCGGATCTTTGGCAGAGCGGCTATGGGAGCCTGCTGACGGAAAAAGCGCTCGATGCCGCGCTGGCGTGGGTTGCGGATGAGGGGCTCTCTTCCGTTCCTCTGGGGTTGAGCGTAAAAGCCAAGGGGTTTCTTGAGGCCAGTAAGCGGCAGGAAGAGAAAAATGGTAGGTCGGGTCCGATAGAAGTGGTGGGTGGCCTGACGTCTGCTGATGATTCGGACTCTTTGTCGCCGGCTGCGTCCATTCGGGTGGTGGAAGCCGTGCAAGAATCGCTCCCGGCGGAAGACGAAAGCCCGTTACTACTGGGCAAGCTTCAAACGTACCCTCATATTGACATTTATCCGCATGGGCACACAGGCTACATTAAATGTCTTGCGTTCAGCCCGGATGGGAACCTGCTGGCTTCGGGAGGGGATGACAAAAAGATCATCCTTTGGGATGTGAAACGACGGCAGGCTTTGACGACGTTGAGTGGGAAAGACAATTCTATTACTTATCTGTCATTCGCCTCGGACGGAAGCTCACTGGTTTCGAATGATGGAAAAAGTGTCATCGTTTGGGATGTGACACAACAGGGGGCTTTGGCGACTTCACTCGAAAATACTAATCTTGTTCGTCTATCGCTCAGCCCGGATGGAAGCCTGTTGGCTTCGGCAAGATGGCATTATCATACAAGCGACAAAAAGTTTGATGTCGTTCTTTGGGATGTGAAGCAACAGCGAATTTTGACAACCTTGTGCGGACACAATGAACCGGTCGATCACCTGTCGTTCAACCCGGACGGGAACCTGCTGGTTTCGGTAGATAATGACAAAACGATCATCCTTTGGGATGTGGAGCAACAGGCTCCTGTGATCAGAAACAGATATGATGGTGGTGATTGTTGCCTGTCATTCGGCCCGGATGGGAGCTTGCTGGCTGCGGCAGTCGATGGCAGAACGATTGTTCTTTGGGATGTGACACAACCGCAGGTTCCTGCGACCTTGCGTGGGCATGATGAAGATATCAGAGAGCTACTGTTTAGCCCGGACGGAAGCCTGCTGGCGTCGGCAGGCATGCTCGGAACAATCATCCTTTGGGATGTGAAACAACGTCGGGCTCTTGTGGCTTTGCGCGAGAATCATGGAACGGTCAGGCGTCTATTATTCAGTCCGGACGGGAGCTTGCTGGCTTCGGCGTATGAAGACAAAACGGTCACTCTTTGGGATGTGAAACAACAACGGGCACTTACGACTGTGTGTGGACATAACAAACATATTCGCACCTTGCTGTTTAGTCCGGATGGAAGCCTGTTAGCTTCAGAAAGCGGAGGCGCAGACTTGACCCTTCCAGGTGATAGGATCATTCTTTTGGATGTGAAACAGCGATGGGCTCCTGTGACTTTGCACGGCGGTGTTCCATTTGGTGTTCCATCATTCTTCAGCCCGGATGGAAACCTGCTGGCCTCGATAGTCGGCAAAAAAATCCTGCTCTGGGACGTTTCCCACGAATCATTGCGAGCCTACGCCAGCAGAGCCGCTGATCACGATACGCCCTCCGAAGAATGGCTCGCCGACATGGGTGATCCTCCTTACCAAAAAACCTTCGAGGACTCGCCGAGGCCGTTGGGTACGCTGTAGGCGCTGGTGCGCTGGTGCGCTGGTGCGCTGGTGCGCTGGTGCGCTGGTGCGCTGGTGCGCTGGTGCGCTGGTCGTCATGGCACGGCTATGCTGACGCATAACCGTGCCATAATCCGCAGTGTCATGAAATCTGCGGAAAGAAAAAATGAAGGAGAAACCGGGCAACAAGTACGACGTATTCATCAATTACAACTCCCGCGACAGCCTTGCCGTCGACGTGCTCGTGGCGCGGCTCGAAGTGCAGGGTGTCAAATGTTTTCGGGATGTGTGGGATACGGTGCCGGGCAGAGGGGCTGCGTCGCAGTTGGAGCAAGGTATCGAGGCGAGCAGTGTTTTTGTCGTGTTTGTCGGACGACATGCTACCGGGCCGTGGCAGGCTCGGGGAATCGTTACCGCGTTCAAGAAGAGAGTAAAAGGCGAAAACATCATCCCGGTTTTCTTGCCGGGACTACCGGGAGAAGAACGAGAAAAACTGGTGGATTTTCTGCAATCTCCAACCCATGTTGTGTTTAAAGATCATCTGGACGAGAAGCTTCCTTTCGAGTTATTGATGAAGGCAATAAAAGTGGAGTTGAAGAAGGGAGATGATGCGCCATGGAGGGATTTGGAAAATCCATACAAAGGGTTGCATAAATTTCTGGAAGAAGATCGTGAGCGCTTTTTTGGACACGTGCCTCTCACAGCCATGCAGAAGAGCGAATTGCGCCGTGGTGCGCTGGAAAACAATGTGGAAGAGCAGCATGCCATTGCGGAAGCGCATCGCTTGGCTTGCTTATTGGAGCAGTATCGTAACAATGCGGAAGAGCAGCGTACGATTGCGGAAGCGCGTCGCTTGGCTTGCTTATCGCTGATTGAACAGAATAAACATGTTGATTTGAGCCTTTTGCTGGCGATGGCATCTATTCAGGAGATGGAAGCCACGCACAATCCGGCCTTGGAGGAAAGTGAGTACGCATTACGGGCTGTGTTTCAGTCGCATCCTCGTCTTTATTCTTATCTGCATGGGCACGAACGCAGTGTCGAGTCTCTTGTGTTCAGCCCGGATGGGCGCCTGCTGGCTTCGGCAAGTGATGACGGAACGATTATTCTTTGGGATATGGAAGAGCGGAAGAACCTGGCGGCCTTGCGGCATGGGTATGGGTATGGGGTTAGTCATCTCTCGTTCAGCCCGGATGGGAACCTGTTGGCTTCGGCATGCGGGGATGGAACGATCATCCTTTGGGATGTAAAAAAGCAGCAGAATTTGGCAGCCTTACACGGGGGGTATAGTAAACGGGTTGATCATCTCTCGTTCAGCCTGGATGGGCGTCTGCTGGCTTGGACAAGAGATGACAAGATGATTACCCTTTGGGATGTGGAAAAGCGGCAGAATTTGGCGGCCTTGCGCGGGCATAGTGGACGGGTTGAGTATCTCTCGTTCAGCCCGAATGGGAATTTGCTGGCTTTGGGGGACAAAGCGATCATCCTTTGGGATGTGGAAAAGCAGAAGAAATTGGCGACCTTGCGCGGGCATAGTAGACGAGTTGAGCATCTTTCGTTCAGCCCGGACGGGAATCTGCTGGCTTCGGCAAGCGATGATGAAACGATCATCCTTTGGGATGTGGAAAAGCAGAAGAAATTGGCGACCTTGCGCGGGCATGAGGGTAGGGTTAGCCGTCTCTCGTTCAACTCGGATGGGGGCTTGCTGGCTTCGGCAAGCTATGACGGTACGATCATCCTTTGGGATGTGGAAGAGCGGAAGAACCTGGCGACTTTGCGCGGGCATGGTGGTCGGGTTAGTCTTCTCTCGTTCAGCCCGGATGGGCACCTGCTGGCTTCGGCATGCGGGGACAATACAAGCGCAAGCAGAGACGAAACGATCATCCTTTGGGATGTGAAAAAGCAGCAGGGCTTTACGGCCTTGTACGGGTATGAGAGGGATCGGGGTGGCCGTTCCCGCGCCCTCAGAACCGCCAACCGAAACATGACGTTCCATGAATGGTGCACCTACATGGGTGATCGTCCCTACCGGAGAATCTTCGAGGACTTGCCGGGACCGCCGGATGCGCCGGTGGTTTACTACGAAACCGAGGACGGCGAATGTCGTCCCATACAAACGGGTATACATCGCGACGCTGGCCGGTATTCAGTAGTATGTGCAGTCCCCCCGCCTTACACTGAAGAGATGTTCGGCGAATAGGGATGAGCTGACAATTGTCTGCTCAAGCGTGCACACGATGCATCGGTTCTACAGACAAGCGCATGCCGACCGACTTCAACACCGCCAGCAACGTCCTCAGCGTTGGATTGCCCTTTGGAGACAATGCGCGGTAGAGCGACTCGCGGCTG
>Ga0209737_10004277_pt1 | contig 10055 bp, 7 predicted proteins | sample TergutCu122P3_FD_187284 | JGI IMG/M metagenome (GOLD analysis project Ga0209737, IMG submission 187284) | Cubitermes ugandensis P3 segment gut microbial communities from Kakamega Forest, Kenya - Cu122 P3 (SPAdes) (version 2) | ecosystem: Host-associated > Arthropoda: Insects > Digestive system >...
CCTGTTAGAATCCCCACCCTTCGGGCCGATAGCTCAGCTGGGAGAGCGCTGCGTTCGCAATGCAGAGGTCGAGGGTTCGATCCCCTTTCGGTCCACCAAGTTACTTTTCAAGCCGTACCATAATGTCCCGGGAAGCATAACGTTGCCGCTTTGGTAAGCTTATGCTTCCAATTAACCGAGGCAAAGATATGCTTCTGGGCTTTGTAATTTGAGAGCCGAGACTGCACACGCAGCCTCGGCTTTTTCTTTGATGCTCCAGCGTCGCTGCTACTTCTGTTTCATTCGGGACTGCAGCTCATAACCCATTTCCTGCTGAAGCTTCTTGAGCACTTGCCTCATCGCCTCACCTAAGTGCGGCTGGACAAGCGACATCGACTCCTTACGCAGGTGGCTATTGACCCTACGTCGGGATGGGTAGTATCCGCCTCGAACAATCTCCCGCACAATTTCCTCCAGCCGTCGGCATTGCGCTCCCTGACGCTCGACCGACCTTGCTTTGCTGGCAACGCGATGGCGTCGCGACAAATCGGCGCATTGATTGGGAAACCAGTAGCGCAGACAACCGACCCCGACCCCCAACTCTGCAGCAATCATCGAAACCGAATCTGCGCTGGACTCTCCTAGCTTACTGTCGAGCATTTTCTCAATATCTGCACGTTGCGCTGCCATGGGCCGAGGCTGCGGTTTTCGCGTCTTCAGCTTATGCGGCAACTTCCTCAAACCGGGAGGCTTGGTGTACTCGGGTAATGTGGTAGTAAACATGGCACCCGACATGGTTTGCGTGCCGTAACAGATACTCAGAAACTGAGTCATGCTGGGCCTCTCCCCCTTTTTGAACCACCCCTTCATCGCATGCTCGGCAAGCCCGATCGCCCGACAGAATGCGGCTTGATTGCCGTCCGCAAGGCCATGTATCTGCGCACTCAGAAAATTTAGAAACTTCGCTGCATCCGGCGAGAAACCGGCTTCGCCGTTGCGAGCGACCATGTCGCCTATCGCCTCGGCAACCCACTGATCGATGGGTGATATCTCTCTATCGGGGGTGCATTCGCCAAGTGCACTGCGGCAATACTCGCAAATGCCGAGATCCGGGTAACGCGGCAGATACGGCTGCGGCTTTCCGCAGTACGGGCAACGTTCCTCCAGACTACAGCCATGCTTTGAGCAACACGAATACGCTTCGAGCGACCACGCCAGCGGAACAGGAACGGGCTCACCGTCCTGCGTTCTTTGAACTAGGCACACTGGGCACCAGCGTCTCTGGCGAGCCAGCAAACCCTGGCCGTTATGCGGGAAAAGCCCCTGCCAAGGAAGCATTGTCAGGGCAGCGAGATTCCGTTGGCCGGTGAGTTGTTCCGTGGCAGAGACAAACAGCTTGGCATACTGCCCCAAGCCGCTGACCGTACCCGCCAGCTTTCCGAAAAACGGGGACGACGCAATCTTTGCGACAAGAGGTTCGACCGTGGGAAAGATAACAGCGATCATGCGCCGTGGATTGACCGCATGTGCGTGACAGGTTCGCACGATCAATGATAAGAGCCCTTCCTGATCTGGCGTGCCAATGCCGTATGCCACCAGTGAGAACAGGCGGCTACGCAGCGGAATTTCTGGTGTGACACACAAATCAAAGTCGTCAGAGTCGGAAAGAAGAAGTTTCATACCAGCACTCCCACCGGATCGCGCATCGGGTTCCGGCGCCCAGGACGGTACCTGCCTTGCACAGACGACGTGCCGGTCCTCAAAAGAACGCCGTTGGCCAGCAAGTCAGTCAGTCTGGCATCGTCGACATCGGCCAACTTCGCCTCGCCCAGGCAGGCTTCCTCGATAATCGTGACCAAGCCGCGATTTGAATGCGCGAAACGGGCAGCAAGATCCGCGTCGAGGCAGGACAGCTTTTCTTGAAACGCATACTCCAGGCAGCGACACAGCCAGTCCTTCAGAATACCGATACATCCGGCGCTTTTTGTGTAGAAATAGTCCGCTTGGTCTTCAAGCCGGGTAGGAAGGTACTCCGACAGCTTGAGTTCGAAGTATTTCAGCACCTGCTTGAAGTGATTCCTGTCGTCCTTTTTCCGCATGTCGTATCTGGGAAAATTGATGACCTGGCTGCGCCGCGTCAGTTGTCCGCTCTGATCCAGGATTTCTAGCAGCCTATATGTCCCAACGAGCAGGATTGTGACGCCCGTTTCGATCGTCAGGGACTTCAGGCACTCGAACTGGCATCCAAGGCGCTGCTGTCCACCAACCAGCAGCATGTGCTGCGCTTCATCGATGATCAACAATTTCGTATTGCGCCGCCGAAGATACTCCTCTGTGCTTCGACGCAGCGCGTCGGCCGTCGACTGGTCAAGGGACTTGCTCGAAAGACTGTGAGGTGGAAGCAGCGAAACCTGATAAGGCATCAGGTATTTACGATCGACCAGCGGTTCGCTTTGCCCCAAGAGGATGCGTACATGAAAATCCTTCCAACTGAATCCGGCACTGCTAGGCGGCACGGCGCTGACCGTAACGACTGGAACAAAATCGCGCTCGGCGAGCATCTGTTCAGCGTAGTGCTTCAGCAAGCGGTTGGTGAGTGCCTTGGCAATCGTTGTTTTGCCCACGCCCGTCGGGCCCGTGAAAATAAGAATCTGCGGTGAAGAACTGGCACCGACGGAGACGCACAGATCCTTGAAGGCCTCCCGGGCAATCGGGTGTTGGAAAAGGCAGCCCATGAAGCTCGTAACAGCGGTGGTGATATTGAGTTTTTCGGGAAGCGTATGGGCGTTCATTGCAGTTCCTCGAAGATTTCGGTGATGATGTTGCCTGACCAGAGCATTCCTTGGTCATTTTCAAGTGCAGTGAAGGCCGCTGGCGGTGATATCGTCGGGGGCTCGGCCGCGCGTTGCTCTGCATCACGACGCTGCTGGCGCAGCACGGTTTCGAATTCCTGCACCTTCAACAAGAACGCGGCAATCTGGCCCCCTGTCACTCCCCGCCGAGCTTCTGCGAGGTAGCGAAGCTGACGGATTTCTTGGGTGATCGCCGTGATTTCACGTTCGGTGCGGCGCTCGAGGAGTGCTTGGTGCTCCGAGCGGCAAAGCACCCACTCCCCGTTGACCAGTGCATGGGCACGAGAGATGTCAAAAGGGTCGTACACCAGAGGTACTTTGGTCCGCTCCACCTTCGCTTCGCGGAACACCGGGTTCCAATAATGGATGCTCTTTATTTTGATACCCCGCCCGGGGCGAACGACCGCTTTCTGCGCCGACGTTGTCGGCATGCACAACCGCTCGAAGTCCAGCGTAAAGGGGATCAGGGTGTGAGAACGACTGCCCGAGATGGCAAGACCCTGAGCCATGGCCTGTTTTGGGGACATTCCTAAGGCCTGATGGATGAGGTTGTCGTACACCTCGAATGCGAATTCCTCGAATGCATCCGTCAGCGTTGGCAGGGTCCAAACCGCGAGCGTCCGTGGATCGTGGCTCGACGACATGCTGCGCACCTGTTGCAGGGCTTGGCTGTTACCAGCGAGGTTGTGGACGAAGCGCTGGTTGCTCACGCCGAAGAGCCGCTCGATGACCGATCCGAAGCGCCCCCTCGACGCCGGGCGCGATTTCTTGTGGGTTTCGAGACGGGCAAGCAGGGCTTCAAAGAACAGGCTCTCGAAGTCGCTCCCCTGGTCCACGACGATGGTTTTGGGAATGCGCCCATGCCGACGCACGCAGTTACGGATTACGGCCATGCAACTGCGGTAACTCGGCGGATCGAACGTCAGATAAAATGCCAGAATGGCACGCGTAAAGGCATCCATGACCATGGTCAGCCAAGGGCGCCCCAGATTGGCCCCGGTACGACTGTCCACGAGATCGATGTCGAGTTCGGTGTGATCAATGTGGCCGATCTCGAAGGGGCGCTCGCCGTGTCGCGGCGTCGATTGATCGACGTACCACTGAAATTCGGTCATTGAGTATGCCGCCTTGCGCCCGCCACGGGCTTCAATCAACTGCGCTTCCTTGACGCGCCGAATTTCGGTGCGAAACGTCTTATCGGAAGGAGGCAGATGCCCGCGCACCTCGCACAGGTTGCGAAGCTTTCCGTACGCAACCGAAATCTCTGGCTTGGCTTTGTTGAGCACGTCCACTTCGATGATCTCTTTCATCGCCGTGACTACTTCCTCGTTGAGTTTGCGCTTCCGGTTGCCGCGGGCGCTAATGCGTGGAATCAGCCCCGCGAAGCGATTGCCGTAGGCGAGTTCGCCTTCTTCGGCACGTCGGCGCCAATAACGGAGGGTTCGGTCGGAAACCCGGTACTCGCCTCGCGCAGCGGCTTCAATGTGGTTGTGGCGCTGGACGGCCGCTTCCAGATCAACGGGAGCTGCCGACTTCATGACCTTCTCGGACAAAGCAATTCGCTTGTCGGCGCTTTCCGGTAAGCCGACGATCTCACCACTGGCGATCAATGCCTGAATGGTTCCCAGACGAAGTGTCAAGATAGCATGCTGATCGTCCCCAAGAACGACGTCGCTGTTGCCAACGTTGAGGATGATCCACAGGTTGCCATCCCACAGCAGGCGCGTCCCGGAAATCAGATGAATCGTCTGTAGTGTGCCCGGCGACTGCGCCTTCGCGTGTCGGCGGCTGTTCCGGTAGGCATCTGCGCTCAAGGCGTCGCGGCAAATATAGGTGAAGACCGGCTCGGACAGGAGCTCGTTTTCCAAGTCCACATAGAGTTCTTCCCGAGCAACCAAGTAATAGACAGCATCTGCGGCGATGTCTTCGGACTCCAGAAGATCCCGAATCCGCATCCAGCGCTCCTTCTTAAATTTTTTCTCAATGGCATCCATCGATTTTTTCGAAGGCGGCGTGCAGTCGGGGGCGAAATAGTCGGAGAGAAACTCCAGGTTCCGCACCAACATCCAGTTGATGGCCTTGTGCGAACAGACTCGGAACTTCAGTCCGAATTGCGTGGCGAAGGCTTCTCCTGCCGGACAGCGCCAGCCCCCGTTGCCATCCGGTACGAAACGCTCGCTACCGCTGTCGTAGGACGACTGTAGCCGGTCTTCGGGTTTATTCTCGACCCAACCCATGAAATCTTCCTCGATCAGAAAGAAATCGGGCGTCGAACGATGCGTGGTGCGCTTGCCGGTCGACGAGCGGTAAATGAGCTTTACTTCCGATGGCTGGTCGTAGAACTCGTAAGTGGCCGGGCTATGCTCCTTGATATAGACAAACGGAAGTTCGCCCTTATGGCTCTCGGCCTGGATCACGCATCGCATCTTCTTGCTCGCAAATCGTGTCACAACGTTGTGCGACCCACCGCCGACCCGGCGAACGGGGTTGGAGTTCCGGATTGCGTTCACGACAGCGCGACCGATCAGCGGTATTTGTTGCTTGTAAAAGAGTTGCTGGATTTCTTCATCAGTTAGCATCATTTGTTCCTTGGCCCCGGGGTTCTGCCAATGTCGGCCACAATAGGTTTGTGAAAATCCGGCCAGGCAGGCACCTCATCGAAAGAGGTGTTCGCAACCACGAGGCGGCGATAACCAGGACAGCCCTTTTCGGGCGGACAGGAGGCTAGTGGCGCATCAAAAGTTTTTTGACATGCCGCAGTCGAAAGGCGGATAATGATGCTGTCGGGTCCTAAATCTGACAGATCATTACAGGGCGGCGAGAGGTGGAACTCTTGCCGCCCTGTACCTTTTCTGGCCTCGTTTTTATCAAACGTGGCATCAGGTCATGGTGTTCTCCTCTTAAGATGTGATTTGGTGATTGCTTGCGTCGGCCTGCGCCTTGGAAAATGCCTCGTCCAGCCACTGCCTGACATGTTCGGACTGCCATTTGCGCGTCCGACCGAATTTCACATGAGCCGGCAGCTCTCTCCTCTCGATCATCTGCTCCAGCTTTCTCAGGCTAACGCCCAGTAGCACAGCCAACTCTTTGGCGCCCAGTAATTTCGTCATGTGCAACTCCGTGTAATGTCGTGCATGGATATGCATTGTGATGCATAACAAGTACAATTTTGGAACGAAAATAAAACATGGCTAATGCGAAATGCCGCGTCGAAGCTACGTAGCGGAAGGGTGGAGGCTCTTTCACGATGCCATCATGCGAGCCGGTGCTGAGGAGGACTATTACCCTCCCGATGAGCCGGAGCTGAAAGGACGCCGTTATCTTGCGGCAGACTTTTATCGGAATTTGTCCGGTTCGTTGAGCGACTTGGCCATTGTCGACATCGAGAAGTTCGGAAATCGTGCTGACCTCGTGAAGCGAGCCGTCTGGCGATGGTTGCGAAAGAAAGCTCAAATAGAGGCTGGCGATACTTGGCGCAGGTTATTGCGCTTGCGCAATCGGACGCAGATTCTTGCCGGATTTTCAGAGTTTCTGGCGAACAGGCGATATTTAGGGGGGCCTACATATGAGCCGGCCAATCCCGCCAGCGTTGTGCGATTTGGCTGCTGGCTAATCAGGGAGCAATCCCTGTCGGAAACATCGCCGATCGAATCGGTCCTCTGGGGCTTGGCGCTCATCGGCGCAGAATGGCGAGACAAGGGACGACGCGGCTACTGCGAGTTATGCTATCGACACTCATCTCCCAAGGGGCGATTCTGCGCTTTCCATCGTCAGTCAGGGCAGGACGATAAAACGCGATCACAGGCCTATGTTCGCTACCGGAAAGGGCGGCGGGCTGCCGCCTTAGACGAAGAGCAGAACGGCACAAACAGATCCTTCGCGAAATCGCCCCTCATGGACTATGAGACAGGGTGCCAAGCGCTGGCGACGATATTGTTTCCCATGATTCCTCTGGATGGATGGAACCAGGAGCGAAAGGTGCTGGTCGATACACTCGAGAACGCGCCGCGCGTTTTAGAACTGATCGGTGGCTCAAAGTGCTTTAGTCTTTCCTACGAGGCTCTCGTCGAGCGCCTAAGAAAACACGTCGATCCATACAACTTCGACGATTTCATGTGGTGGGCGACGGTCTGGCACACCGAAAAATGGCTCGAACTTGAGGCAACTCCCTCCTTGCGGAAGCGGGGAAAAGGAAAGACAACGCAAGCTCTTGTGGAGAAAGCTGTCGAGATGGCAACGGCGGGGCTCGCCAAGGGGCAAATTGCTTCAGTGCTAGGTGTCGCACCGTCGACGGTTTCCACTTGGGCACGCAGATACTCTAAGTTTCGTGAAGCATCATTACCAGTACCCGAATCTTCCGCATCGACTCCCCCATGAGTTGAGGCTGATGCGAGCACATCGGCGATCCTGAATTGCCGTATTTAATGTCATTCTGCTGTCCAAGTTTGTACCGCTGGCAAATTTATGTTTCCGGCACCGGCTGATCGGCAATTTTTTTCTTCCATGTGTGTTGCTTAACGTTCTCGATCCTGAGTATATTTTCCCAACCTTTGGCAAAAATATACTTCCCCGCGCCGGTAAAGAAATGCTTCCCGGGACACATAAAAGACCAGAACACCTGATAGATACAAGGGTTCTGGTCTTTTTTCGTCTACGGCGGCCCCATGACATCCATTGTGAACAGGGCACTGCGAAAATTGCCTGGCGGTAGACGCAGTACGAGCCACGAACTGGCAAACTACCGGCATTCACATCTCGATAGCGTACTGGGGCAAAGCAAGGGGCGCTTTTTTCCGACGAAGACAAAGGCCTTTCAACGCAGCAGCAACAGTACATCCACCAGGCCATCATCAATGCCGTGCGGCAGGAAGTGGACAAGTGGCGCGCGTTGCCCAACCCCGCCGATTGGCGCGTCACACCCGAAACCGCCCGACTGCTCCAGCATTGGCGGCACCACGAATTCAGCGGCGCGCGCCCATTCTTTTGTCAGATCGAAGCCGTGGAAACGGCCATCTGGCTGACCGAGGTCGCCCCTCAGTTTGCCCACCATAACAAGACGTGCCGAACCTTTCTCGACCATTTGAAACACGCCAATCAGGAAGCCAACCCCGGCCTCGCGCGGCTGGCACTGAAACTCGCCACCGGCGCTGGCAAAACCACCGTCATGGCCATGCTGATCGCCTGGCAAACCATCAACGCCGTGCGTCACCCAACGAGCCAGCGTTTCACCCGAGGCTTTCTTGTCGTCACCCCGGGGCTGACCATCAAAGATCGCCTGGCAGCCATGAACCAGGCCGCCTGCCGCTCTTTCGCAACTGGGACGACTACGGTGAGGCGCTGGGCAGACCGCGCACCCTGCTCATCGACAGCGAACAGCTCGAATCCGGCGAAGCGCTGGATGACAACTTCCGTGGCATTGCCGCCTTTGAGATCGAGCGTTTTCGCCGCGAGATCGTCGAGCGCACGGGAGACGCCCAGGCCGGCCAGAAGATCACCGATCAGGAACTGCTGCGCGAAGTGATGAACACGGTTGGAAAACCCGGTCGACTGGGCGACTCCATTCGCTGCGTCGTCTCGGTTTCCATGCTCACCGAGGGCTGGGACGCCAACACCGTTACCCATGTGCTGGGCGTGCGCGCCTTTGGCACCCAACTGCTGTGCGAACAGGTAATCGGTCGCGCACTGCGCCGCCAGTCTTACGAACTCAATAGCGAAGACCTGTTCAACGTCGAATACGCCGACGTACTCGGCATCCCCTTCGACTTCAACGCCGAGCCGGTAGTCGCACCCCCGCAGCAGCCGCGCGAAACCATTCAGGTCAAGGCGCTACGCGAGCGCGATACGCTGGAAATCCGGTTTCCTCGCGTCCAGGGCTATCGAACGGAGCTACCCTCCACACACATTCCCGTCGAGTTCACCGACGACTCCCGCATGGAACTCACCCCTGCGCTGGTGGGCGCCACGCAAACGCGCAACTCCGGCATCATCGGCGAGCAGGTGGATTTGAACCTCGAACACACCCGCGACGCACGCACTTCAACGATCGTGTTCGAGTTGACCAAACACCTGCTGATGAAGCACTTTCTCGATGCCAATGGCGAGCCGCAACTGCACCTGTTTGGTCAATTGAAGCGCATTGCCCGGCAGTGGCTCGAAAACTACCTCGACTGCAAAGGCAACACCACCCCTGCCCAACTCAAATACAAAACGTTGGCCGATGACGCCTGCGAGCGCATCAATGCGGCAATTACCCGTGCCCATCTCAAGGAAGCAGAGAGTACCGGCATCAATCCCATTCAGGCCGTGCTCGACCCTTACAACCCGGTGGGCAGCACCCGTCATGTAAACTTCAGCACCTCCAAAACTGACCGTTGGTACACCGACGGCCCGCCACCCAGGTGCCACATCAACTGGGTCATTCTCGACAGCGACTGGGAATCCGAATTCTGTCGCGTGGCCGAATCGCACCCGCGCGTGCGCGCCTACGTGAAGAACCACAATCTGGGTCTGGAAGTACCCTACCGCAAAGACGGCCAACTCCACCGCTACCGCCCCGATTTCATCGTGCACGTGGACGACGGTCACGGCGAGGACGACTTGCTGAATCTCGTAGTCGAAATCAAAGGCTATCGTAATGAGGACGCCAAAATCAAAAAGGAAACCATGGAGACCCACTGGATACCCGGTGTGAACCGGCTCGGCACGTATGGCCGCTGGGCCTTCGCCGAATTCACGGATGTGTGGCAGATGCAGGATGACTTTGCAGAAAGGGTGCAGGAAGCGTTCGACAAGATGATAGAGCAGGCCGCCAACCACTGACGAGCTTGCACTAGCATTTCGCTTAATTGTAAATTAACGGCAAATTTGCAATTTACAGCATCTAAATTTCAACTTCCTGACCATGAAACGCGGCCTTACTGGACATTACCTACCGATCTCGACTGTTGGCGAAACCTGTCGGGCCTTCGTTCCTGCCCCCTTGCCGCCGGAGCCGCCCCTGCAACTGGACGACCGGCTGCACACCCTGGCACAGGATGCCGCCTTGGCGCTGGGCCGTCTGGATGCACTTTCAGCTCTGCTGCCTGATCCGCAGGTGTTCCTATATTCCTATATCCGCAAGGAAGCGGTGTTGTCCTCGCAGATCGAAGGTACGCAATCTTCGCTGTCCGACCTGTTGCTATTCGAGGCCGAAGGCAACCCCGGCGTGCCGCTGGACGACGTGCG
>Ga0209737_10004278_pt1 | contig 10054 bp, 10 predicted proteins | sample TergutCu122P3_FD_187284 | JGI IMG/M metagenome (GOLD analysis project Ga0209737, IMG submission 187284) | Cubitermes ugandensis P3 segment gut microbial communities from Kakamega Forest, Kenya - Cu122 P3 (SPAdes) (version 2) | ecosystem: Host-associated > Arthropoda: Insects > Digestive system...
AGAACTCATTAATCCTATAACTGCTCCTGCCAATATTAACATCACAATTATTGTTATTATTAATGTAATTAAAGTTATCCCTTTTTGCTTCATGTGTTCTCCCTTTGTAGGGGCAAACGACTCTGTTTGCCACGGCCTCCTTGGGACATCGACCCCTACGGTTTGTATTATTTTTAATATAAAATTATATCTTTTTGGCTTGTAAAATCTTTATTTCCATATGGATATACGATATATAAAATATTGCTTTCCCCTAAAAAGAATTCTTTTGTATTTTCTATATTATACATCTGATCATCTGGGTTTCTTTTATAAAACTGATATTCTTCTGAACTAATTGCCTCCATTTGTGCTGCAACTGTTTTTATTTCACTATTTATCTTGTTCTGAACTTCTTCTTTTTTCAAGTCTTTTATATTAATTATCTCTTCTAGTGTTAATATCTTATCATTGTCCATATCATAATTAATTGTCTCAATCATTATTCTTTGTGGATTATTAGGGTCTTTTAATGTGCATTTTATCACTAATGATAAAATATTGTTATTTACATAGGCAACATAGTTTATACTGTAGATTGTATGTCTTTCAGAATTTTTCACAATATCAATAAGTTTATTAACATATGTTCCCTTTATTCTCTCATTCTCCTGTTCCAAGACTTCACTTTCTATATTAAAAAGTGGAATTTTAACATCTACATCATATTTCCCTGGAATCTCCTCTTTTATATCATATGCCTTTTCAATAAATGTGGTGTAGTCAACAGCTCCCACCGATGTTCCTTCTCCTAAATATACTCTGTTTCCGAATATTGTATCAAAATTATTTTTCAATTCTTCATACCTATCCGGTTCTTGTCCAGATGAAAATAATGCTGCATCAGTAATCTGTGCATACACTCCGCACAGCAATTGCTACACTGCATATAAACAAGATTATTACTAGAATAATCATAAACTTCTTTTCTCTTAGAAAAACTACTATTTCTCTTTTCTTTGGAATATTCACAATCAACTCACCCTACATTTTATATTATACCATTGGTCTTTTTATAATTCAACTCTTTTTCTTGACTATGTTATAATTTTACTGTATGATTGTTAATATATTCAAGAGCGATAGGAGATAATAAGTTTATGTTGTGTTCAGTATGTCATAAAAATATGGCTGTAATTTTTACAAAAAAAACCGAAGGTAATGAATCTACTATGGAAGGTCTTTGCTACAATTGTGCAAAAGAAAGAGGAATAAATCCATTGGAGGTTCTTGCAAAACAAGCAAATCTTTCAGAATCTGAGTTAAATGATATGTCAAAGCAATTTGAAAATATATTTGAAGATTTGTCTGAAAACATAGATATGGATGACTTGGAAGCAAATTCTATAGATGGAAAAGGAATCCCTTTTGGAGCACTCCTTTCTAATATATTTGGTAACAAAACTGAGGAAACTTCTGAAGAACAAAAAAAATCTGAATCAGGTAATAAAAAGGTTAGAACCGAAAAAAAACCAAAAGAAAAAAAGAAAAGTTTTCTAGATATATATGGTACAAATTTAACTAATAAGGCAAGAGCGGAACTTCTTGATAATGTAATTGGTAGAGACCGAGAACTGCAAAGAGTTATACAGATTTTAAACAGACGCTCAAAAAACAATCCTTGTTTAATTGGTGAGCCAGGTGTTGGTAAAACTGCTATTGCACAAGGATTAGCTATAAAAATTGCAGAGCATAATGTCCCTGCCAAACTGTTGAATAAGGAAATTTACCTTTTAGATATGACCGCTATAATTGCTGGAACTCAATTTAGAGGGCAGTTCGAAGCAAGAATGAAAGCAATAATAGATGAATGTAAGCAAGCAGGAAATATCATTTTGGTTATCGATGAAATTCATAATATAATAGGTGCTGGTGATGCAGAACATTCTATGAATGCTGCAAATATCCTAAAACCTTCTTTATCAAATTCTGAAATTCAGTTAATAGGAACTACTACTTTGAAGGAATATAAAAAATACATTGAAAAAGATTCTGCTTTAGAAAGAAGATTCCAGCCAGTTATTATTGATGAGCCAAGTATTGATGATTCCATAGAGATATTAAAAGGTATTAAAAAATATTATGAAACTTTTCACAAAGTTGTTATTTCAAACGATGTTATTGAAAAAACAGTTAAAATGTCAGAAAAATATATCCATGACAGATTCTTACCAGATAAAGCCATAGATGTATTGGATGAAGCATGTTCTAGAATAAATTTAAATAATAAGGAATTATACGAACTAGAAGTATTAAAAAATAGATTAGCTAAAATTCAGGAAGAAAAAGAAGAAGCAGTTGAATCTGATTCAATAGAAGATTATCAAAAAGCTGCAGACCTTAAAACAGAAGAGTGTAATATTATAGAACAAATAGAAGAATTAAATAAAAGATTAGTTTTAACAAACTTGACTGTTCAAGATATTGCTGAAGTTATTGAACATACAACTAAAATACCTGTTACAAAAATTACTGAAGCAGAAACTCAAAAGCTACTTAATCTGGAAGATAATCTCCATAAAAGAATTGTTGGGCAAGATAAAGCTATAGAAGTAGTTTCAAGGGCTATTAGAAGAAATCGCGCAGGACTTCAAAGTTCCAAAAGACCTCCTTCATTTATATTTGTTGGTCCTACAGGTGTTGGTAAAACTGAGCTTGCCAAAACCTTAGCTTTTGAAATGTTTGGAAATGAGAATTCACTTATTAGAGTAGATATGTCTGAATATATGGAAAGTCATTCTACCTCTAAATTAATAGGATCTCCTCCAGGCTATGTTGGATATGATGATGCTGGCCAATTAACAGAAAAAGTAAGAAGAAAACCATATTCTATTTTGTTATTAGATGAGATAGAAAAAGCTCATCCTGATGTATTTAACATACTTCTACAAATATTAGATGATGGCAAACTTACAGATGCTCAAGGAAATGCTGTCAGTTTTGAAAACACTATAATTATAATGACATCAAATGCAGGCTCCAATTTAAACAGTAATTCTATAGGATTTGGGAAGCAAACTTTTGATACTGGTAAAATAGAAAGCGCACTAAAAGATATTTTTAGACCAGAATTCTTAAACCGAGTAGATGAGGTTGTATTATTTGATAGTCTGACTGAAGAACAGTTATTGCAAATAATAGATTTGCTATTAGCAGATACTGCAGCAGCACTTTCTGATAAAGAAATTAATTTAGAAGTTTCTGATAAGGCTAAAAAATATATACTAGAAAAAGGAACTGATTTAAAATATGGCGCACGACCCTTAAGACGTGCTATCCAAAGATATGTTGAAGATGAAATATCTGATATGATATTAAAAGAAGAAATCGAACCAAGAAAAACTATAGTAGTTGATTATAATGATACCGAATTGACTTTTAGTACTAAGATGTAGGAGATATTTATGTTTAAACGTATACCGAACATACTAACTATGACCCGATTTTTTTTGATTCCTTGCATAATAATGTTTATTATACAGGGAAACTATGTAGGAGCTATTCTAATACTTGCCATTTCTGGAATAACAGATGTATTAGATGGATTTATAGCAAGAAGATTTAACCTGGTAACTGATTTTGGAAAGCTCGCAGACCCTTTGGCAGATAAAGCAACCCAGCTTGCCATACTTATAACTCTATCTATACAAACAATAATTCCTTTATGGATTTTACTGATTGTTGTATTAAAAGAATTCATGCTAATTGCAGGTGCTTCTTTCTTATATGGAAAAGAATTAATAGTATCAAGTAAATGGTATGGAAAATTAACAACTGTATTATTCTATGTTGCCATTGTCTTTTCTCTTGTTATTCGTTATTGGAATGCAATAATCGTTTCAAAATTCAATGTTACTAAGTTACCATTCTTTGATACATATATATATTATTTAGCTATCCTTGTTGCTATTTTCTCATTATTAATGTATATAAAAACCTTTTATTTACAGGGTTATCTGAAAAAGAAAAGTTAAATAATAGTAGACAAAAGGGACGTTTTCAAATGTATATAATGTATACATTTGAAAACGTCCCTTTTGTCTACTCAAAATCTTCTAACATTTTATTTAATTCTTTATCTGTATAAACCTTTATTCCATTTTTCATTTTTATTAAATCTGTTTCTGGTAAATATTCTGTTGAGATATTTGTTACTTTAACCAACTCTGCTTCATTATCATTTTTGTCTAATTTATATATTCCTATATATCCATTTATATCTTTTAAGGAATAATGCTCCCCACAATAATCTTTAATCTCTTTATATAATACAATTTCATGAGAAGTAAATTTCTGTATTTCCCAGTCTGAATATTTTTTCTGAAACTCTTCTTGATTTAAATTAATTGCTTCTATAGAAATATTTTCAGACTTTTCTACAATATGATTACATATCGTATATAGCTTTTTTATTGTTAATACACTTCCCAAAGATACTGTTTCTGGCCTTGTACTTGTCAATTTTGCTTCTAATACCCCGGAGTTCTTCCAGCTCAGAAATCACTGTACACTCATCTTCCACTTTTGAAATTATCTCTTTTTGAGATATGATATCATCCAAGTTTTTTATTTTATACATATATGTCCCTGTAAAAAAACCTATTACTAATATCAGAAAAATTATGGCTGTAGCCCAAAAGGCTTTCATTTCTACATCACCTTGATTTAGTATGAGTATAAATAGTCCAAAATATTCATATTGTTAATATTACTTTTTAACATCTATCACTTGCTTAGATACTGGCACTTCTGTTCTGAATTTTCTCAGTTTTTCAATATCTAAATCAACAGTAATATACCCTTCCTCTTCATCGAGGGAAGATATAACTTCTCCATTATATGATATGATTTTTGTGTTCCCACACCTTGCTTTTAATCCGCTTCCACCAGTCTGATTACATGCGCAAAAATAAACTTGATTCTCAATTGCTCTTGCCTTTGGTAAAATATCCCAAGCAAGTTGACCCGTTATTTTTCTAAAACTTGATGGCAAAAATATCATTTCTGCACCCAATTCTGTTAGCTTCCTAAAATATTCCGGAAACCTTAAATCAAAACATATTCCTATTCCCATTTTTATTCCTTCTAATTCAAATACTTCTATTTTGTCACCTCTTATTGTATCTCTTCCTTCATCAATTTTTAGATCTTTTCTGTCAACTGTATACATATATATCTTGTCATACCTGTGCATTATATCTCCATGTCTGTTTATTACTAAAGAGGTATTAGTCACTTTATCTTTTTCATCAGATAAAAGTCCTATACTACCAAGAATTATATTAATGTTATTAATGTTTGCAAATTCACGAAACTCCTTTACTATTGGTGATTCCAATTCTTCTTTACTAATCCCTTCTCCCCAGTATAGAAACATTTCAGATAAGCATATAACATCTGGGTTATCTTTTAAGCTTTCTTTCATTAATTTTAATGCCTTTTCAATATTAGCACTTTTGTCACTCCCTGAATTCATTTGTATCAACGATACTCTCATTTAATTTTCCTCCTTATTATCAAATTCTTTATCTAATATATCAAATAGTATTTTAAATTCGCCGTCATGCACCAGTAACTCAGGATGTTTGTTTTTCGCCATATCCTTTAACTCTTTATATGGTACATAAAATATCTCAGATATTTCCTCCTTTTGAAATTCCATATCCTCAATTTTTAAATTAGTTTTCAAAATATATAAATCATCAAATTCATTATTAATAAATGTTTCCGTATATCTTGATTCTTCTTTTAAAGTACAGATGAACTCTAAATCGTTTTCAGATACATCAATATTCAACTCTTCTTTCAACTCACGTATTGCCCCCGTTTTAGAATCATCTCCCACTTCTAAATGTCCCGCACTTGATATGTCAAGTTTATTAGGATTGCTATCTTTGTTCTCTGACCTGCGTTGTAATAGCACTTCTCCTTTCTCGTTAACTATCCATATATGCACTGCTTTGTGCCAATCTCCATCTTTATGTACATCTTTTCTTGCTTTTTTAATCCCTGTTAAATTTCCATTTTCATCTAAAATATCAAACTCTTCTTCCACTCATTTCTCCTTATTCCTTATATATAAGTTTACTTGCTCCTATTCTACTTGCTCCTGCTTCTAGCATCGCAAGTGCTGTTTCGTAATCTCTTATTCCCCCAGAGGCTTTGATAAGCGCTCTATCTCCTACCACTTTTTTTATTAGTCTTATATCTTCTACCTCTGCTCCTTTTGTGCTAAACCCTGTAGATGTTTTTACAAAATCTGCTCCTGCTTCTACTATTATCCTTGAAGCTCTTTCTTTTTCCTCCTGGTCTAGCAAACATGTTTCGATTATAACTTTTAATATGACATTATTTTTCTTACATTCTTCTAATACTAGTTCTATATCTCTTTTTACAACATCCTCTTTTTTATCCTTTAATGCAGAAATATTCATAACCATATCAATTTCTGTAGCTCCATCAAGAATTGCCTGTTTTGCTTCATTTGCTTTTATTTCGCTACAGTTTGCACCTAATGGAAAACCAACTACTGTGCACACTTTAAGCGTGCTTCCTTCCAAGATTCCTTTAGCAACTTTAACGTAATATGGGTTAACACATACACTTGCACAAAGATTCTCTTTTGCGATATTACATAAACTTATTATATCTTCTGTTTTCGCATCTTGTTTTAAAAGTGTATAGTCCGTATATTTAGAAATATTTTCTATCATATTAATTGTTCTCCTTATTTTCAATTTCGAATATTATTCTAAGTATATCACAGTGGCATTTTATTTGCTACAAATTTTTGCCGTATTTTCCCCATTGACATTTTAAAAAGCAAAGGTTAAAATACCAATTGAAGAGGTATATAATGTATAATGAAAATATTAAAAAAAAGAAAAAAATCATTCAATTATTCATTACTATATTATTATTTTTATGTGTCATACTATTTATCGTAGAAATATATTCAATTACTATTGTATCTTTGAGTGAAAAAAAAGATGATGAGAAAAATGAGATGCTTATTTCAAATCTCATGCAAGAAATAACAAATGTAGATGCAATCCTTACTGATACTAATACTGACATTGATTGGAATAAACTACAAGAAATTAACCCAGATATTGTTGGTTGGCTAGTAATTGATGGCACAAATATTAATTACCCTATCTTAACTGGAAAAAACGACTTTTATTTAAGCCACACATACAATCAAGAATCAAATAGAAATGGCTCAATTATAATAAAAAATATTAACCTGTTTGAAGATAATGAAATTAATATTTATGGTCATAATATGAAAAATGAGATTATGTTTTCTACCTTAAAAAATTATATGAATAAAGAATTCTTTAATGAACATCGACATTTATATATTTATACTTCTACCGGCGATTATGAAGGAATAATATTTAGCGCTTACTCATATAATGTTTTTGCTGAAGAAGAAAATATTAAAGAACTTGATTTTAGAAACAGAGTAAATTATTATCATAATAATAGTATACACTCTAACTCCTTTGAATTAGAAGACATAAACAAAATAGTAAAATTAACTACTTGTGCATATATAGACCCAAAATTAAATCCCACACCAGATCGATATTTTATAATTGCAACATTAATATCAATTTAAAAAACTGTAGTTAAAATTGTGTAAGTTCACAAAATTAGTTACAGTTTTCTATTTTCATCTTTCCCTATGCCTATGGTTTTTCAATTCCATATGTGTCTAATAAAGCATTATCATTTGCTCTATAAAATTTTATCGTAAGTTTAGTACTAGTAACTTCAATTGCACAATATCCTGGTCCAGTTGCCTCACCTGATATTTTCTTAGCAACATAGTATTCTGGTGTAGTTGTCGCTAAGTTATATTGCTTAACTGCTCCTCCATTTGTTTGTAAGTAAACTGTTCCTCCTGGATTTTGTGAATATCCATTTACAATAGTTTCGCTGACTTTTGCATTATTATACATTGGATATGTTCTTACATAACAATGATCATGTCCTTGTAAAACCAAGTCTATTCCTGCCTGATCACAAACAGCACTAATCAGTATTCTGGTTCCATCATTCACTGCAGCATTTATATGGTCTCCTACAGCATATATAGATTTATGAAACATCACAATCTTCCATTTTGCTGTTGATGCATTTGCAGTTGTTTTCATCCAATTAAGTTGGGATACTAAATCTGCATCCGTATTTATTACCATAAATAATGCATCCCCTCTTGTAAATGAATATATAGAACCTTTTACTGCTCCTGCTCCACCAACACCAGCTGGATTATCTGGTAAATTATAATGATTTTCATATGGTTTTCTATTATCATCATGATTTCCGTTGGCTGGAGCTATAACTATATTTCTAAGTGCTTGTGGACTGGTAAAGCAAGCATATTCAATTTCCTGCTCAAGCTCAATATTAGTAGTTGCATAATCGCCATTAGTAATAACACTACCGATAATAAGCACTTATTTGATCTCCCGCATTTAGAAGTATGCTAGCCTCCGGAACATTTTGTACTGCTTTCGAAATTGCATTATTCCAAACAATTTTTTCATTTGCAAAGTCATAGCCAACTTTATTTCGTGGCTGTTGATCAGACATAAACAAGAATGTAAAGCTCCCACCCACTGTTGGTCCTGTTTTAAAACTATATATCGCATTCCAGTTTTTTGCATCTCCATCACCTACTTGATAATAATATTTTGTGTCAGGAGTAAGACCACTTGCAGACACTTTATGAGACACCTTGCCTGGAGCGTTAGTTGGTACCGCAGTGTTTCCTGTAAATTCAGTATAATTAGACATATCAGGATTTTTTGAAACTCTCAATTTACTTCCTGTAGAACTACTATCAGTATACCAAGCAACTCCGATTCCAGTTGATGAGTTAGGAGTACTAGGCGTAAGCATTATTTGCTCAGCAATAATACACTCTGGGTGTACTATAAACCCTTGTCCAGTTACTGTTAAGTTGTTTGTATTTGCACTATTCCCATTGCTACTTACTACTACTGGCTTTCCATTATGACCTGTTACTGTCATTACTGTTCCATTTGCTATGTTTGTAGTAATACCTTTACTTGTAAAGTTTGTGAACAACACATCCTCTGCACTGCTATCATTATATGTTAAGGTTACCGATAAACCGCTTAGGTCTAAGTTCTGGCCTTCTACATAACTGAGTTTTGTTGGTTGTGTTTTTATTGTGATTCCTGTTACCATTTTTGCTACTACTGTTAAATTGCTTGTATTCGCACTATTTCCATTACTGCTTACTACTACTGGCTTTCCATTATGGCCTGTTACTGTCATTACTGTCCCATTTGCTATGTTTGTAGTAATACCTTTGCTTGTAAAGTTTGTAAACAACACATCTTCTGTACTACTGTCATTATATGTCAAGGTTACTGATAGCCCGCTTAAATTCAATGTTTGTCCTTCTACATAACTTAGTTTTGTTGGTTGTGTTTTTATTGTGATTCCTGTTACTGCTTTTGCTGTCACTATTAAATTGCTTGTATTTACACTATTTCCATTGCTACTTACTACTACTGGCTTTCCATTATGGCTCGTAATGTTTAAGGTGGTCCCATTTGTTATATTTGTAGTAATACCTTTGCTTGTAAAGTTTGTGAACAACACATCCTCTGCACTGCCATCATTATATGTTAAGGTTACTGATAACCCGTTTAGGTCTAAGTTTTGACCTTCTACATAACTGAGTTTCGTTGGTTGTGTTTTTATGGCGATTCCTGTTACTGCTTTTGCTGTTACTATTAAATTGCTTGTATTTACACTATTTCCATTGCTACTTACTACTACTGGCTTTCCATTATGACCTGTTACTGTCATTACTGTTCCATTTGCTATGTTTGTAGTAATACCTTTACTTGTAAAATTCGCAAACAACACATCCTCTGCACTGCTATCATTATATGTTAAGGTTACCGATAAACCGCTTAGGTCTAAGTTCTGGCCTTCTACATAACTGAGTTTTGTTGGTTGTGTTTTT
>Ga0209737_10004279_pt1 | contig 10052 bp, 11 predicted proteins | sample TergutCu122P3_FD_187284 | JGI IMG/M metagenome (GOLD analysis project Ga0209737, IMG submission 187284) | Cubitermes ugandensis P3 segment gut microbial communities from Kakamega Forest, Kenya - Cu122 P3 (SPAdes) (version 2) | ecosystem: Host-associated > Arthropoda: Insects > Digestive system...
CTTCCTTCTTTTCATTCGTTTGGTTACACCACAAATATCTGGATCGCCCTGGTCGGTCCTTACGGGGTGGTTTACCATTTCAACCCGCTTGATCCCAAAAAGGTCGGCGAAATGGCGAGAAAGTATGCCCCGTCCCTCATTACGTCCACGGCGACGTTCCAAAGGAATTACCTTCGCCGCTGCCCGAAAGAGGATTTCGAGAAAGTGACCTCCGTGATTTGCGGGGCGGAAAAAGTGCCGCTTAACCTCATGGAAGCGTGGAAAGAAAAGTACGGCAATACCCTGACCGAAGGGTACGGCACCACGGAACTCTCGCCGGTCGTTTCCGTGAACGTGGACGAAACACGTCGAAGCGACTACGCCGACTGGCTCCGGGTTGGAACCGTTGGCCGCCCGTTACCCGGCGTGGAGGTTCGCGTCGTCGATCTGGACGACGGCACCATCCTGCCGCCGAACACCCCGGGAATGCTCCAGGTCAAAGGGGACAATGTGATGCTCGGCTACTACAAGGAGCCGGAAAAGACGGCGGAGGTTCTCAAGGACGGCTGGTACACCACTGGCGACGTGGCGAAGGTCGACGAGGACGGTTTTATCTGGATCACCGGCCGCGAAAGCCGCATGTCAAAAATCGGCGGCGAAATGGTGCCGCATATCCTGATCGAGGAAATGATCGACCGAATTGTCCGCTCTGAACTGCCCGATGACGAAGGGGGAGTTCTCGTGGCCGTCGTCGGTCTGCCGGACGAAAAGAAAGGGGAAAAGGTTGTCGTTTTACACCGTCCGCTTCCGATTTCGCCGGACGAAATCTGCAAAAAAATGCAGGCGGAGGGCTTGCCGAACCTTTGGATTCCTTTGCCGCAACACTTTTACCCGGTGGAATTGATTCCCGTGCTGGGGACCGGTAAGTTGGACCTTCGTGGTATTAAGGAGATGGCTACACGCATCGCAAATGAAAAATGAAAAATCGCCGCACAGGGGACGGTGGCTAAACTTCCTCCTTCCCTTGATTTTGTTGTCATTTCGTTTACCGTTAAATCATATCATTTTCAATATCGTCGTTTAATTTCAATTTTCGAAACGATTTCTTCCCATGCAAAAGAAAAAACGTTTCCTTTATGTCCTCCTGACCGGGTTTGTTTTCCTTTTTGGGGCGTTGTTTTACATTTACTTTTGGCTGGCTCGCCCGGAAGGAAGTGGGTCGGCAGGCCCCATGGTGCCCGCAGAACCGTTCGAGCGGGTTTGGTCAGAGCGAAAGGTTCTTCTCCTTGGTCTTGGAGATAGTATCACCGCCGGGTTTGGGATGGAGGCTCCTTATGGATATGTTGCCCGGCTCGCCCAGAACCCGGAAGACGAGTTTCCCGATATGCAGGGAAAGTGCCTCACCAGGGTTTTGCCGAACCTTTCGGTCCTCAACATCGCCGTATCGGGAAGCACTTCGATTCACCATGTGACCCACATTGAAGAAAAGTTGCCGATACAACCGGATGACGTGTTCGGCCTGGTCGTATTCACCACCGGCGGAAACGATTTGATCAAAAATTACGGACAAACGAAACCACGGGAAGGGGCGATGTATGGGGCGACTCTTGAAGAAGCACAACCCTGGATTGCCGCTTATGAAAAACGCCTGGACGAGATGGTGCTTGCGATCCAGGCGAAATTCCCAGGTGGGTGCCATATTTTTCTCGCGGACATTTACGACCCGACCGATGGTGTCGGTGACGCCGCAAGTGCCATGCTTCCCCACTGGCCGGACGGCCTGAAAATTCTCGAACGATATAACAAGGCGATCCGGGAATGCGCCGAGCGACACGGTTTTGTGGATCATGTTCCCATGCACGCCGCCTTCCTTGGGCATGGGACGCATTGTACCCAATTTTGGCGCAAAAATTACCGCCGTGACGATCCTTCGTATTGGTTCAGCTCGAACCTTGAGGATCCGAACATTCGCGGCTTCGACGCCATCCGCCGGGTATTCCTCCTGAAAATCTGCGAGGTCCAGGAAGCGTATGCGGTGTTTCAATAATGATGACGGCGGTTTATTTGAGGCGTTTGATTTCGGCCAACGAAAGGCCAGTCATTTTAGAGATCATGGCCAGCTCGAATCCTTCTTTTTTCATACTTAAGGCGATTTCGGAAGCTTTTTTTGCTTCTCCTAAAGCTTCACCGTCCGCCGTTGCCTTTTCAATGGTGGAGAGGTACGACCAGTATTCATGCAAGTCCCGCTCGTACCGGTCTCGTTCCTTCTCAGGCATCGCCGCGAGTTCTGCTGTGTGGAAGGCTTTTTTGAAGACCTTTTCTTTTTTCAAAATGGCAGGAATATGGTTCAAGTCAGGCAGGTTTTTCAAAAAGTACAACCACTTTTCCTGGCGAGTCACCAGTTCCTTTTCCGTTTTGGTAAAAAGCGGCATCTGGATGTAGGTCATCTTGAGCTTATCGTAAAACAGCTTGCCGTTTTGGTCCTTAAGCGAAACCTCCCGGATCAAGAGCGGCTCAGGATCATTTTTATCATAAATGAAGTCAAGTATACCAATAAAGTAGACGGTTTTCAGGTTGAAATTCCACTTGCCTTTTTTACCCTGCGCACGGATCGGGTGCGTGACACAAAAGAGCGAGCGATCCTTGAAATATGCCTCTTCCGCCTTTTGCATTTCGACGATGAACTTTTCCTGCTTGTCGTTTTCGCAGTAGATGTCGAAGATGGACCTTCGGTCGCTTGGGGAGGGGCCCAATTGTTCCTTGTCCTGGAATTCCAGCGCCTTGATTTGGTGTTTCTCCGGCAAAAAGGTGTTCAAGAAATCGATCAGCAGGTCCGCATTTCCTTCCTCGCCGAACAGCTTCTTGAACCCAAAATCGGTGTATGGATTGATGTATTTTGACATAGTTGATGTCTCCTTTTTTTCTTTTTACTTTAATCGAAGTTTCTGAAAAAACAATAACCTCATTTTTCTTCAGCAGGACGATTGCAAAGGCTTTTAGACCCTTCAAATTTACCGAGAAATAAGCACATTTTACGGTTTTTCACTGCTGATATTACTGTATCTTTTTCAAAATCGGGGTTTTTGAGTATCTTTTTCTCCCCCGATTGCCCTAAACATTATGTTTTTAGTAGAGTATTTTGCGGGCTTCTTTCCGGTCAATGCCGATTTAATCACTACTTTTTTGGTAGAGTATACAGGTTTCGGGGTTGTAGGTAGCTTCAATACCCCCGATGTTAGTCATGGGGTTAGCTTGATCGGCATAGTATTATCGTGGCAATAAGGGGTGGGTTTTTATAAAGTGGTGTCATTGTTAATGTACATAAATAGCTCCAAAGGGTAGAGACGCAACAGGAAGATGGGAGAGTATAAATAATCAGAGTAAGGATACTGCCCCGACTACTAAATCATTATTGCTACAGTAAAGTATCAGGGGAGTCGTGGGATGGCGGCGAAAGTGGGGTTATCGGGGATCGACGGCAGATAGTTGTGCCCCTGACAATGTTCACTGCTTCAGTGATATTATTTCATTTTGAATCAAAAAGTTTTTTCCGAAAAATACCCACTTTTTCGCTATTTTCACGGCAATTACAAAATCACGATGTTTTATCATTGTAGGGAAGTGAAAAATAATAGATAATTTTCAGAAAATTTTCGTATTTTTCAATTTTTCTTTCCAGTTTACAAAATTGCAATGTTTTATTTTTACCGGTATCCTTTCTGGTAAGGAAACACGACTTCAATAATCGATTTGAGAGATGCTCAATCAATTGTTGCGTAGAGACAGTATCGCTAGTCTCTGCTCTCCATTGTTGAAACAATTCGGCTAAGTCCTTTTGGGAACCGTTATAAGAACACTCACGACACACCATAGAGGCCAGGCGTTCTGTTTCTTCTTTTAGCAATACTTTTTCAGACAGTTCTTTTAACCTTCTCTAATAATTGCAACGTCATTCTATAGATTCATTGTACTTTGAGGCAGGGCAAAGGCAAGAGGGCGATAGTTGACCGACTCACAGATCGAGAGGTATTCCCGCGAAGGCAGTACGAAAATCCCGCGATAATCCTCGTCCGACTCCGGTGATGCCGACCAGGTACGTCGCCAGAATCGCCTCGGTATGGTGCGTCGTTAGATCGTTGATGTTGCACATGCTACCGACCTTGAGTCGTAGTGAGAGATTGCCTGATGCACAACAAACCGATCATCGTCAACGCCGCGTTGACGAGCAGGAGCGAAAAATCGAATTCGAAATTATACAGCGATTTCGTGCAGGATTCAATAAGGTAACACAGTACCGGAGCAAGGACGCAGACCACCGGAACAAAGCGGTCTCGTACCTTGATCGGTGTGTAGATACCGAACAAAAACAAACCAAGAAGCGGTCCATAAGTGAAAGAGGCAATTTTGAACACCATGTTAATAATCGCGTCGTTTTTCAAAATGCCAAAGGCGATAATCAAACCGAGAAAAGTCGCCGCGACCAGCGTTTGAACGATCATTCGCACCTGTTTCTGGCATGTTTCGGACCAACCCGGCCTTTTGTCGATTTCAATCAAGTCGATACAGACTGAGGTTGTGATCGAAGTCAACGCATTGGCACAAGTCGGGTACGCCGCCGAAATGATCCCGATGAAAAAGCAAAGACCCGCCAGTGGCCCAAGGTGTTCCAAGGCGATGGTCGGGAAAATTTTGTCCGTGTCCGGGGTCCCGTCAGGAAGCGGCGGAATGACGATCCCTTTTTCCAGAACGTAAATCGTCAGCAACGCTCCAAGAGAAAGGAAAAGCATAATAACAAGGTTCGTCAAAATCGTCGAAGCGATAATATTCTTTTGAGCGTCCCAGATATTTTTACAACTCAAACTCTTTTGCATCATCGATTGGTCAAGCCCCGTCATGGCGATCACCATGAAAATGCCAGCGACGAAACGCTTCACCCAATTTGTTTTGCTTTCCCAGTCGGTATCGAACATCTGGGCGTACTCGCTGGAAAAAACCTGCGACACCATTGTACCAAAGCCGAAACCGAGTTCCCGGCATACCATAACGGTTGCAACGACGACACCGAGGATCATGAACGTCGTTTGCAGCGAGTCGGTCCAGATGATTGTTTTGATGCCGCCGTAAAAGGTGTAAAGAATCGCCAGCCCCACGAACACCGCCCCGGCAAGCCAAAAAGGGATTCCCATCGGTCCGAGGATGAATTCATGCAAAACAAACACTACCAAAAATGTCCGAAGCGTCGCTCCGAGCGTACGCGATAAGATGAAAAACGCGGCACCGGTTTTATAGCTGTATTGGCCAAATCGCTCTTGCAGGTAGGTGTATATCGACGTTAAATTCAATCGATAGTACAATGGGAGTAAAATAAATGCTATCGCCATGTACCCAACGAAAAAGCCGAGTACCATGGGGACGTAAAAGAATTTTTGCTTCATCACGTTACCCGGCACAGACATAAACGTCACCCCGGACAGCGAAGCACCGATCATGCCATAAGCAACAAGCATCCAGTTCGACTTGCGGTTACCGGTGAAATAGCTTTGATTATCCGCCTTCCGCGACGTCACCCAGGCGATCCCAAACAAAAGAAGCGTATAAACGATAAAAGCAAAAAACAACATAAAAAAATGAGAAATGAGAAATGAGAAATGAGAGCCGGGGACTGCGTCCCCGAAAATAATTCATAATTCATAATTCATAATTCGTAATTCATAATTCGTAATTCATAAAGTGTCTGAGATTATTGATGTTTCCTTTACGATTCCGGGCGAGAGTCCTGAGCCGGCCCTTCCGCTTGTGCTTAAAGGGGAACATCTACGGTTCATCGGCTGGAAGCGGGAATACACCTTGATTGTCAACCAGGAAGCCCTGACCATCGAAGGGCCTTTTCAGGATGACAACCCGAATGCCAGAGAATTCTATCAGGTTTCCCGGCAAATCGCCAGTCGCTGGCTGGAAGTGCGGTATGGTTGGATTCGACTGCATATTCCCGGTCGCGGCAAGTGGGGGATCGATATTTCCGGCAACCCGAACTTCGAGATTCAAACGGCCCGGTTGTTGACCTGGATGTCGCTTAAACAAAAGGAGGAGGCGGTCGTTCGTGTTGAGGAGGAATTGACGCAGATTCTTTACCATTGGCCGACGATTCACGCCGGAATCCAGCTTTTGACCGTCAGTTTACCGGCGTTTTTGGTCGCCATCTTTGGTTCCGGCAGCCCAATGGCGGTGTTCGCCAACCTGGTTTTGGGTCTGCTTTTTGTACTTGTTTTCTTTTACGTCGGGATACTGAAGAACCGCTTTGGACTTTGGCTGGGGACGATTTTGAACCTTTTTCTGCTTGGGCTTCCGATCCTTGAGACGTACCTGGTCGGTGAGCGGTCAGCTCTGCTTGGGTTTGCGTTTCCGTTTTTTGTTCCGTTTTGCCTGACACCGACAGCGATTTTTATACCACTTGCCATGAGCGTTTACGGGTACGTCCTTTTGGAGCAACCCCGGTTTCGGCGGATGATTCGGCGTTGAGGAATCGCCTTTTCCGATTTCTGTATGTCTCTCCATGATTGATTTTCTTCGCCGATCTGGTATCTTGCTTTGGTAGGTGTCGGTGCTTATGGCACCTCTGCGTATTATTTTGCAAAAACGTATGTGTATAGCAATTTTAGAAACGCTCTAGACAAGGAGTCACCGGTTTTCATACAAACTTGTTAGCGGACTGGGGAGCCCGCCGTATGTTTCAACCTATTCAGCCTTACGCCCAAGAGAAACAGCAAACGGACTTGGTCAGAAAATTCAGAAAAAGTTTCAAACTCGTTTGTGGATTGCCCTTATTTTCGGAATTTTACTAATTCCATCTGGAAGGAATCAAGATTTCTGTTAAAATGGACCTTGATGTGTCGGTGGAATCCTCCTGCAAGGAGCAGGAGGCATCGGCGGTTCTCACTGAAAAAAGAAAAATGAATACTTTCCCCCAGCAAACCGGGCTTTCGAGTCGGCAGTGGTTGTTTCTGTTGTTCGCCTTCCTCATGGGTGTCGCTTCTGTTTTCGCTTTGGAAAGAATCGTACCTGTTCGTGGAGTCCCCCTACAGATCATTCAAGCGGCGACGGATAATCGTTAGTTTCGACAGCTTCGGCAGTTTCGGCAAATTACAATACCATGAAAAAACAAATCTTTTCCATCCTTGTTATTATGCTTCTTTCGAGTACTGTGGTCGCCCAAGAGGGGGCGATCCCTTTTTTGGTTGGAACCTACACCCAAGGACAGTTTCGCGGGAAAGGGATTTACCTTTCCGAGTTTCACTTGGCGGACGGTTCATTGAAACCGGTGACGTTGCTCCATGAATGTGCGGCACCGGCGTTTTTGATAAGGCACCCAAAGAATAGCAACCTGATTTACTCCGTCGGGGAGACCTGGGCGGCAGGCGAAGGGCCGATCTATGCCTTTTTGCTTGATCCACAAACAAAAAGCCTGATTCCCATCAACAACGTTCTTGTTCCCGGGACCGGGCCAACGCATCTTTGTATCCACTCCGACTCCAAAGGGGATTCGCTTATTGTTGCATGCTACGGAGGTGGCAGCATTGTTTCGGTTACGCTTGAAAAGGACGGACGTTTGGGGAAAGTCGCAAGTGCGATACAGCATTCGGGAAGCGGACCGAACCAAAGCCGCCAAAAGGAACCGCATCCGCACGGGGCATACATCGCTCCGGGCACCTCGCAAGTCCTGATACCGGACCTTGGAATCGACAAGGTGATGTTGTACGACCTTGACCCGGCGACCTCGGTTTTGACACCGTCCAAACAACCGTTTCTTACCATGCCTCCCGGGAGCGGCCCGCGACATTTGGAGTTTGACCCCACGGACGCCTCCCGCTTTTACGTTGTCAATGAACTTGACTCGACGGTGAGTGCTGTTCGCAAAAACGCCGACGGGACTTGGGAAATCAAGCAAATGCTTTCGACGCTTCCACAAGAGATTCTTGCTGATTCGGAGAAGTTGGCCGCTCTCAACAATACAACGGCGGAAATCGCGGTGCATCCGTCAGGGCGATTCGTCTACGCTTCCAACCGGGGGCACAACAGCATCGCGGTTTTTGCGGTGGACAAAGAAAGCGGTCAATTGACGCTTATTCAAACGGAACCGACCCAAGGGCGAACACCGCGACATTTTGCGATTGTTCCTGGCGGACGCTTTCTCCTTGCGGCGAACCAGGATTCTGACTCGATTGTCGCCTTTCAAATCGACCTGGAGTCAGGGAAAATGAAGCCGCTTGGTCAATCGCTTGAGGTCGGGGCACCGGTTTGTGTCGCTTTTTGATTGCGTTCCCTCTAAGAAATAAGTCTTTAACTGGGTTTTTCGTGATTCAATGTCCCCCCCTGTTTTTCGCAACACGCTTTATACGCACGACAATTTATACGTTTTGTCGGGTCTTAATAGCGAGTCGGTCGATCTCATTTACCTTGACCCGCCGTTCAATACAAAACGGATGTTCTCCGCTCCCATTGGCAGTAAAGCCGCCGGAGCGAGTTTCAAGGATATGTGGACCTGGAAAGATGTCGATAAGTTTCATCTTGATACGCTTGCCGACAAATTTCCCGCATTGGCGAAGTATATCGCCTGTGTCGGCGTCATTCACAGCAAACCGATGATGGCGTACTTGACCTATATGTCGCAACGGATCGTCGAAATGCACCGCATTCTCAAAGAAACCGGCTCACTTTATTTGCACTGCGATCCAACAGCAAGCCATTACTTGAAAAATCTGCTTGATAGTATTTTCGGGAAAAATCATTTTCGCAATGAAATTATTTGGTGTTATGCAGGAGGGGGAATTCCAAGAAATGATTTTCCAAGAAAGCATGATACGATACTTCGCTATCGTAAAACTGAAAATTGTTTTTATAACCCCATCTATCGTCCTTATTCTGTCGGAACAGTCCAAAGAGGGCGAACCCAAAACAAAGGAAAGTATTTTGAAGAAGGGCTGAGAGCAGAGGGAACTCCCGTCAACGACTGGTGGACGGATTGTCCTAAAATAACAAGTCCAACGGACCCCGAAAAAACGGGTTACCCTACACAAAAACCGCTTGCATTATTAAGGCGTATCATTCTGGCTTCCTCCAACGAAGATGACATTGTCATGGACCCGTTCTGTGGTTGTGCCACGACTTGCGTCGCCGCCCAGCAACTTGATAGAAAGTGGATCGGCATCGACATAGAAAAGAATGTCGTACAGATTTTGATTGACAGACTGAGCAACGATGCCGGACTTTTCAAGGACTTCGTTGCCACCGATCAAATTCCCAAACGTAGCGATCTGAAAATCGTCCCGCCTTCTGAACCCGTTAAACAACGGTTGTACAAAGAACAAAAGGGCAAATGTAACGCTTGTGGCGTGGCTTTCGAGAATCGCAATCTCGAACTCGACCACATCATCCCCATCGCCAAAGGGGGCGGCGATTATTACGAAAATTATCAACTGCTTTGCGGCTCATGTAACCGAATCAAAGGAGATCGCCCTATGGAATACCTGCGGCTGAAAATCGAAACCCGGGAACGGATGATGAAAAATAAGGTGTTTTTCGGAGAATGATTATAGTATACTTTGAAAACTTGAAAGGAGATTGAACAATGTCAATAGCGGAAGTCATGGATACTGAAATGCTTAGGGAAACGCTTAGGTATCAAATCGGGCAGATTGACAACCCGGTCATTTTAGATCAGCTCTATCGGATCACCAGCCAGGGTGCAATATCACGGCCTTTGACCCCGGAGCAGAGGGAGGATATTCGTATCAGCCGGGAACAAATCCGAAACGGTCAATGGGTGTCACATGAAGACCTGATGAAAGAATTAGATGAGGAGTACCCTGATGATGAAAGTTGTTGCTGATGTTCTGACACCCGATACCTGATACCTGTTTTTCTCATTTCTCATTTTTTATTTTTTATTTTTTATTTTTTATTTAAAAATGCTTTCCAATATGCAAACGTACAGCAAAAGCGGCTGTGATTTTATTGATGACGCCAGATTTACGGAGTTGTTGCAAACAACGCCTGAGCCGGGGCGGCTTCGGGAG
>Ga0209737_10004280_pt1 | contig 10051 bp, 8 predicted proteins | sample TergutCu122P3_FD_187284 | JGI IMG/M metagenome (GOLD analysis project Ga0209737, IMG submission 187284) | Cubitermes ugandensis P3 segment gut microbial communities from Kakamega Forest, Kenya - Cu122 P3 (SPAdes) (version 2) | ecosystem: Host-associated > Arthropoda: Insects > Digestive system >...
GGAACTTCATAGCAATACTGCTTTATTTGAGGAACAGTGAGCTTATGTTGTTCAATCTTAACGATCTTCGGATCCCTTTGATACTTCTTCGTAATTTGCATTATAGGAGGCGGCATCGTTGCGGAAAAGAGTATCGTCTGACGGTCTTCGGGAACATCTTTCAGTATGGTCTCTATATCGGGTCGAAAGCCCATGTTGAGCATCTCATCGGCCTCATCCAGCACAACCAGCGAGACCTTGTCGAGCTTCAGGGTCCTTCTTCTCAAGTGATCCATGATACGCCCCGGTGTCCCGACCACAATCTCTGCCCTGCTCTTAAGCTGCTTGATCTGCCTATCTATAGATTGTCCTCCATAGATTGGGACGACCCCGATACCATGCTTGTATTTCGTAAGTTTGCGTATCTCTCCACATACCTGAATAGCTAATTCTCGAGTAGGGCACAACACTAGTGCTTGCGTAGCATTTAACTCCGTATCAATACCCTCGATCATGGGTATTCCAAACGCGATGGTTTTTCCTGTTCCCGTTTGGGAATGGCCGATGATGTCATGACCCTTAAGCGCAAGGGGGATACTTTGCGATTGGATAGATGTCGGCTCTTCAAAACCCATATCCGCAATCGCTTTTTTCATGGCATCGGATATGTCGAATTGCGCGAATTGCATCTTATCCATTGCTTCTCATTTCTCCTATTGGTCTACCTAATACTATCACCTACACGTGTGCCCTCGAGCATACCATCCCTAATTGTGTAGACAATTTCAGCTTTATCGGCGAGCTCGTTATTATGAGTGACTATAACGATAGTCTTTCCTGTTTCGTGAATCCTGAAGAGGTGGTCCAGCACTTCCTCTTCTGACCTCGTATCGAGGTTTCCGGTGGGCTCATCCATGAGCAAGATATCAGGATCGTTAGCCAAAGCTCGTGCAATTGATACCCGTTGCTGTTGACCGCCGGAAAGTTCGCTTGGCTTGTTATCGGCTTTATCCGAAAGTCCCACAAGCTCAAGCAGCTCCAATGCCTTGGAGCGTTGCTCCTTTGCGCTCTTTGGAGCACTGTCGGCAAACAGCATAGCCGCCTCGATATTCTCAATTGCCGTAAGGTTTTGCAGCAGGTTGAAGAACTGAAAGACGAAACCGATTTTATCCGCGCGAAGCTTGGATAGCTGGCTGTCGCTCAATTCCGATATCTTAATGCCTTCGATCTCGACCTCGCCACTTGTCGGGCGGTCAAGACCTCCGATAAGATGCATCAAGGTTGATTTGCCATGACCCGAGGGGCCGACGATACAGCTGAACGAGCCTTCGGGTATTTCTAAACTGACGCCATTCAAGGCATGTGTCTCAATCTTGCCGATAGTGTATTCTTTGACAAGGTCGGTTGTTTTTATTGCATGGTTACTCATAAGAAATCGCCTCCACCGGAGTCATATTGGCCGCTTTCCACGCAGGATACAATCCTGAGACAACAGCGATAATGAGTGCAAAGATAATGGCAAACGCAATACTTGCCGGATCGATGCTCGCCTCAGGCGTAGCACCCTTCATGATGCCACTAAAACCGGAAAGCAAAAACGGTGCGGCATAAAGGGAGGCGAGTATCCCCGCAAGTGAGCCGAAGATACCGCCTAACAGTCCATAGATACCTGATTCTATAAGAAATATCTTAAAGATATCACTGCGCTTCGCACCCATAGAGCGCAATATCCCAATCTCGCGACGGCGCTCATAGATGGCCGTCATCATGGTGTTGATAATCCCGAATGCAGCCGCGATGAGTGATACACCCGCCACCGCCTGCAACGTACCCTCCACTGAGCCGAGTATCTGCATTACCGCCTCAAGCAGTTGGTCGTTTGTATTCACCGCAAGATTGCCTTTCTCAATAATCGCTGATTTATAGAAATCAGTTTTTGACAGATCGTCCATCTGCACACCAATATAAGAGATGTAGCCTTCCTGATCGAAGATTTTTTGCGCCACAGATAACGGCAGATAAGCGGCAAGGTCATCGTTGTTGCCAACAGGCGCAAGCACACCGATGACAGGAAAGTCCTCTCCCCTGAAACTCACGGTGTCCCCGACCTTTAGACTGAAACGATTCGCAAGATCTGATCCTAGCACTGCAGCCTGCTGGTCATCTGAGTTGAAATATTCGCCCGAAGCAATCTCCCAATTACTGAATTCCTTCATGAGCTGGGGATCGACCCCGATAACTGCCATGGGAGTATTTTGAATCGATGAGTTCTGGGTGAGATAGGGTGCGGCAAACAGTCCATCGATACTGCTTATATCATCAAAGATTTCAGCTGGTAGCGATGCGGGCAGAGCCTCTCCGGTAAAGATCGAAATCTGATCGAAGGTACACCAATCAGAAGGAGTGACGATAAGGTTTGCCCCCATTGCTTTTGCCTGATTGTTGATTTCGCCACGCATACCTCCGCCCAAAGAAAGTAAGGCCATAAAGGCAGCCATGCCGATGACGATACCCAACAGGGTAAAGATAAAACGTCCTGGCCTACGCATAATATTACGCACGACCAACTTAAATGTATTCACTAGCTATTCTCCTGTTCAAGACTGCGAGAAAGATTTCTATTGCATGAATTGTGCGTAGCTCCCCGTGACCTTATACTTTTTCACCTCAAAGATCGGGTGGCCGTCCATAGACGTAAACGTCCCCGTAACCTTGACTTCGTCACCAAATGCGGGAAATGGCTCTTGGTTCATGAGTACTACCGGCATTACCCAGGCACTACAGGTAGGAGCAAATCCACATTGTTTCATGTCCTCGATATCTTTGATGCCGAACATATTATCGTCTGGGGCAAAGGCGGAAACGATACCGATTACCGTGATTTCTCCGGTATACGAGAAAGGATCGCTTTGGACATCTTTGACCTGTAGCGGCTCAGGACCACAGCCAACAATGAATGCTGACACGGACATCACCATAATGACAATGATGAGAGTCACAGATCTCTTTGAAAAAAATTCCCTGTTCAAAATAAATCCTCCTAAATTGATTGGGATGCACTCGTGGCCATCCCACTTATCCATAAAATGTCGTGTGAAAAGATGTCGGTTTGATCAGAATTTTGGAGGTCGGAAAATCGACCATGTTATGTCATTTAGCGCAAAACTGTCATCAAAATTTCGATTAGTGCCCTGCTCTGTGATGCTCCTGTTAGGGCCCTTCTCATGATAGGCCGCAAGCAGCTCGCATGAGTGACTCATACTGCAAGACAAATTGCATCCACCATTTCTCCGCAGCAAGCTAGTGCATCGAGATTCACTTATCTTTGAAGAGCAGCATAAGTCTTGTGTTTGCGCAAGAACAGTTAGAGGCACACACAGGACCATCAGACAAATTGCAGCCGTCAATGCGAGACTGCAGGCACTCAATTTTGACCGAATTATCATGCTAAAAATAGTGACTCCCAAAAGGTCATCGAAATACACTTAAGACATTGTATGACATTTTCACTCGCATTTCAGTACCCGCAGGCCAGTCTCTACATTAACCCCATTCTTCAGTCAAATATTGATATTTTGCTGGTCCAAAAGCAAGAATACCGCAGTAGGTATGGCTATCCTTTCTGCTGCGCGACGCTCATTCTGCATCGAAACTATTCATAAGCGCATAAGCAAGAGATAAAAATTGGCTCGCAAATTACGCGAGCCAATTCGGTAGTACGCTTTGTTCGGATTCCTTGAATTCCTTGTTGGGTCTAGGATTCCTTCCTTGCGGTCTTCTGACGTGTCATCATTGCCAATGCAAGAACTACGAGTGCCGATAGTGAGAGCAGAATGGTTTGGCTTTTATCGGCGTCGCTCGCCTTGGGGAGGCTACCTGTCTGATCGCCGCCACCCGCGGATTCGTCTCCGCCACCGCCATTGCCACCATCTTCGCCACCGCCACCGTTACCACCGTTACCACCATCGCCACCGCCGCCGTTACCACCGTTACCGCCGTTACCGCCGTCGCCACCATCATCGATGACCTCGAACAGCCACTCAACTAGCTGGGTGTGAGCGAAGTCTTCTTGCGTGTAGCCTGTAGCTCCCTCACGATAATAGACAGTCCCGTGCTGAGGAACACCTAGGAATGCCCATTCGCTGATAGTGGGCGGCTCCATGCTCAAGAAAGTGACTGTTTCAAGATTGATTGCGCCATCAAAGGCATTGTTATCGATGTTCTTCATCGATTCAGGAAGAATAATGTCGGTCAACCGATTCATGCTGAAAAACGTGTATTCGTAGATTCTCTCGAGGTTGGTCGCACCGGACAGATCGATGACCTTGAGTCCCGTGAACTCGAAAGAGCTTTTTCCGATGTACGTCAGCTCTGGTCCGAGTGCGTCAAGATTCATGTTTACCAAGTTTGAGCAACCATAGAAAGCATAGAACCCAATGTACTCCAGCTCACTATTCTCGGCGAAACTCACGGTGTGCAACTGGGAGTTGCTATTGAACACATTCTCACCAATCACGTGCAAGGTCGCAGGGAAAGAGATACTGCGCAATCCCGACTGGAGAAACGCCCAGCCCCCGATGTCATGGAGATTAGTGTCTCTCAAATCAAGACTTTGGATACCACTCTTATCGAATGCATTCATACCGATATTCAAGAGTGTCTCCGGCATGAATACATCAACGAGACCATAAGTTTGGTGGAAGGTGAAACCAGGAATCACCTCGATCTTCGTATTCCTGAAATCGACGGTCTGTAATTGATGTGAGTTCTCGAATACCCTGGTCCCCAAAGAGTCCAGGTTCACACAACGAGAGAAATCCACACTACGGATATTGCCCATATAGGCAAAGGCGTAATCACCGACACTGGTAAGCGAAGCCGGTAGAATTACCGTTTGCAAAGAATTCGCGTTACGAAAACCATATTCTATACGAGTCAAGTGCTGCATTGCAGAAAGGTCGATACTCGTAATACCGGATGCGGAAAGATCCCAAATCCAGTTCTCGATCCAATTGACGGTATAGGTGATTCCGTTATGACTGACAGTATTCGGGACACTGATTGCTCCGCCAGGATGCCCACCTGCACCCCAAGTAACAACTTTCACCGTCCCCGTCGAGCCACTTTCCGAGGTCACCTGATAAAGCAGGCCACCGGATACAAACTCTTCTCCAACCCAAGCTCCAGCCGTAAGAGGCATGGTAGCAAATGCCGCCAGTAATGCTACCGTGATTACTACTCCCAATAATGCACGCTTCATGCTCAACCCCATCCTTCCAAGATAGATAAACACTAAACCACACAATTAAATAGCTACGCTTATCCTAGCACCTCATCTTTGCTTGCCGTGCGACATGAATGCAATCTGTTTAAAAACCGATGCAGTTCTGTTTATTGAGTCGAGCCGTATAGCGAGGTGGAAGGAAGGTGGTACGGTACTGGTGTAGTATAGATATCATCATGACGGACACACCCAAAAGAAAAAGTAAGAAAGATGCGCTGTTCAACGCCGCGATGGGTATCATCGGCGAGCGCGGATACGGCGGTGCCAGTGTTGATGAGATTGCGGCTCGCGCAGGAGTCGCGAAAGGCGTTGTGTATTACTACTTCGATTCAAAGGCAGCTCTCGCCGAGCAACTTATCAAGACGGGTCTCGATGCCCTTGCCGTAAGACTCGATCGTGCTATCTCGATAGATATGACCGCAGGCGAGGCAATCACCGCACTCGCACATGAGCAGATGCGTCAGATTGAGAAACGACGCGATTTCGCAAAGTTCCTTCTCTCAGAGATGTGGCGAGAAGACCGCGAATGGCGACAGACACTCGATACTTGCGTTGAGAATATCGTTGTGATATTTGAGAGGGAGATCAAGCGAGGTATCGATTCCGGCGAGTTTGCCCCCCTCGATGATGCAAGTGTATCCTTCATCGCTCAAACGATTTGGGCGACATTTCTCTCAGGCGCACTCAACTGGACGGTTATTCATCCGGAAGATAATCCTGCAGAAACAGCAGACCGGCTCGCTCAATATGCACTCGCCGGCCTGCGGATCAAATAGTCGAATACACTTCGACGATCGCCGGTCCCCAAAAGGTCGCCAGAGCGATCCCGATTGCCAGGTAAGGCCCAAATGCGATAGCGGTTTTTCTTGTAGCGCGCTTCAGTACCAGCAAGACTACGGCCACCGTTGCCCCCAAAACAATTCCAATGGATAGGGCGAGCAGAACCTGCTGCCACCCTAAAAAGATACCTGCCGCAAACATAAGCTTTATATCTCCCCCACCGAAACCATCCGTCAAGTAAGCCAAAATGAGAAGAGGGGTACTTGCGGCAAATGCACCGACAAGTGCATCTGTTAGGGTGACGGGCATTGGATCGCCGAGAAGCCCCGCATACCCGCATACGATACGGACCATGCCAAGTACTGCAAGAGCGATCCACAGGCTGTCCGGAATGATTTGTTCGCGCCAGTCAATCACACAGACACATATAAGAATTGTCAAAAGGATTATGTTGATTGCAATATCGACAAGTGAGAAACCCATGCCATGCGCCCTGATTTATCGTACCTGCTGATAGATTTTTTTTAGGGTCTCAAGTGCCTGTGGATACTCGAAAGTCGCGCTCATCCCAAATTCATTGTGGGGCAGATCGAAAACATTCCCGTCTTTGACCGCATCGAAATGCTTCCAGATATCGTTCTCTTTGAACTCTTTGTCAAACATCTCCAAAACATCGTCAGGAAGAGCATGCGCTGCACGCAAAATGATATCCGGTTGTCTCGAGAGCATATCCTCCGTATTGATGGATACGAACTCCGCGCTCTCATCGTCATATACATTGATTGCACCGGTCATAGCGATCAAGGATCCGATATAGGAGTTCTCTGTCGCAACCAGATAGGAGCCGGGCAGACCCATCAGAATCAATACACGAGGAGGATCGTCGAACACAACCTCTTCCCGGTATTGGGCCTTGAACGTCTCGTATTCATCGAGAAGGGCTTGAGCCTCAGCTTCCCGTTTTAGAAGCGGGCCGAGTTCGGCAATCGAGGCATACATATGATCGATACTGCGCAGATTCAAAAATGCCACATCGATACGTGCTGCCTCAAAGCGCGATCTCAGACTTGACTCAAGAGTCTTGGGCGCAAACACCCAATCAGGCGACAAGGAGCGAATGATCTCCATATCCGGATTCATAGAGGCTCCGACGTTGGCAGCCCCCTTGAAGCGATCGGATGCCTCAAGCTCGCTTTGGGGGACGCCGATAACATCGACATCAAGTCGAGCCATAATCTCGGTAGTTGCACGAGAGGTTGCGACCACACGCTCATTACCGGTTATTACCTTAGGCCCACCCTTGCCTTCAGGGTATTGATCTACCATATTGGCGCCTATGATAAACAGTGCCACACACAATGTCGCAAGAATAATACCGCTGATTACCAAGCGACGCATAAACCCACTATTTACTTTCGCTCGATTTCTTTTTGCGGGCACTCATAACAAAAGCTATACCACCGATCACTACCAAAGAACCAGCCGCAATGGCAAGAAACATCAGAAGTGGTCCGCGATCCTCTTCGCTTACACCGATAATCTCATCATTGTTGGCATTCTCGTAGATCGAGATAGCCGAATCGTCGACATCGCCTTCCTCGGCTGTCGGAATAGTGACGAGCTCTCCTTCAGGTGCGAACTGAATGAAGCCGACAACCTCTCGACCCATGGGGATAGAAACGAGTGATACGCGCAACACGGAATCCACGCTCGGTACCACAAATTGAATGTCGTGCGTGTTATCGTCCTTCTGCTCAGCGATGATATTGAAAGGGACGGCTCCGGAAGCTTTTCCATCAGCATCGAGCAGTTCCAGCGCGAAAGTACCGGCAACTGTTTCTGCCACGAGTCCCACACGAATGGTTATGAAAGTCTTGCCTTCAACATCAACAAGCAAAGTTGCCGGCGTTTTTTTAATAAGCTCTTCGGTCATGCCTTGCCCAAGTCCAGGATTATTACCGATATCCTCAATCTCACCAGACAAAGGATTGACGTAGGAAGGAATCGCTTGAAGGACTTGTTCCTGGACAGCCCCGACAACGCCGACGGGGGCAAATAATGCCCCCATCAGCAGTACACCTATAGTAAGAAGTAGTGCGGTTTTATTCGTTATCGATCTCATGCAAACCATTTCCTTTCGGAGCAACTCTCTTTTTGAAAAGCGTCCAGCCAGCCGCACAGGCGGCAACTATGCCGAACCCGATTGCCGTCCAAGCATACCACGGTAACTTCGAAGCAATCCGCTCTATAGTACCACCAGCTTCTGCCTCGACCTTATCATTGTCAGAGTCTTTCCTCAATGTGGGCTCTGGCGCTTTCTCATCCGTCAGTTCAGCAGTACGATCGATCTCGTCAAGATCAGGCATCGGTGCTTCGACAACTGACGTATCACTCGAGAGTCCTGCGCCGGCTGAAGCCTGAAGAGTGTCCCAGCTTATCCGCAGTCTTCCTGGAGGACTGCTGCTGCCCGGCATGCCTGGCGTCAGGTGAAATACAACCGGTTGGAAAGGATCCGTGTTGGGAAGCGGGAAAGAAAACGCGCTCGGCTGTGTTCCGTAGGTAGGTACTGTAATGTTGTTCGCAATAACAGACGCGGCATTTCCATTAACATCGAGCTGGCGCAACGCTACTATCGTATCGACCACCTGTATTGGTTTTGTTGATAGTGACATTGTTCTCGCGCCATTGCTCACATCAATAATTGCGATATGGTTCAGCGAATTGTTCGCAAACGATGCCGTATCTTGTGTCGCATGCCAGAAGTCAACACGTACCGTATAGCGCCCATCGGTCATATTGTCTTTGTCGATGACATCTGATGGACGCGCTTCTAGTCCTCTGATGGCTGCCAGAAGCGAGCCATATGCTCGGTCAACAACGATTTGGGAAGCACTTTGATGTGCATACACCTCACGAGCATGCGCCAATGCAGTATTGAGTGTATCAACAGACGCTTGGGTATAAAGTGTCAAGTCAATCTGTGATGCTTGGTTTATCAAATCTAGCAAGGCAGCTTTATTAGCCGGTTTTTGTGGCGGAATCGGTGGAGTTCCTCCAGTGAAATTGAAGCCGAGATAGGTACCGCTCGTCAGCTCAACAGCACTCTGGCGATCAAGTTGGAGACGCATATCTGTTGGAACCGGTGCTCCACTACCTCTGATTACACTCACATTTACCATGAGCGTCCGCGATAACTGGGGCCAATCCGTAGTGATACGCAAAGCACTGCGATTTGCATTGAACCTCTCCGGTGACCTTACAAAGCCTAGCTCCGCCCTTGCATTATCATCATTTTGAGTTGAGTCGAACAGATAGTTTGATGCCAGATCAAAGGTATTGGTCTGGAAATAGTGCACCGTGTGTCCGCCATCTTTTCTGACCTCCACGACTGCTTTTCTATCGTAGTATTCGGCAGCTGATGAAGCTTCATTAATGTTGTCAGCTCTGCGCACAAAGACATTGGCAAGGTAGACTTTGCCGGGCTCCAACGTTCCCGGAGGAGCTGGGGGTCGTTTTACCAGCCCGTCAAACGCTTGCTTAAGAAGGTCATGCGCATTGGTAACCTGAGCCTGAGTGGTCATACTAGCAGCGAGCACACTCTTAGCGTTCGCCAGCGGAGTAGCAAGAGTCGCAAAAGACACGGACGTGTAATCAAGCGGATTGAGCTGGTCGACCCTCGTGACCAGACTTTGTAACGCTTGCCATGAAGCAGTCGTCACCAATCCGCTGAGGGCTGCCTGAAGTGTGGTTCGCGCACTATCAACCTGTGTCTGGGTAGCCGTTCCATCCGCAAGTACGCCATTCGCACTTGTGAGCGCGTTAGTCAGTCTCATCGACGACGTAGCGGTGTAAGTACTCAGATTCAGGAGCTCTACCTGATCGACCAGTTGCTGTAGCGCAGTCTTGTCTGCCACCACTGGCGGTGTAAAGTCAAAGCCACGATAGACCATGTTCGTCATCGCGGTGGCGTTTGCGATATCAAGCTTCAGTCCGAAGGTGACCGTTGCC
>Ga0209737_10004281_pt1 | contig 10050 bp, 13 predicted proteins | sample TergutCu122P3_FD_187284 | JGI IMG/M metagenome (GOLD analysis project Ga0209737, IMG submission 187284) | Cubitermes ugandensis P3 segment gut microbial communities from Kakamega Forest, Kenya - Cu122 P3 (SPAdes) (version 2) | ecosystem: Host-associated > Arthropoda: Insects > Digestive system...
AAAGAAATGCAATATTTTTATAATATAATATCAAAACGCTGTTTATCATTGTTATAATTACTGTTATAATGTTTGACATTCTATTTACAATCGCATCTACTGCTATTTCATCATACTTTAATCTTAGAATCGATTTTATTATTCTTCCACCATCCAGTGGATATAGCGGAATTAAATTAAATATCATTATCAATATATTTGAATATATAATTGTTTGTGCTAATTCTTCTGATATTTTTAAAAACATTGTAATTATAAAAATAATTAGATTTACCAACGGTCCTGCTACTGCTATAATAATTTTTCTCGTTTCTATTTCTTTCTTTTTACTAAATGCTTCAAATACTACCGTTAATCCAAATGGAGTTATATGTAATGAGCGAGGTTTAATCCCTAAAAGAATTCCTGCTACAATATGTCCTATTTCATGCAAAAAAATAAAAAGCATTAACCATGCATATATTTCTATTTGACGAGTAAGGCAGAATATAATTATAAATATAAATATCTGCAAGTTAATTTTTATTGGCAACACATTCACCCTTTCATATATTTTTATTCAAATGCTATTATCAATTCCGGGTCAATATATCTATCTTCCCTTATTATCTCAAAATGCAGATGCGGTCCTGTAGCATTTCCGGTATCACCCACCTCTCCTATTTCCTGTCCCAAAAGCACTTCATCTCCCTCTTTCACATAAATGGTACTACAATGCGCATATAATGTGGAAACATCTCCATTTACTATTTTTACATGTTTCCCATATCCACCGAAAACTTGATACTAGCTTTACCGTTCCAGACATAGCTGCAGTAATTACTGTTCCTTTTACCGCTGCTATATCAATTCCTGTATGATATTTTGATACAATAGGTGGCATTGGTATTCTATTTCCAAATCTTGATGTAATAGTTCCTGTAATTGGAGCTTCAATATAATAATTTTCAAAAATGTATTTCGCATCATACTCCATTTCGGTTAAATGCTGTTCTTCTAAACTCATCTCAACATCTTCTCCGCCAAGTCCATCCTCTTCAATTACAGGTTCATTTTCTAGAATTGTTTCTTCTGTGGGTTCATTTTCTGGCACCTTTTCTGGCTGTTCCTCTTCTTTCTCCAAATCATCCTGTTTAATAAATACAAAATTACTAATATGCTTTTCCACATATTTATATATATTGGGAAAATCCATATCGTACGCCAAAATCTCTTTGGTTTTAGCTATTACATCCCCTGAAAATGCATAATTCGTAGTTTGTATTAGATATAAAATACTGTATAAAAAAATGCAAATAATAATTTGAAGTATCATTCTTTTTGATTTATAATAATTCTTTTTTTCAGATACATTTACTCTTGCCGTTTCTTTTCTACCTTCACGACTTCTTTTTCTGTAATACAATTCTTCCGCTCGCCTTATTCTTTCATCAGCAGATAACGCCTTTTCCACAAAAAAACACCTCTTCATATGAATATATTTTTGTAATATATATTCACCCAAAAAAGTGTTTAGAACTAATTGTCCTTACTCTATAACTTTATATTTTAAAGAAATTGAATAGGGTATTTATAATAAGCAAACCTATAAGTATAAAGGTACAGGTTTTTAATATCTTATACTTGTTTTCTATTTTCGCAATCGCTTTATCCTTAGTACCTCCTTTTTCCTCAAGACCTGAAATGTAGTTTGCAATTACCATTTGTGCTTCATTTATAATATAGTCTTTGTCTTTAGATTTGTTGTGTTCTTCGCTATTTTTTATACTTTCATTGTTTTTAACACAATCCAGACTTTTAATTTTTTTATTTGGCTTTAGTATTATAATCGCCTCATCTATCAAATTAGACGGCAAATCTTTTAAGACTACCATATTTTTCATTTTACTTGTATCCATTTCTTACCTCCCAGAAAAAAGTGTTTTCCTACAAATATAATTTTTTCCAATTTTTCTAGGATTATACATTTTGCTTATATATTTATCACATTATATATTCCCTTTGCCACCGTATCTGCCATATTCATTACCAACCCCAAAGGAGTATTTTGAAGTAAGATAAAATTTTTTCTAGGTGTACCTAAATCTTCTGATACAATACCTTTTATACTTATATCTCCTACTTTAATAACTTTTTTATTAAGACCACTTCCTAAATTTATTCTTCTTTTAGAAACAACTATTTTACCAATATTTCCTTTTTCGGAAATTGCAGAATCAACAGCTATTACAAACGGTTTTTTATATTTTTTCTGAATATCAAAAATTGTATGCTCCATATTATTAATAGATAGTGGTTCTGCCAAGTGTCCAAATATATGAATCTTTTTTTCCATCTTATATAATTCTGCAAGTTTATATCCTACTAGTGGTCCAAAACTATCCCCTGTTATTCTGTCTGTTCCAACACACAAGAATACTAAATCAGAAACTTCTCTTTCATTTATTAATTCATTCATACTGCTGGCAAATTCTTGTACAAATTCATCATATGCCTTCTTATCCCTCATAGTGGCACACCTCTCATACTTTTTTATTACATTATTATGTTATAATATCAATATTATTCTTTTGGCATATTTGTTATTATAATATTCACATCTTGATTCTTAGCATAGGTTTTTACTAAATCTTGTGAAAGTCCTGCTATCTCATCAGATACAAATATGAGATTGCATTTGGCCAAAACTAACTCCTGAATTTTTAAATCCACATCCTCTTTAGTATCTAATTCAAACACCGAAAATCCCATATTCTTAAATATTCTAAAGCTATTCTCATCAGAAGAGGTTTTAATCCATGAAACTTTTATATCAATCACCACTAATATTTTGTAACAATATATAAATTATATACTAATCATGACAACTAAACTTTGGTATACCTTATACTGACCGTTTAGTTTATTGAAAAGAAGCCCTATTTATGATATATTTTTGACAATTTAAGGGTGATGAAAAATGGGAATATTAACTTATGATTTCAGAATACCGGTTTGTGATCTTTCTGAAAAAAACGGTTTCAAAGGTTAATGCAAGAAGCTGCAATCACTGCTTCTCAAAGCGTGGGCTATGGTCCAAATAATGTAGATGAAACTCGTCTATACTGGGTCATGCTAACCTGGCAACTCAAAGTAAACTTTCGTCCAAAATGGAATGACAAAATAACTATAAAAACATGGCCAAGAAGTATGGTTAAATGCTCCTCTTTTCGAGAATTCGAAGCTTATGATGAAAAAGGGAATTTAATTGCTATTGCTTCTTCTAAATGGGCGCTAATACATATAGAAAACGGCATTTCAAGAATACCTCAAGAACTAGAAGCAAAATATAACTGTGTTGATAAAGCTCTATTTGATAAACCTTTAGATAAAATCTCTGAGCCTGAAAATTCAGTTTGTTCCTTTGAATATATAGTCCAAAGAAGGGACCTCGACACTAATAATCATGTAAACAACACTATTTATCTAGACTATGCATATGAAGCTCTTCCAAAAGAAGTCTATAAAAATGAAAACTTTAAAACTGTTGAAATCACGTATAAACATGAAGCAAAAGCAGGTGATACCATCATGTGCTTCTATAAGAAACTAGAAAACAATGAACATGTAATAACAATAAAAAATAAACAAGATAACAAAATTCATGCAATTGTTAAGCTATATTAGATATCAAAAAAATAAAAACCATGAAAAAATTTAACATGGTTTTTTATAGTTTTTATTCTATTGACAGCATTATTATTCCTAGTAATATCACTGTAATCAAAATATATTGTTTCTTTTTAAGTTTTTCTTTTAAGAAAATTCTAGAAAGCAGTATTGTAACTGCGCTATATGCTGCAACAAATGGTGAAACAACACTTCCTATACCATTTGCAAGTGCAAAAATATATGTATATTCTCCCATTGTTTCAAAAACACTTCCAACAGCTTTATACTTATCGATCTCCACTCTATAGCTTCTATCTTTAATCTTAAGATATATATAACAGGCTATACCAAGCATTGCAGAAATAATGGCATGAGAAATTATCATATCACAATCTTTCATATATCCTTCTAAAAAAGCCTCATCTAAAAATGATGCCACACCATCTAACACAAAATATCCAAATGCAAAAATAAGTCCCAAAATATAAATATTAACCTTCGGCTTTATCCTTTTATCTTCTTCTACATCATCTTTTGTATTCTTATTGAATGATAATAAAATAAGTCCTGTAATTACTAAAACAATTGCAATTCCTTGTATAAAACTCGGATATTCTTTTAAAACAAATATACACAAAAGTACTGTAATGATACAAGATGAATTCACAATCGGTGATATTAAAGAAATCTTCACTCTTTTCATTGCATGATAATATGAAAACATTGATAAGAGGTATGTTATTGCGATTGGAAAATATTTTATTACATTTCTAAAATCAAATCCAAACCCTTTATATATTATGAGCATATAAATTATTCCTGATATTCCAAAAAATATTCCATTATATGCAAGAAGATGTGCTACACTATGTTCATCTCCTTTTGTGGATTTCTTGAATATCGTTTCTGATGTTCCCCAAAATATCACTGTCATTGCTGTAAACATTAGCCACATAAATTTTATTCTCCTTTTTTGGCAATCTTAAAGTACGCAAACCAAAATTCAACTCAAGAATTTTGAAATGCGTACTTCAAAAATTAAACTTTTATTTATTTCTCTGGTATACTAGTTTTAATGTAGCAAAAGCAATAATGCTTCCCAATGTAGCTGTAACTACCTGGTTTGCTCCAAATGCCATAAATAATATTTCTAATGCTTTAGGAATAACATTAATTTCTGTAAGTAAATTGAATGCTGCAAATATTATTGAACATTTAACACTAATACTAACAATTGAAGCTACTACATAATTTATTTTCTTTTCTACAAAAAGTTTTCTATATAAATACATAATTGTAAAATTCCCTAACCAAATAGCTGGAATCATGTATATAGTAAATACAGATAAAGATCTAAAGATCATTCCACTCAAGATAGCAGCCATACTTGGCATTATTGCTAATCCTACTACCTTCTTCCACCCTTTAACATTAACTCCTGCAACTATTAATGCAGCATTTACAATTGTTCCCACAATATATTGCGAGTTAGTTGCTATAGCACTTTGAGCTCCAAAAACTATATTTAGTAACTGTGGTAATATTGCTGGTACTAAAAATATTCCTATTGTAATTAAGATAATCTCTACAATTTCTGCGTGTTCAGAAATATCCTTCATTCTTCGATTTAAAGTTGCTTCTTTTTGCATTCTTCATCTCCTCCCTTCCAATATATTAAATTTCACCTTACACTTACTATAACACATCCTACATTAACGCACAAGATTTTTTTCTGTAATAATTATATCTGGTCTTACATCGGCATTTTCAAACGGTACTTTTTCCATAACCTGAAAGTCATATGCCAAAGCAATTTTATCAAAACTTTTATTTTTATCTAAATACTTATCATAAAATCCTTTTCCATGCCCTATTCTATTCTTTTCGCTATCAAATGCCACTCCTGGCATAATCACTAAAGCCTTATCATCTTTTGCAATTTCATTAGTTATAGGCTCCATAACTCCAAAGTGCCCTATCTCCACATCCTCAATGTCTTTTATGTAGTAAAAGTTCATCTCATTATTTATTATCTTTGGGATTGCAACTTTTTTTCCCTTAGAAAGAGCATCAGAAATAATTTCCTTTGTAGAAACCTCTCCACCAAAATTCATATATATATATATATTATCAGATTCATTATATAATTGCATGTCAAATAATTTTTCTGATATTAATTTGCTATTCTCTGAAATAAAGTCGCAAGAAAGTTTGCTTCTTTTTTCTGTTAATTTTTTTCTAATATCTTCTTTACGTAAATTTTTCATATAACCTTCCATTCTTCACTCAACCATAAACTTAGTGTAAAAAGATTGCTGAATATTTTTACACTGTCTCTTCTATCTTGCCTCCACCAAGTACATATCCGTCACAATAAAAAACTATAGACTGTCCTGGTGTTATAGCTCTTTGTGGTTCTTTAAATTCCACTTTCATCTTACCATTTTCTATTGGATAAATTGTTGCTTCTGCCTCAATCGCCTTATATCTAATTTTTGCATAAACTTTCATAGGCTCTTGGATTTCATCAATTAACAGCAAGTTGATATCTTTTGCATATAACTCCTTCGAGAACAAAAATTTTTCATCTCCGACAATTAATTGATTTGTTTTTTTATCTAGTTTTATTACATACAGCTTATCATTACTTTTCGTATGTATTCCTTTTCTTTGTCCAATGGTATATTTGTATAATCCTTCATGTCTTCCCAAAATTTCCCCAGATGTATTCACTATATCTCCTTCTTTTTTAGGAATTTGACATTTATTTTCTAAAAAATTAATATAATCATTATCTGGTATAAAACAAATTTCTTGACTATCCGGTTTGTCAGCTGCCTCTAGATTAAACTCATGCGCTTTTTTTCTTATTTCTTCTTTGCTTTCATACTCCCCTAACGGAAAAATTATTTTTTCTATGATTTCTTTTGGAATATTGTATAACACATAACTTTGGTCTTTGTTCAATGATTTTGATTTTTGAATTCCAAACCTTTGATATTTCTCACTATATGAAATATTTGCATAATGCCCTGTAGAAATAAAGTCTATTCCAAGTTCACTTGCTTTCTCATACATTTTTCTGAATTTTAAATATCTGTTACATTCTACACAAGGATTTGGGGTCTTGCAGTCATTATATTTATTTACAAAGTCTTCTATTACATGCTTTTTAAACTCTTCTTTGCACTCCATAACAATATGCGGTATTTCAAGCTTTTCACATACTTTTTTTGCATCAGAAACACAAACCTTACTTCCACATCCTCCAGCTTCTGATTCATCTTCCCATAAATCGAATGTTATCCCAGTTACATCATAACCCTGTTCTTTTAAAAGTATTGCTGCTGTGCTGCTATCCACACCACCGCTCATTCCTAGTAATACTTTTTTTCTATTCATTGTTTTAACTTCCCTTTCTAAATATACTTTTCTAGTTTGAACAAAATTAGATGAGATGCTAGACAAAATTGATTAAAAATACCGGAAACGTATGTGCGATACGCCCGAGGATTTTTTAATCGATTTTAACAACGCAAATCGTTAATTTTGTTCAAACGTTTCTCCTTCTTTCAGATGACAATGTTTACAAGAAGTCCCCTTTGAAAGTCCACATATCTCAAGAATCTCATCTTCACTTTTTTCGCCTTTTTTTCTATAGTAATCTGCAATTGCTTCTCTAATTGCCTCTTCTGCTAAAATTGAACAATGTAGTTTTATAGCAGGTAACCCGTCTAGAGCTTGTACCACTTCTTTGTTTGTTAATTTCAAGGCCTCTTCTACTGTACGTCCTTTTATCATTTCTGTTGACACACTACTTGTTGCTATTGCAGCCCCACATCCGAAAGTCTTAAATTTAACATCTACAATCACATCATTTTCTATCTTTAGATATATTTTCATTATATCTCCACAAACTGGATTTCCTACTTCCCCTATTCCATCTGCATTATCTATTTCTCCTACATTTCTGGGATTGCTGTAATGGTCTACAACTTTATCTGTATACATATTATTCTTCTCCTTTTTTTATCTTCTCATATAGTGGAGACATCTCTCTTAACTTACCCACTATTTCAACTAAATTATCTACTAGATAGTCCACCTCTTCTTTAGTATTGCTTTTTCCAATTGTTATTCTAAGTGACCCATGTGCAATCTCTGGAGGTACTCCTATTGCTAAAAGCACATGCGATGGGTCCAGTGAACCAGATGTACATGCACTTCCACTTGATGCACAAATACCCTTAAGGTCTAAATTCAAAAGCAAGCTTTCTCCTTCAATATATTTAAAAGATATATTGCTGTTTCCAGGCAATCTATTTTTCATATCCCCATTTATCTTTATATGTGGAATTCTTCTTTGCACGGAAGAAACATAGTAGTCTCTCAATTCAGCTATACGTTTATTTTTCGCAGAAAGATCACCATATGCTAGTTCTATCGCTTTTCCTAATCCAACGATACCGGCTACATTTTCAGTTCCTGCCCTTTTATTTCTCTCCTGATGTCCTCCTGTTATAATCTTATCAAAGTTTATCCCTTTTTTTACATATAGCACACCTACTCCTTTAGGTCCATAGATTTTATGAGCAGATAATGACAACAAGTCTATTCCCAGTTCTGCTACATCAATTTCCACACTACCACACGCCTGAACACTATCTGTATGAAAAGGAATATTATGCTCATGTGCGATTTTTCCTATTTCCTTTATTGGCTGTATAACCCCAATTTCATTATTGGCAAACATAATAGTAATTAATATAGTTTCATCTGTTATTGCATCTCTCAATTCTGATAGATTTATAATTCCTTCCTGATCCACATTCAGATATGTTACGGCAAATCCTTCCTTCTCCAATGCCTGGCAGGTTTCAAGTACTGCAGGGTGCTCTATTTTAGTAGTAATAATATGATTCCCTTTTCCTTTATTTGCACTTGCTATACCTCTTATTGCTAAATTATCGCTCTCTGAACCACCGCCCTGTAAAATAAATTTCTTGACTTCCAGCATTTAGAGCTGCTGCTACCCTATCTCTAGCCTTTTCTATCGCTTTTTTCGCATTTCTTCCTAATCCATATATGGAAGAAGCGTTCCCATACTCCTCTTTTAAATATGGTAGCATTTCCTGAAATACCACCTCATCCACTCTCGTCGTTGCTGCATTATCAAAATATATACTTTTCATAATTCTCATTCCTTTCTAATTTATAAGCTTAGTGCAAAAAGATTTAGTAAGATACTAGGCGAATTTATAAAAATTTTGTGAAACTGTACTCATTGTACGTTGAGCAAAATTTTTGTAAATTCAACGACGTAGATTGCTGAATATTTTTACACTGTGTTTTTCTTTTTTGCAGTATTTTTAACACACCCTTTACATTTCTCACTATTTTCATCAAACCCGCAACAATCTAAGTTCAAAATTTGATTAATATACCTTTCGAGCTTAGCGACAGTCTCTTCTGATACTGAATTTTTCATGTCTGTAGCTTCATTTTCTGCAATTCTTTCATCCACATTTAAGACTTCTGTTAAAAATACCTTTAATATATCATATCGTTTGATTATGGATTTTGCGACATCTTTCCCTTTTTTAGTCAACCTTATATCGCCATATGCTTCATATGACACTAGTTTTTCCTCTTTTAAAACATTTAATGCTCTATTAACACTTGGCTTAGTATACCCCAATTTTTTAGCAATATCTGTCACACGTACTTGGTTTTTTGTACTCTCAATAACATATATAGTTTTCAGATATTCCTGAGCTGATTTCGTTAATTCCATAATTTAAATATGTCCTTTCATAAATATAATGTTAGCGCCAGCTAACATTATATGCTTCTTTTCTTATTTTGTCAATATTTACCTGAAAATATACATTAAAACTCCCCCTGAAAATAATCACGCCGCCATGAATACTTAGGGTTTAGATCTATAAACCCTATTGGTTTCCATTCCCCTGTCAACGTTATATCATTCAGATACCAATATGCCAAAAGGGACGTGCCAAAAGGGACGTGTTCTTTTGGCATTTAGTACCTTACATAATCCCCATTTTCTTTGAGGAAAACGGTGGGGGTTCTTATATCTGGTTTCACCATATGTTATTGATTTCCACTTTCTACAGCTATCCACACTTCAGTCATGAGACCCAAGAGTAACAATAGGCACTAAGCGACGGGTGTAGAAGTCCCAGTCAACCGTGCCAAAAGGGCTCCCGGCCACGTAATACAAATAGTCTGCTGGAACGCCTCCAGAATGCACATAGCGAACGCGAAAGCCCACATTTCCGGAGTTAGAACTCATGCAAACAGAAGACAGCCAATATTCAGTAGTTGGGGTAAGTAACGTTTTGTACGTGCCAGCATTTACAGCACTCCAGGATATAT
>Ga0209737_10004282_pt1 | contig 10046 bp, 6 predicted proteins | sample TergutCu122P3_FD_187284 | JGI IMG/M metagenome (GOLD analysis project Ga0209737, IMG submission 187284) | Cubitermes ugandensis P3 segment gut microbial communities from Kakamega Forest, Kenya - Cu122 P3 (SPAdes) (version 2) | ecosystem: Host-associated > Arthropoda: Insects > Digestive system >...
CAATAGTTAGTCCCAAAAATTTTAAAATTTGTGTGGTAGCAATTTTTCTGTTACCAAATGATACTTGCATATTAATTTCATTATCAGTTTTAGTATGCCAGTCAGCCAAAAAGACTGTTTATGATTTATAAACAAGTAAAACAACACATAAATTATAATCATGTTCCAGTGTGAACAGTACATATCAAATGACACATTATGTATCTGTCCTCAGGTTGCCATTTCCAACATTACCAGTCTTCTCACTTTTTCCAAAAATTATTGTGGACAGCTTCACAATTACAATGGTAGCTTATACTATTGCAATGTCAATGGCCTTAATTTTCGCCCAAAAGCACAATTATGAAGTGGACTCCAACCAGGAATTATTTGCTCAGGTAAAAATTCTTACAACCCTATGGGTGCAAGCATTCTAAATAAATTAAGACATGAAAACCTGATAGGATTGTGAACTTGTATGCAGAATCAAAGTAATTTCTTTGGATTATTGATATATAAAAGATCTACCAGGGAAAATCTCTTGGGAAGAAAGAATATCTGACTCTCAGTTACCAGAATTTTTGGTAAAACTAGTGGAAGAGAACTGCCTCACCAACCCTATTCCATACAATTACACATACAAAGAAAAGCGATGCCAGAAATTTGCTCAATTCATCTTTACTACGATAAATATTACTATGTTTTTCTGTCAAATACAACACCATAGTATGCAAATATTATTTCACCTTACAATTTCACTATTAATTAATTAATAAAACATAATATTTCATAACTCTAGGAATTGATCATGGATTGCACCTGTAATGGTATGTAACAATATATTCGCCTGAGAGTGGTATACTATATCAAAACACACAGCAAATTTGTAATGTGAAATAGTATTCACATATATGTGGTGGTATTTGACTGCAATATAGAGTAACATTTAGATAATACAATATGATGCTACAATATACAAAAACTCCGATAAATTTTAATAGGTTAATGCATCGGGTAACATTTTCGAATATGTTACCTTCTTTAACATATGTTTAAATAACAGTAAAACAAAAATTAGCCTTGCCATTCAGATATGTTTTCCTTTCCTTATAATAATCAAATTACAGTTAACTTACTGACACTATTTATTTAGTTATTTATCTGTCGAATTTTGTGGCAATGTATGACAACATACAATGCTAATAAATTGAAAAAAATATGTAAGTGACAATGACCCATTCAACAGCACTACCATGGCATCAGCTGGAGGTTCAGAGGATACCCACGAAAATTTAACCTTGTGTTAGTCTGGTGGGGTATCACAAACCCCAGTCATACATTTTGTTATGCGATAATGGTATTTGGTAACACTGTATTTTTCCCTCCTGTGTACCTTCATCTTATATAGCATAGAACACAGCGATAAATATTGTGTCAGTCTGGTGCCAACAACAGTGGAGAATTACAAACATTTTTAGGTGTCGGGTATCATACACCCTGCCAGACTAATGATGTAAGTGCTGACTTATTCAGTGTAAGCCAGAGTTTCCTGCTGTTTGGTCGTGTTGGTGAGTGCTACAAACATACACAGTATTTTGTATGTAGGAGTAATGTACGAGGCAGAAGAATCTCACGTAAGGAAACTGCTTGAAGAGGTTTTAGATGAAGAAAGTAATGTTGAAGTTGGGTATGAAAGTGATTTTTGGTCAGACCACCAGAGTGACAGTGATCATAAATCTGAATCTGAAGATGATGCTGATCCTGAAAATACATCAGATTCTGCAGCTGGAAATCAGGTGAGCAATTTGATGGGAAAAGATGGAACCACAGAATGGAGCATAGTAGTACCAACTAAAAATAAAAGAACTCGTTCGTGTAACATTATAAGAACTCATCTTCCATGTGTTAGAAGGGAATTCAAAAACTGCAAAAGTCCCATAGATTGTTTCCAGTTATATGCTACTGATGATATGTTGGAGATTGTGGTTGAAAATACAAACAAATATATTGATACTGTATCTGTGAATTACAGTGACCGTGATAAATATAAAGTGAAAAGAACAACATTATCAGAAATAAAAGCTTGTATTGGTCTGCTCTACATGGCTGGGGTGTTCAAGCCAAACAGGCAAAATCTGGATGATGTGTGGGCCAATGATGAGACTGGCACAAAGATTTTTAGATTCACAGTGAGTTTGCAACACTTTAGATTTCTACTCCAGTGTCTTCACTTCGATGACAGAACAAGAAGTCTGGCAATGGATCTCATGAGGAGAACATTGCTGGGAACCTGCAGCATGCAGCCATCTTTCCAGGGAACTGCAGACAAAAATAAGCAACGGATCACATCTCCAGCAAGAGAACAAGAGGTGAAACTTCCAAAACTTCAAGGTCGTTGTGCCATTTGCCCCCGCTCAAAAGATAGGAAAACAAAGTATATGTGCCAGAAATGTAAAAAGTCCTTATGTTTGCAACATGTGATTCCTTTTTCACAATTTTATAAAAAGTTGACACAAAAATGTGTCCATGTTGTATTTGTATCCATATCTTAAGGATAATCCACATTTAAGTCATTTCATAAACAAAAAAAGACATGGGGTGTGTCATACCCCACCAGAGTAATGCCGTGAATATTCCTCACCAGACTAATGCAGGGTTAAATTAGAACAGTCAGTCTTTGACCTGAAGTTGAAATAAGCACATTCAAAACGAGTCAGAGAAGTTGCTAATATGTCATCCTACTTGAACATTTCTTACTCTCTGTAGTTACAAGATGAATAAATAGTAATTCTTCTAGTACACATAATGATTAGTAAATATTTGCCTCCATCAAAAAATAAATATTCTTTTGGTCTGAAATGTTGTGGCATTATCTCAGTATAGGAGGAATTAAATGTTGTTGCATTCTAAAACATACATTTATAGCAGCTTCATAATTAAAATTCTACTTTGCACCATGACTGAATACCTATTTTCCAGTAGAAGCCACTCATTAAAATAATAAGTCACATTAAATGAAAAATTTTCCTTACATCAGAACATCACAAAACAAGAGACACCTGTATAAATGTATGCAGACTTCTTATAATTTCTGATATCTACAAAGGCTTTGTTGATAGCACAGGAAAATGGATGATATTTACTTTGACATAATCTGCTTCTAGGTTCTTCCACTTAATGCAGCTTAATCACTCTATCAAAAGAATGTGTGTGAAATGTAAACAAAATTATATGTCCTAACAGGGCACAAGCAACATTGTTGGGTCTTTCTTCTCCTGTTTGCCCATCACTGCATCGTTATCAAGAAGTCTTGTCCAGGAGACAGCGGGTGGCAAGACACAGCTAACAAGCTTAATATCATGTCTGATTCTCCTCACTGTGATGCTGTGGATTGGACCGTTCTTTGAACCCCTTCCCAGGGTAAATGTTTACAAATATTGGGTGGTAATGCCCTGAGTTCAAAAACAATTGTCCTAGTATGTTTTCTTTTTAGGAACACAATTCCACACTCATCCTATTTATTAATATTATTTGTGTGACTGCAATAGTAAAATAATATAATATATTTTTATTACTTCGGTTGCTTAAGGAAGTGCAATAAAGATCCATTATTAGTACTGAATTTTTCTAAAGTTCATGAGTTATAGAATCATTACACTTATGTTTTTTAAGCAAATAAATTTCACATGAGTAACTGATGTGTCACTACATGTACTCTCCTGTATATGCTAAAGGGAACACCAGCAGCATGCTGTTCTGGCTTTTTGTCATACACAGTGCCAGTTTATCACTAGTGTGGAATTCCTTTACAATATGCACAGAGATCCCATCCATGATGCTGAGTAGCATACATATATGGGGACTCTCTTTCATAACGACCATAAACTTAATACAATGAATTTCATGCACCTAATTGTAGAAACTTTACACTGGGGAAAAGTGGCCAGGGCAAAGTTTGCCACTTACCTCTATCTTGTGCTAAGATTAAAAATGAGTGGGGTCATATCACTACTCCGCTTTATGCCAGGGCATGTGCACAGACAGCTTGAACTCCGCTTTTACGTATTTGTAGCCCTTAAATATCATGTACATGATTGCTTTATTTGAAACTGCCATTACAGCCTACTATGTTAATAAGGCTCAACAGTGATAAATTATAAACTTCTACAAACAGAAAATATGAGTTTGTGTATTTAATGCTACCTTTGATTTAACATATGACATAATCTTAGTTCCAACAACACACTTCAACTTTTGTGACAGATTCATATGCTTCATACAGTCACATATGCTTAAGTCTGAATTGGATCAATACATTCAAATCAGTTTACTCCTGTTCATATAAAACACTACATTGTTCCTGTCCTTGCCATGAGGGAATAAAGGGGGAAAAAAAAGGTATAGCTCCACTGAATCTTAAACTCAGTGCCAGATGAAAATTAGTGGTTAACTTCACACACCCGCCTGGGCTGCAGAGCAAGTCTGGACATTTTTGCCTCAGGCAAGAATGCAACCCCAAATCATCTAGCCTGTAGCCTAGTAATTATACAAATTACATGACCCCAGCTCCCCAGTTAATATATTCTAAAGCAAAACTGCAAAAAACTAATTTCTCAAATGCTCCAGCAATTTGAGTACTGTTTATGAATATTTTAAAGACACTGAAATAGAAAATCATGAACTGGAAAATACTAGTTTTGGCTTCAAAACTTTAAGGGAGTTCTAGGATGGCTCTGAAGAGTAACATATTCTGGAAGGTGGCACCATGAAAACTTAAAGAAATTACCAGTGTTACGGAGAAATATCATTACAGTTCTGCCGGTGAGATGTTAACCCTCACAGCCACTGGTTTGAGACACTCAAATTTCACACATGATGGCACTAATTTTAATGATGAGGCTGTGACTTCAAAATTTGTTTTATCCTTGCACAGTCTATAAAAAAAAATTCATGAACTAGGTATTGATTTCTTTATTTTTACAGACAAAGAGGGCCATAGCAATTTTGTGTGCTATACTGTGTATGTAACTTAGTTGGCATCTGAAGTGACTGCAATAAGGGATATGGATGACTCAATTCCAGTATTTCTTCACTGATCATGAAAGTTATCCATCCACTGTACCGTTTATATTTACATTTACTGCTGTTCTCAGAAAATCAAATTTCAGTGTCCTAATCAAATTTCAGTGTCCTCGACAGACAGAGTTTTGGGATGTTACATACAGGATGAAACAGTAGCAGTATTATGTTCAACTGTGTTAGTTGCAATTAATGGGTAATAAATGCACAATTTCTTATTTAGTACCAAAAATCTTAAGCCACCATAGAACAGAAAAGAAAGTAACTTTTCAGTTTTGTTACAGATAAAACAACACAAATGCACTAATGATAAATTCACTTGTTGCACACAATTAAAAGTAAATACAGTTACTGATTTCACGCATTTACAGGATTTTCTACAGTCATATGGCATAAGAATTTTAAAATGAAAATAATTTTTGTTGGCACATCTATTTATTCTTGTGTTAAACTCAGATAAATAAACAAATTATTGCTGTCTTGCTCAATAAAAGAACTGCACAGATGAAAAGCAGGTGAAATGAGGTGAGATATTCAAGAGACAAAGCTTTGTTACAGTGCATACTGGCAAGCATCATTGTAGTGGCCCTGAAGGGAATGCTGCTACAAGCCAAGGACCTGCCCTCTTTCTGGCGGCTCTCTAAATTAGACGGCTTGGTTTGGATCATCACATTCCTCACTGTGGTTCTAGTAGACATTGACTATGGTCTGTTAGTAGGGCTGGCACTTTCCCTTGCTTCTATTTTAGTCCAAGGCATGAAACCTTACACATGTCTACTGGGAGTCATGCCAAACATGGACCTTTATTTGGACTGTAACAGGTACAGAGAGGTAAGTGCTACCATTTTACATTAGAGTACTCTTGTGAGATGTGAGGTTCTCACAGTTGTGTTGCTGAAGATCCAAGTCACCTGTAACATGATGCAGTGTCACTGGGTGTGTAGTTTCTGACTTCTGAAAGTACTGTAATTTCTTCATCGTCAAAGTCCAAGATTGCTTGATCCTGATCAGAAAGACACTATGATCCATTTAAAAATCAGAAACCACACATCTGATGACAGACAATCATAATCCAAAAGACCGGCATATTCTATAATATTGTTGTTAAGATACTGAAAAATTATATGTAGGCATACTGAACTTGATAAAAATTCAAGGTCAGTTGCATACATCTAAAAAAGTAAGGCATTGCACTCAGGTCCTCCAAAATCTTGCTATGCTCATGCTCCTATCATATATGGGAAACTATAAGTTTCACATTTCACCCATTAGCACTGAATATCCCTTCTCAGTGATCTGTATAGATAACGAGTCCATATTCTCCATACCAACACAGCACAATCAAGGTCCAATGATTTAGGCCTAATAAAAGTTACTGCAAATAAGACATCTCACTCAAACAATCCCAGGTCCTTTCCTTATTGCTGGTAGGACACAATGTTACAAAGTGTTTTTCTTTCAGGCTCAAGAGGTTCCAGGAATAAAAATTTTCCATTATTGTGGAGGGCTAAACTTTGCAACTAGAAATCACTTCAAAACTGAATTGTACCAGTTAGTGGGCATAAATCCACAAAAGGAGTTGGTACGAAAAAATAAAATTGAAAGGAGCCGAACACAAAGCTTGGCGAAGAGTCAACCAGAAGAAGCCAGAGTAAGGAAAGAGGGCAACTGACGTTAATACAACAATCTGATTATTCATTACTTTGCTCCAGAATGCAGTATTTATTTATTGGCATATTATTTACTTATTTATTTAGCTTATTTAGCAATGATGACAGTATTTCAATACCATATAGCTTCTAACAATAACTGTTAAATAATAAACTAGACAGTATGTAGATAGGTAGTCATAGTCTAATTTGAGGCAACACGCTATGACTTCTGTCAAAGAAATGGGAAAGCCATGTACAGCTTTGTCAAGATAGCCGGTTTCTGGGCCAGTACTTAAATCTGAGTGCTAACTACAAGGTTGTGATGTTCAGTAAGAGTGCTGCATTGAATGTGAAGATTACACAGTATCAAACATGGAATTTTGTGGGATTACTTCTGACTTCAGGGAGGACAAAAACCCACACACATGCACACAAAAAAACCAAGTTAGGAAAACTGCTTCCAAAAACGTGCATGGATACCCCCTTTCTTACTATGTAACTACAATGGTCTACATTAATACACAAAACAGTTAAGTGCATTTGTGAGAGAAAACCAATTTCTTGAACCAAAACCAAAGAAAACTGATCTGTGCTGATATGGCAGTAACTTATCCATCTCAGCATGAAAGCAACAAGCAGAAATATACTAGTCCAGTACCAGTTCAGAGCCTGAAGTGTCTTCAGCATGACATGTTCTGTAAAAGTTTAAGCACCAGTTTTGTAGATTTCAAAAACTTTTAACAACGATCAGTGATTAAACTTGTAAGAAAAGACGGTAAATTCCCAATAAGATTAATTACTGTATATCCAACGTTCATACACGGAATAATTCAAATTGAGAAGAAGGAAAATAACAACTGGAGAATTTGTGGGGGAAATTTACAACAAAGCTAAGAAATGATAATAACAGATAATCACCTCAAAGTTTCAGTTTTGGTTCATGAACCTGAACATTTCTGTTATTATGGATATCTATGTTATTCACAAGAAATTTCTCAGTCCAAAACCAGTTCTTGTTGGGTACCATAAATGCTCATTTGAAAACAGACAACACCATCTCACGAGTAACAATGAATATTTGAAAGTTTTCAAAAGATAAGGCCACATTCTTGCCTAGAATATGCACTTATCTTCTGGATCCATAGATGATGAAAGAAAACTATGCAATGGAAGCACAAGATGTCACCAATAACATGGAAGTTTTATGTTCAGAAATATGCTGGCAAGACTATTGCCAGTTCAGAGTCTCTTAGAAATCACATAACACAAAGCTTAGAACCAATGGTGCATGCTATGCTAATACTCTACAGCCCCTTCAACATGCCCTCATACTAAAATGCCACAGAAAATTCTTCATAAATATTCCCATGACCCTCAGTTCAAGCTGCTATGGAATAATGCAGCTCTCAGCTTAACCACTCATCCTATGATTAAAACTTGTCCTACATGAGTATTTCCCATTCAGATTCTTTGTAATTTTTTGTGGAAAATAGAAGTTCTATTTCAAGGCATAAAAGTGAATGAAGCCTACTGCATTGAATGGTGAAAAATAGAATGCAGAATTCCATTTATATTCAGGCACTCAGCTTATTCAACAACCTTTACTCTAGTAATTTACTAATGGGCTAAGAGTCAGTTTTTCTACTACTATTATTACAATTTTCTTGTGCAGGGAGGCATTGTTAACATCAGTTTTGTGGAGTATGGTGAGGATCTATCAAATGAATCTACTGTGAACACTCCCATCAAACCTCAAGTCTCTTCATATGGAAGCATTGCTGAAGAGGTAAGCAAATCATATTCAAAGTTGAAAGGAAATGGATCAGAAACTGTGTGTAAATAGAGGCATTATGACTTTCTCATTTTCCCAGTTTTAAAAATGAAGTTACTAATAACTTGACCATAACACATACTTTCAGGAAGCATCTTGCTTTGAAACTCTGCTAAAATAATGCAAGAGTACTGAAAAATCATCTCCACCCCACCTTACTTTATTATCATGTTTATTTTCCAATATTAATTTCTTTGATAGGAGAGTATGTTAATGTTATTAATAATTTAGACACTTTAGAATGCCAGTAGGAAAGAGAATAAGCTCAAAATAAATATAATTTCCCATTTAAACTTCACTTTGTACAGTTGTCATATACTTTTAAAATAATTTTTTACAAAGAAATCACGAAATAACTTCCTGCAAAATGTTAATATTACTTCACAAATCTGCTTCTTTCTAGATGCTCCTTATGTCTGTATCACTGCCACAGTTTACCCATTACTTTCCACTGTGCCATATAACTCTGTCATCTTTAGTTATTTTTTAATTCATCTTTATGCTTTATTATTTGCCTTTAATTTTGTGAATTTTCTTTCACTTCTTCATATTTACCCTATTTTATTCAGTGCTTTTATGATTATTAGAAATTTCAGATCCAGTATATTATCCTTGATTTCTTGGCCCTGAGTTACATTGATCCCTCCGGAGTGACTGTTCTCAAGCTGCTTAATGAAGACTTCAACAAAATAGACATCACAATTTACATTGCTGGAATTTCAGGTATTATTCTGAAGGGGCACAATTTGGTAAGATTAAATGTGCTTGTAACAAACATAAGCATTAAGTCATAGCATTTTGCCATAAAGGTGAAACAAAATCAGAACCTCAGATATTCTGTATCTCAACACAAAAAAAATGCCACATCATCAACACACAAATCAGTGCATACTCTGTTACATATGGGAACATTAACATGTAACACTTTTTGATTAGTATTAATGTCCTGCAAAATGCTGTACAATAGCACTAAGTCATTCATAAATGTTGCATATGAAGGTTCAAGCCCTGGATGACAACTGTGTTACCATAATAAAAAAAATATGAAATTACTTTCACATTTTGGTCTCCTAAGTTGTGGCACTCTCTAATCTTATCAGTGCATACTAACATATCAATTGGAGGCTACATATGTTACCAAAATGTTGGTATCCAACAATAATGTTACACAGTGTCACAACCACGATGATTATAACCTGAACACATACAAAAATCAAAAGCTCAGATATTTTAAGAAATTGCTTTCATTTAATTAAAATTACATTATAAAATTCCAAGAACAATTTTATTTGATAGTAAATTAGGAGGAATGGCATACAATAATAATAATAATAATATTTATTAGCTTTCCATTTATCATTTACAGGTGCAGTACCACAGATTTGGAAGTTGTCATATAAAATACAATATTACTTTAGTTACCTTATTAGCTAACAGTTTTTAACATATCTAATAATTATACTTATTTAATTACATTATACCTTAATTATCTACTAACCATATCG
>Ga0209737_10004283_pt1 | contig 10045 bp, 7 predicted proteins | sample TergutCu122P3_FD_187284 | JGI IMG/M metagenome (GOLD analysis project Ga0209737, IMG submission 187284) | Cubitermes ugandensis P3 segment gut microbial communities from Kakamega Forest, Kenya - Cu122 P3 (SPAdes) (version 2) | ecosystem: Host-associated > Arthropoda: Insects > Digestive system >...
CAATTTACCGAAAAGTGCTTATTTACCGAATGCCAGGGCGGGTTTCAAACCCGCCCCTACAAGGAGTCACCCAATTGAACTCTAAACCAATCCTTGCTATGGGATATTTATCCCATGGAATATCGTGCGATCGTGCGGGATTTAAATAAATTATCTAAAGAAATTGAACAGAGGAAAAAGGGAGAAAGAGAGAAACAGGATTTTAGGGGTGTTGGTGATTACGCAAATTCGATCCTGCTCAGAATGTGCGTTTGCCATTCTTTGTACAGTTTGCGAAATGAGCGACTGTTCTTGAATGCCTGCTGTAAGTCAATTCTGGCAGCGAAAGCGGGTTGGTCAAGAATTTCGCTGTACGTGCCGCTTTGCATATGTTTTCTCATCCAGTCTTTGGCATTGCGAGGTTCTTCTGCCTGCATGTGCTCATCTGCTGCTAAAGAAAACCCCCGAACCCCTTGCAAAGAGTGCGCAGCCGCAATAAACCAAGCTTCAAACTCGCGGTTTGCCAACACAACCGACAAACGCCGATGCGGGATGTGTTGCTGCGCTCGTTCGTAGATTTGCTGACCGAGATTCGCAGGACAGTCGTCATCGGCGTCCAGCACGATCAAAATCCATCCATCGTCGCCACTTTTGGCTGCGGCCAGAAGCAGTTGTCTGCGGAACTCATTGTCCCTGTTGATGAACTTGTCGCGTCTGACTCGAATAGGCGGCAGCAACTTGATCAATGCAACAGGTTCCTGTTCAGAAGCCAATCTTCGTAGCAAAACTGGCAAGGCAGAGACTTCTCCGTCTCCTTCTACGATAGACGCAATGGTTATCATAATTGAGCTTCACCGAACAAATCAGCCTGAGCTATGGCCTGCTGATCGATGACTTTGCGATCAGGCGCCAGTTGATTCGCTCGCAACAACTCTCCTGCAGTAAACAGATGGTCATGCAGCACCTCGCGAGAGGCCTCATCCAGTGGCGCAATCTTTGTTTCTCCCGCTTCGGAGACAACGGAAAGAATCGAATCGGCTTCGATACCTGGGTTATCCAATAGATCAGGGCTATGGCTGGTCACTAGCACTTGAGTGTGTTTGGCGGCTTGAATCAACACCTCTCGCAAAGCTGCACTTGCGGCGGGGTGTAACGCGGTTTCTGGTTCTTCGATACCAATCAATGTGGGGGAATAATCAACATTGCCTTGCAGCAAGGCTGTCATGACACCCAAGGCGCGTAGCGTTCCATCGGACATGTTCTGAGCCAGGAACCTCCACGGATGCTTGGCGCCAGCCATGTCCTGGCGAAACTCCAATGTTTCCATTGGTCCGATGGCCTTGCGCTCCATGCCATGCACCATAGGGACCACCGATTGAAGGTACTCTTTGATAGTTTTTATGCGATCAGGTGCAACACGTTCCAGATGACCGATCACACTGGCAATGTTTTCGCCAACAGGCTTGAGCAAGCGGCCATCCTGAGGTTTCTGAAGTTCACGCATCAGTTTGGGGTTCAGGTTATAGAAACCCATGGCGGTTAAGGCATTAAACACAGGCCTGAATGCAGTGAACCCGGATGCTGCTACCAATGCCAGTCTGTCGGAAGTAATAGAGGGAAATGTAGTCTCGCTGCAATCGTACAACCGGCCTTTGGCAATACGAAAGAAAGGCCCCTTTTCACTGCCAACAATGACGCATTCTTCACTTTGCACCTCATAGCCCCCGCCGGGCATTGCGCCAATCTGGAAGGCATACCATCCATCACGACCATCTCTAAGGCGAATCTCAAGTCGAATGCCAAAATGGTTTGGATGGCCGCCGGAACGCCGGCGCACTTCATTCAAGCCGCCCCGTTCATTGATGGCGCTATCCAGTGAGCCTGCCAAGGCATCGCGGACGAAGTGCAGGGCATCCAAAAAATTACTCTTTCCGGATCCGTTCTGGCCGACGAGATAAGTCAGAGGCTGCAAGCTGACGTCGCAGTGGCCGATACTCTTGTAGTTACGTAGCACCACACGCCGAATGAAAACTGTATGTGACATGAAGACCTCTTCGCCCTGGAAAGATGATTGCGGATACATTGGCAATATCAGCGGCTATGTTACCGGTTTTGAGTCACCCCTGGCTGAAGGGGGATTCCTCGATACAGTTTTGGGGAACTGGCCCAAGCGTTGTAGGGACGAAAAATTTTTCGCCCCTACGGCTCAGATGGCAATCTGTTTGATTTATTTAAAACATATATAACGATAGTTTTTGTCAATCGCACGCATGCCAATTTTTAATTGGCCTTGCATACGGGTCTGGCGCTATGATGCGCCCAGCGTTGCCACAGGCAGCGTGCCGATAATTCAGGCTAACCCGTTGTAACTCACCTCGAGGAGACAGACACATGTGCGATTCACTCATCAATACCCAGGTTCTCCCGTTCAAGGCCATGGCCTACCAGAATGGTAAGTTCATCGAAGTCTCAGAGGACACCATCAAAGGTAAGTGGGCGGTTTTCTTTTTCTATCCGGCAGATTTTACGTTCGTCTGCCCGACCGAACTGGGTGATCTGGCCGACAACTACGCGGAATTCAAGAAATTGGGCGTGGAAATCTACGGCGTGTCCACAGATACGCATTTCACCCACAAGGCATGGCACGACGCTTCCGAGACGATCAAGAAAATCGAGTACCCCCTGGTCGGCGACCCCGCTCACGTCATCAGCAAAAACTTCGGCGTCTACATCGAAGAAGTCGGCATCTCCGAGCGTGGCACTTTCGTGGTCGACCCGGACGGCAAGATCCAGATCATCGAAATCAATGCCGGCAACATCGGCCGCAATGCGCAGGAATTGCTGCGCAAGGTGAAAGCCGCGCAGTACGTTGCCGCCCATCCGGGCGAAGTCTGTCCGGCCAAATGGAAGGAGGGTGAAAAAACGCTCGCACCTTCCATCGATCTCGTCGGCAAAATCTGATGTTTCCGTAGGGGCGAAAAATTTTTCGCCCCTACGACACGCCCTCCCTCCCGCGAGGAATTCCCTATGCTCGACAACAACATCAAAACCCAGTTGCAGGCTTATCTGGAAAAAGTCGTTCAGCCCATCGAACTGGTGGCCTCTCTCGACGATAGCGAGGTTTCCCGCGAGATGCGCGAGTTGATCCACGAAATTGCGGCGCTCTCCGACAAAGTGAGCGCGCGCGAGGACGGCCAGTTCGAGCGCCGTCCATCTTTTGGCGTTGCCCGCGTGGGGGAAGTGCCGCGCATCCATTTCGCGGGGCTGCCGATGGGGCACGAATTCACGTCGCTTGTCCTGGCGCTACTGCAAACCGGCGGTCATCCGCCCAAGGTCGAGCCTGAGGCGCTTGCGCAGATTCGCGCCTTGAAAGGGGCGTTCCGTTTCGAGACGTTCGTCTCGCTCTCCTGCCACAATTGCCCGGACGTCGTGCAGACGCTCAATCTGATCGCGGTGATGAACCCTGGCGTCAGCCATGTCATGATCGATGGGGCGCTCTTCCAGGATGAAGTAGAAAAGCGGGAAGTCATGGCTGTGCCGAACGTTTTCCTCAACGGTCAGCCGTTCAGTCAGGGCCGGATGGAACTTGCCGGCATTTTGTCTAAGGTCGATCCAGGCGCGGCGGCGGGCGCGGCGGAAAAAATTTCTGCCAAGGATCCGTTTGAAGTGCTTGTGATCGGCGCGGGGCCTGCGGGTTCGGCGGCGGCTATCTACGCCGCGCGCAAGGGCATTCGCACGGGCATCGTCGCCGAACGTTTCGGCGGGCAGGTGCTCGATACGCTTGCCATCGAGAACTTTATCTCAATCAAAGAAACCGAAGGGCCGAGGTTGGCGGCTGCGCTTGAAGAGCATGTGCGCCACTATGACGTCGATGTCATGAGTCAGCAAAAAGTCGTCAGCCTCATCCCGTCGCCGAAGCCCGGCTTGCTTGCGGAGGTGCAGCTCGAAAGCGGTGCGGTTTTGAAAGCGAAGAGCGTGATTTTGGCTACCGGCGCGCGCTGGCGTGAAATGAATGTACCCGGCGAGCGGGAGTTGCGCGCCAAAGGGGTGGCTTACTGCCCGCACTGTGATGGCCCGCTCTTCAAGGGCAAGCGTGTAGCGGTCATTGGGGGGGGCAATTCCGGCGTGGAGGCCGCCATCGATCTTGCCGGAGTCGTTGCGCATGTGACGCTGATCGAATTCGATCCGGCATTGCGGGCCGATGCGGTGCTGCAAGCGAAACTCGCCAGCCTTCCCAATGTGACGATCATCATGAATGCCCGAACGACCGAAGTCACCGGCACGGACAAGGTGGATGGGCTCTTCTATCAGGATCGTGCCTCGGGTGAAGTACACCGGCTCGATCTCGAAGGCATTTTTGTGCAGATCGGACTTTCGCCGAATACCGATTTCGTCAGGGAAACGCTCGACGTGACCAAAACCGGCGAAATCGTGATCGATTCGCGTGGCCAGACTTCCGTGCGCGGTATCTTCGCCGCCGGGGATTGCACGACGGTTCCCTATAAGCAGATCATCATTGCGATGGGGGAGGGGGCGAAGGCAAGTTTGTCTGCGTTCGAGTATCTGATCAGAACATCTGTTCCGATGGGCTGAATGACCTTCTTGAAAAGGGAATTACATCATTGGTATGTAATTCCCTCGAAAAAAGGGGTATTAAAGCGCCACCCGCCGAAAATCCGTCAGTAGTTGTGCGAGATAGACGTTGAAGCGTGTTGCCAGCGCGCCGTCGATCACGCGGTGGTCGGCGGTCAGCGAGAGCGGCAGGATCAGTCTGGGTTGGAATGCCTTGCCGTCCCATACGGGTCTGAACGCCGATTTATTGACGCCTAGAATGGCGACTTCCGGCGCGTTGATGATGGGCGAGAAATACGTGCCGCCAATGCCGCCAAGGCTGGAGAGCGTGAAGCTGGCCCCCTGCATGTCGCCGGGTTTCAGCGTGCCTTCTCGGGCCTGACGAGCGAGTTCGCCGGTCTCCTGGGCAATGTCGAAAATACCTTTTTGATCGGCGTTTTTGATGACCGGCACCATGAGACCGTTCGGCGTGTCGGCGGCGAATCCGATATGGAAATATTTTTTCAGGACGAGATTGTCGCCGTCCAGTGAGCTGTTGAAGGCCGGGAATTTTTGCAGTGCACGTACGCTGGCCTTGATGAGAAAGGCCAGCATGGTGAGTTTGGTTTCGCCGGTTTTTTCGTTTTCCTTGTTGAGCTGGACACGAAAGGCTTCGAGTTCAGTGATGTCAGCGTCTTCGTGGTAAGTCACGGCGGGAATCATGACCCAATTGCGGGCGAGATTCTGGCCGGAAATTTTCTGGATGCGCGACAGGGGGCGAAGTTCGATGTCGCCGAATTTCGCAAAGTCGATCTTTGGCCAGGGCAGAAGATCGAGACTGCCGCCAGAGGGGGCGACGGTTGTGCTTGGGGTCGTCAGAATGCCTTTTATCCAGGCGGTTACATCTTCCTTGAGAATGCGACCATTGGGTCCGCTGGGCGTGATTTTGGAAAGGTCAGCGCCCAGTTCGCGGGCGTAAGCGCGCACCGAAGGAGAGGCGTGGACTTTAGCGCCGGGAGAAAGGAGGCTGTCATCTTCTTTTGTCACAGGCAGGGACGGGCTGGGGATTGCCGTCGCAGCCGGCGGCGGCGCGGAAACAACAACCGCATCTTGTTTTGCAAGCGCTGCCGGTTGTTCCGTCTTTGCCGTTTGAGGTTCCGCCGGGGCGGAGACGCCGCTTTCCACGCGAATCAGCGGGTGGCCTTCGGAAACCCTGTCACCTAGTTTCACCAGGATTTCCTTCACTACCCCAGCGGCGGCGGCAGGAACATCCATCGTTGCCTTGTCTGACTCCAGAGTCACCAGCGCGTCGTCTTGCGCTACGGTATCCCCAGGTTTGACATAGATGTCGATGATCGGTACATCGGAAAAATCACCGATATCGGGAACTTTGATTTCTATCAGTTGGCTCATCTTTTCGTCCTCAAACCGTCAGCGGATTCGGTTTGTCGATATCCAGCCCGTATTTGCCGATCGCTTCGGCAACTTTATCGAGCGGCAGCGTTCCTTCGTCGGCAAGGGCCTTCAGAGCGGCAACGGCGACCCAATGGCAGTCGACTTCAAAGAAATGTCGCAATGCTTCGCGCGTGTCCGAGCGCCCGAAACCGTCCGTGCCAAGCGTTACATAGCGACGGTGGACGAAGGGGCGGATTTGTTCGGCGTACAGCCGCACGTAGTCGGTAGCGGCAATGATAGGGCCAACGGTGGTGTCCAGGCAGTTTTCGACATGCGACTTTCTCGGTGTTTCCAGCGGGTGCAGCATGTTCCAGCGTTGAACGTCCTGCCCTTCGTGAGTCAGCGCGTTGAAGCCGGGGCAACTCCAGAGGTCGGTTTCTACGCCCCAATCGTTTCGGAGCAGTTCGGCCGCTTTGATGACTTCACGGAAGATCGTGCCCGAGCCGAGCAGTTGCACTCTCGGGCCATCGGTGGGGGCGCCCTGCCTGAAGAGGTACATGCCCTTGATGATACTGGCCTCCGCGCCAGCGGGCATTTCGGGGTGTTCGTAGTTCTCATTCATGACGGTGAGATAATAGAACACGTCTTCCTGTTCCTGGTACATGCGGCGCAGGCCGTCCTGCATGATGACCGCGACTTCGTATTGGAACGTCGGGTCGTAGCTCACGCAGTTGGGAACGAGGTTGGCGAGGATGAGGCTGTGTCCGTCCTGGTGCTGCAAGCCTTCGCCGTTCAGGGTGGTACGGCCTGCCGTGCCGCCGATCAGAAAGCCGCGCGAACGCTGGTCGCCCGCCGCCCAGACGAGATCCATCGTGCGTTGCAGACCGAACATGGAGTAGCAGATATAGAACGGGATCATCTGCACGCCGTGCACGGAGTGCGCCGTGGCAGCGGCAATCCAGTCGCTCATCGCGCCTGCTTCATTGATGCCCTCCTGGAGGATTTGCCCGGTCTTGGATTCCCGATAGAACATCAACTGATCGTGGTCTTCCGGCACATAGTTCTGACCTTCCTGGTTCCAGATGCCGTACTGACGGAACATGCCTTCCATGCCGAAAGTCCGTGATTCGTCCGGCACGATGGGAACGACGCGCTGACCGATGGTCTTGTCTCGCAGCAGCATGTTCATGATGCGCACCAACGCCATCGTCGTGGAGAGTTCCCGCCCTTCCCCGGAGGCTTTGAGCAGCGACTCGAACGCGGCCAGAGTCGGGATCTGGAGTGGCGCGGCGTTCGAGCGCCGTTGCGGCAGATAACCGCCCAGATCGGCGCGGCATTTCTGCATGTATTGGTATTCGGCGGAGTCTTTGGAAAAAGTCAGATAGGGCAGCTTATCGAGGTCTTCATCGAGAACCGGCAAATGAAAACGGTCGCGGAAACGGGCAATGGAGTCCCGATCCATTTTCTTTTGCTGGTGCGAAATATTCATCGCTTCGCCTGCTGCACCCATTCCAAAACCTTTGATGGTTTTCGCCAGGATGACGGTAGGCTGGTCCTTGTGATGGACGGCGGCGTGATAGGCGGAAAAGACTTTGAAAATATCGTGCCCGCCGCGATTCAGTTGCCAGATGTCCTCATCCGTCCAATCTGCGACGAGCTCCTTCAATTCCGGCGTATTGAAGAAGTTTTCGCGCACATAAGCGCCGTTTTTCGCCTTGAACGTCTGATATTCACCGTCACAGGCTTCCATCATGCGTTTCTTGAGAACGCCTTTTCGGTCGCGCCGCAACAGCGTGTCCCAACTCGTTCCCCAGATCACTTTGATGACATTCCAGTTCGCGCCTCGGAAAAGCGCTTCCAGTTCCTGGATGATCTTGCCATTGCCGCGCACGGGGCCGTCGAGCCGTTGCAGGTTGCAATTGATGACGAAAATCAGGTTATCGAGCTTTTCCCGGCCAGCCATGTCGATAGCGCCCAGGGCTTCCACCTCGTCGGTTTCGCCGTCGCCGAGGAAAGCCCATACCTTGCGCCGTTCTGCGTCCTGGGCATCGATCAGGTTGCGGCTGGCGAGGTATTTCATGAACCGTGCCTGATAAATTGCCTGAATGGGGCCGAGTCCCATTGAAACGGTGGGAAATTGCCAGAAGTCCGGCATCAGCCAGGGATGCGGATAGGAGGAGATGCCTTTTCCGTTCGTTTCCTGGCGAAAGTTGTCCAGTTGTTCTTCGGTGAGTCGTCCGAGGAGAAAGGCCCGTGCGTAGATGCCCGGTACGGAATGGCCCTGGAAAAAGATGAGATCGCCGCCCGATTGGCTGGAAGGCGCTTTCCAAAAGTGCGCGAATCCCACGTCGTAGAGCGCGGCAGCGGAAGCAAACGAAGCGATGTGGCCTCCGACGTTGGTGTGTTTGTTGGCGCGCACCACCATCGCCATGGCGTTCCAGCGGATATAGGAATGTATCCTGATTTCCATGTCCGGGTTGCCGGGGTAATGCGGCTGTTGTTCGGGCGGGATGGTGTTGACGTATTCGGTCGTCGCGCTGTAGGGAATTTTCGCGCCGGCCTCACGCGCGGTGGCGATCATGGACTCGATCAGGTAATGCGCGCGGGCGGCGCCTTCTCTTTCGATAATCGCGGTGAGTGCATCGACCCACTCCTGTGTCTCGACCGGGTCTTGATCCAACAGGTGCGGAATGACGGGCAATTTCGCCATGTCGTGTCTCCTTTTTATGTTTTTGGGTTTGTGCCCGTTGTTTTATCCGTCTTTGCGCGGACATGGAATCATACAACGCTAAGAGGCGTTTCAGGGTAACGCAAATCACGTTTGTAGAAGAAGGGGGTCGAAGGGCTGGGAGAGGAAAATGCGGGAATAAATCAGCGTATCCCCTAGGGGATTACCCTTGTAGTGTATTCGCCGTACGGCATGCTACTATGATCTGTTGTCTAATACCGTACTTTCGTTGACTTTGTGAACAATGAAAAAGATTCTATTTTCTTTTGTGTCGATGTTGATCATGGCATATGGTTTTGCCCCAGACTTTGCTGCTGCCGGGTGCGACGATATGGACTCGTGGTTGAGCAAATCCCGTTGTCATTTGGAGCGAACATACCGGGAAGGCGACACCGAAATGATGCTCTCTGGTTACGCTTGGCATTTGCCCATGACGTATACCAAGGAAAAGCGCGCTGAACTGAATGAATACGCTATCGGTTTAGGCGTGGGCCGTACTATCGAAGAGCCTGATGGCGATACTCGCGCAGTGTTTTTATTGGCATTTCTCGAATCGCACAAAAAAATTCAATGGAATGCTGGTTATTCCTGGACAACCTATTGGGGAAATAGGAATTCGCTTCAACTCGGACTGGGTTACGCTGCGGTGATCGTACAGCGTCCCGATATCTTTGGCGGCATTCCCTTTCCTGCCGCCTTGCCGCTGGTATCGCTGCGTTACGGGAACGCTTCGCTGGTTTCCATTTACATTCCAAATGTGGGCGGCGGCATTAACAATGGCAGCGTATTGTACGTATTCGGTCGTTACACTTTCAAATAGCGGGTTGATTCTTGTATCCGCGCGAAGCGCGCTAACCCTATCGCCCTGCCTCGAGAGGGAAGGCGATAGAGTTTGCGCGCCTTCGGCGCGGATTGTTTGATCGCGACGCGCTTTCGGGTATTATCTTTGGGTCCCTGAAAACAACGGGGGCCGGGTTTCGTAGCCCGGATGAGGCGGCGATAGGCCGCCATGCGGCTTTTTTATCGCCTGCGTGCCCAGTTATGGGCAGCCGGACGGGGAGCCGCAAGGCTCGCCGGTGCCTCATCGGTCTACGAACCCGTCACGGTCTGCCCGCCCGTTTCGTAGCGGGTCGGCAGGTTCAAAACCTGACTGAGGCACACATCATGAACCCACAGGCCTTCACCCCGCCCGGATATCCCCTCCCACCCGGCATCGGCAAACTCACCGCCTTCAAAGTCGCCACCCTCTCCAAACCCGGCCGCTACTGCGACGGCGCAGGGTTATATCTACAAATCTCGCCCAAAGGCACTAAAAGCTGGATCTTCCGCTACATCCACCACGGCGAGAAGCGCTACATGGGGTTAGGGCCTTTGCATACCTTTAGCCTTGAC
>Ga0209737_10004284_pt1 | contig 10044 bp, 13 predicted proteins | sample TergutCu122P3_FD_187284 | JGI IMG/M metagenome (GOLD analysis project Ga0209737, IMG submission 187284) | Cubitermes ugandensis P3 segment gut microbial communities from Kakamega Forest, Kenya - Cu122 P3 (SPAdes) (version 2) | ecosystem: Host-associated > Arthropoda: Insects > Digestive system...
AGATACTGAGGGGCCTTTGAACCTTCGTCGCTGAAAAGTTCTATATCTTCCACCCTATACGGGTAGAGCAAGAGGGATAGAATGATAGACAGGGAAAAGGTGTTGGCGAACCTTAAAAGATATAATTTGAAGAAGGCGAAGATAGGTGTCGTTGCGTCGCATTCCGCATTGGACACATGCGACGGTGCCGTATCCGAAGGTTTCAGGACCGTTGCGGTATCGCAGAAGGGAAGGGAAAAAACATTTGCCAATTATTTCAAGGCACAGCGTGACGCCAAAGGGAACGTCATACGCGGGGTCGTTGACGAAACGGTGCTGCTGGATAAGTTCAATCACATACTGAGACCTGATGTTCAGAAAGGTTTGATGAACGATAACGTTATCTTCGTTCCGAACAGGTCGCTTGTCTCGTACTGCGGTATCGATGCCGTTGAGAACGAATTTGAGGTTCCGATGGTAGGAAGCAGGAATTTATTGAGATCTGAGGAAAGAGGGGATCCGAAGGATTACTACTGGATACTGGAAAAGGCGGGGCTTCCGTTCCCGAAGAAGGTGAACAAGCCTGAGGACATCGACTGTCTCACGATAATCAAAGTTCATCACAAGGTCAAGAAACTGGAAAGAGGGTTCTTCACTGCGCAGTCATACGACCAATTCGTAGAGAAATCGACGAACCTTATTGCTCAGGGCGTCATCGAACCGGATTTCCTGAAGCACGCAAGAATGGAGCAGTACATCATCGGTCCTGTGTTCAATCTCGACTTCTTCTACTCCCCGTTGGAGGAAAAGGGAGAGCGCATCGAACTTCTGGGAATAGATTGGAGATTTGAAAGTTCGCTTGACGGTTACGCAAGGCTTCCGGCGAAACAACAGGTGGAGTTGGAGACGGACGGCATCCTTCCTGAGTACACGGTATGCGGGCACAACTCCGCGACACTTCGCGAATCGTTGTTGGACGGGGCGTTCGAACTCGCCGAGAAATATGTGAAGGCGGCGGAGAAGCACTATTCACCCGGAATAATAGGACCGTTCTGTCTGCAGACGTGCGTCGACAAGGATCTTAAATTCCACATATACGATGTTGCGCCGCGCATCGGCGGCGGGACGAACGTTCACATGGCCGTAGGCCATCCGTACGGGAACGCATTGTGGAGAAAAGAGATGGGAACGGGCCGCAGACTTGCGATGGAAGTGAGAAAAGCAATAGAACAGGAGCGTGTGGACGAGATAATCACCTGAAAACGGCAGAATCTTTATCTATGTTCCGTCATTGCATGTATATACGCGGAGAATCTAGAATGTCGTTGATGAAGAAATCTTCTGTGCTCATGCTGGTGATGATCGCACTGATCGTACCTGCCGTCGCCTTGACGGACAATGCGGCCGGGGCCGTGAACCTTAACAGTGAGGTCCAAGCGGGCGGGTTCGATGACAGGGGCGCGGGATCCGTTACGTTCCGTGTGCATAACACCGGCGAGGACAGCGTTGTTGTCAATATCACGATAGTGGATCTCGAGAATCAGGGCACCGTGTACTACACATCCTCCGTCACCGTCCCCGGTGAGGGATCAACATTGGTCACAGCGAGGTTCACCGTAGGCTCCGCGGGCAGTTACTACGGACTGATCAAGATATCCGGAGAAGGCATTGATCCCGCTGCTCCGACGAGCAGCATGAGCTTCCATTTCACCGTTGACAGGTCCATGTGGAGCAACACGGGCACGTACCTTGTGATCATCGCCGTCATCGCGATCGCCGGTATCGGAATATTCATCAAGATGCGCAGCACCCCCAAGGCTCCCGTGGATACCGGTACGTTCACCGCGATGGAAGAGGAGCGCAAAGCGGGAAGGAAGGAAACGGGCACCGGCAAAGAGAGATACAAGGGCCGTTCGAAAGAATGAGCGAAACAGTTTAACTTTCGTTCCCGTTCATGTGTCCGATGAGGTTCATTGATCTCGGTGTTGTCACGCCGGAATACAGCGTCTGCGCTGATAAGGTACTTTTGGCATCGTATCCCGGAGAGGATACGATCATGCTCTATTCGCGCGACAGACCGTGCATATCCGTCGGGCGCTTTCAGAACATTGATGATACCGTGAACACCGAATATGCAAAGAACAACGGCATATCGATCGTAAGAAGGGTCAGCGGCGGCAGTAACATCTACTCTGATGAGAAACAGATGACCTACTCTCTCATAATGTCAAAGAAAAGATTGCCTCCGGCACGTAATGATTCGTTCGCCGTGATATGCAGTGCGGTCGTGAATGCGCTGAGGACATTGGGAATTGACGGTGTTCACAAACCGGTGAACGACATCCTTGTCAACGGGAAAAAAATATCGGGCGGCGCTCAGGCAAGGAGCGGTGACGCGGTGCTGCAGCACGGGAGCATCATACTGGATGTTGACGACGGCGTCGTGAGATCGTCTTTGACGGACAACAAAAAAAGATCGTATGACGGTCTTACATCTGTGAAGGAAGTGTTGGGGTACATCCCTTCGAGAGAGGACATATCAAAAGCAATGATATCCGGATTCTCGGAGGTCTTCGGACCGATCGCGAGGGGTTCGCTCACAAAGAATGAGATCGGCGATATCGAAAGATCATTGGGCCTTCTTCTTCTTGTTTATAGTTGATAACGCAACTATTTTAAGTAATGAATGCCATACAGATACATGGTCAGACCGACTGAGATAGACATAATCAAACACGTGCCGTTGGAAGACCTGGACAGGGCCGTCCGCGAATATGAATGCGGACGGAGTACGGCCAGAGTGGCGAGGATGAAAGAGCGGCTTATCTTCATAAGGATGAGGTACCGCGGATACTCCGTGGAAGAAGCCGCATCGAATGCCGGTTTCACCCTTGTGACCGGATACAACGTCCAAAAACTTTGGAACGAAGGCGGCATGGCCGCCCTCGAACCAAAGTTCGGCGGAGGAAGGATATCGAAGATGACCGATGAACAGAAGGATGATCTCAGAGAAACATTGTTGATAGCACCGATGCCAACGAGGAACGTTCATTCTTACATCAAAGAAAAATACGGCATCGAATACACAATGAAACAGGTATGGGAGATACTTTCCAAAATGGGATTGTATCATGCCAAACCGTACCCGCGCGATTACCGAAGACCGGATGATGCCGAGGACATTCTAAAAAAAACCTCCTGAACGTACTGGATCTCCTCCTGAACGACGACTTCATAATTGGTTTTCAGGACGAATCGTCGCCGCAGACCACGGCTAATACGGTACGCGTATGGTCTCCGGTGAAACCAACGATCGTGAAGAACACGGACAGGATCAAAGCCAATGCGTCGGGTTTTTACGCTGTGAACGGAAATTCGTTCATTGATTTTCCGATGTCTTCGAAAAAGGATGACATGTGCCGTTTTCTTGAATCCGTCCGAAGATGGAATGACGATCGCCCAATCGTCATGATAACTGACAATTTCGCCGTACATCATTCAAAGACGGTCGCTTCGAAAGCAGAAGAACTGAATATACATCTCGTCTTTCTTCCGCCTTACTCTCCGGATCTGAATCCGATAGAGTTTGTATGGAAGAGTCTCAAGCGCATCGTTTCAAAAACAAGGATCATCGATCGCAGACATATGATGGATCTTCTGGAAGAACACTTCCTAATCGAGACCTCTAAAGATTCTTATTTCAAGTCATGGACGGAGACTTTTTTATGCGGCATTACTTTAAACAGTTAGGTAATCAACTATAATTCAGCGGCTTAACGACAACAAGGTTCGCATCATAGACGCTCTCGCTCAACGGTTCATAGTGCGGAACTCCCGTTCCGTCACTGTATACGAACGAGAAGCATTGTTTCAGATCCAAAATGGAGACGGATCCCAGATGTTGTTCAACGAGTTTTATTTCGAAGAACACGTTCCGGAATGTTCATCATGTTGACATCCGGTGTTGATGAACGGGAGGACACGATATCGTGTTACGACCGCAGAACACATGTTGAACAGGCGTTCGATGTGCTGAAGAATGAATTGGACGGGAAGGGGGAGGACGGCAGATTCTTCAGGTGAAGATCAGCCGACATCGATGTTCTTCGCCCCTATACGGACCTTCGACGCAAAGTATTCCGTATCGTGCCGGCCGAGCATGAACCATGCAATCGCTCCCATTATGAATGCTCCGATCAGGTCTGCCGCCAGATTGAGCAGCGTGTGCACCGCACCGTACGACATGTAATCGTATTGCGTGATGATCTCGACGAAACCTTCTCCCACTTCCCATATCACGCCGAACGCGCATGCGAGCAGTATTGTCATCACTACCATGCCGCCCCTCGAACCGAACGTCACGTGCGAAGGGGAACGGGCATCCATCACGCACAATGCCATGAAGACTATGGACGCCACCACCAGCGACGACACCACATGCGTGAAATTCGCCCACCAGTGCAGTTCCATGTACATCCCATTGTAAAGGGATGTCACGAATATGTACATGTCCGCATACAATATGGCAAGGAACCACATCGGCAGGGCCAGTTTCCTTCTGAGCCTCAATATCGGCAGGATGGCCATGACTGCGGCCCACAGGATGCATGTGACCTGCAGATATATCCTGGGATGCAGTTCAAATAAGCGCGAACCGTCGTCAAGCGTTGCGATATAGATGCAAAGCATCACAAGAGAAAGGGGACATATGAGCAGCAACGCCCATGCCACGCGGCGTTCTTTGATATCCGCTGCGTTCATGTCATCCTCTCCAGTCCGTTGGATGTTATGATGATGCGCCCTTTCCGGAACATGTGTCCTACGATCATCGAAAGTGCTGCGAACATCAGTATGCATATCAGCATCTCCGTCACGATCGTGGCAGTGATCATCAGCCCTGCATCCGCCGCCTCGTTCTGGAACCACAGGACCGCAAGATATTTCAGAAGAAGCATTCCGGCACCGACCAGCCATCCGATGCTCATCAGGGCCGCCCAGTTGAACGATGCCTTGAAAACGGCGGCGAACGTGAAGAAGAACAATATCATCTGCGGCATGAGCGCGAGACCGGTCATCAATGCGGTCAGGTACACCAGGGACCAATCCGTATCCTCTGCCCTGGCGAACGCATCGATCGGGATGACCAACATCATGATCACCGTGCAAAGAAGCAGGATGCCAGAAGATAATACGAAGCATAGGCGCAATGAACGATCGCAATACATCACCGCCGGAACGGCAATGAGCAACGAGATCGCACACACGCCTATCGACATTCCGTTGCCATACCATAGCGATAATGCCAACGACGATACCACTACGGCCAGGCCGATCAGGAAAGGATATCTCTCGTTCATCGTGATCCGCTCCCTTCGCACTTTACTCTAATCTTCAATCTCATTTTCACGGCAATGACCCCGGACCTGTTGCGGACAGAGTGTGTTCTTTGATATCCGTCTCGTCCGTACAGGAGGTCGTGTCTAAAATTCAGCATGTCTGATACCTGAATATTGCATGTTATAAATACGTTACTTGAGCAATTGCCAATCCCACCCAGACAGGTTTTGGCAGCCCGGGCAGAAGAGAGGCATGACGGAACGGCGCATCGCGCGGATGATACTCGGTAAGTACGATGCGAAGCACGTGGCGTCAAAGATACGCATGGGAAGGAAGCACATCGACGCCGGTGAATGAGATCCGGCATGATACTCCGTCGGTACTTTGCGCGAACATAAGTAATATATACACTTACGAAGTACGCGGTCTGCTCTTCTGAGCCGATGAATGATGACGATGCTCAAAAGGCATCGGAAAGAGGTGAAAAAATGTCAGTATTTGTTAAGTTTGAGACACCGAAAGAGCTGTCCGATAAAGCGTACTCACTCGCTGAGATCGCAAGGGACGGCGGAAAGATAAAGAAAGGAACGAACGAAGTTACGAAAGCAGCGGAACGCGGCGAAGCGGCCATAATAATAATGGCAACGGACGTTGCACCGCCGGAGATATTGGCGCACATGCCGGTGCTCTGCGATGAAAAGAACATCCCGTACGTCTACGTTCCGAGCAAGGCGGAACTTGGTAATGCGATCGGTCTCGAGAAACCGACGGCGTCCATTGCCATCGTCGACGTCGGAAAGGGAAAGCCGCTCTGCGATGAAATTGCCAAAGCGGTCCGTGAACTGAAGAAGTAAGGTGATGGGAATGACCGATTCAGACAGCATTCCCTCGGAGGTCGTCGAGATAATAGGCCGCACCGGTATGACCGGTGAGGCCACGCAGGTCAAGGTGCGTGTGCTCGACGGACGCGACAAGGGAAGGATCATCACAAGAAACATAATGGGTCCAGTGAGAATGGGCGACATCCTCATGCTTCGCGAAACATCAAGGGAAGCAAGGAAGCTGGGAATGAGGTGATCTCATGGCCGAGAAAAGACACTGTTCGTTCTGCGGCGCGGAGATAGAGCCCGGCACCGGTAAGATGTTCGTCAAGAAGGACGGCACCGTGCTGAACTTCTGCACCAGCAAATGCTACAAGAATATGATCGAATTGAAGCGTGTCCCCAGGACAACGAGATGGACGCAGAAGTTCGAGACGGAGAAGAAGGCGCGCCTGAAGGCGGCCGAGAAGAAGTGATCTCATGGAGAGAACGTACCTCATGATCAAGCCCGATGCGGTCCAGAGAGGACTGATCGGGGAGATCGTCTCACGTTTCGAAAAAAAAGGGCTGATGCTCAGAGGGATGAAGTTCATGCTCATCTCCAAGGAACTCGCGGAAAAACATTACGGCGAGCACAAAGGGAAGAAGTTCTACGATCCGTTGATATCGTACATAACATCCGGTCCGGTGCTGGCAATGGTGTGGGAAGGCGAGGACGCCGTCGCGGTGTGCAGAGGGATGATGGGCAAGACCAATCCTAAAGAATCCGCACCGGGAACGATACGCGGCGACTACGGCATCCAGACGGGAAGGAACATAATACACGGTTCCGACTCGCCGGAGTCAGCGGAAAGGGAGATATCGATATTCTTCAGGCCCGGAGAGATAGTTGCATATGAAAGAACGATAGACGAATGGATCTATGAGTGAACGCCGCTGTCGTTAGAGGTTTCATATGGCGATAAGGCAGCCTGTGGTAAGCGTCCTTGGTCATGTCGACCACGGTAAGACGAAGTTGCTCGACACCATCAGGGGAACCTCTGTCGTTTCCCGCGAAGCGGGATCGATAACGCAGCACATAGGCGCCACCGAAGTTCCGATAGAACACATCTACAAGGTATGCGGGCCGCTCATCGGAGGGAAGAAGTTCAGCGTACCCGGACTGCTTTTTATTGATACGCCGGGACATCATTCGTTCATAACGCTTCGCGCAAGGGGAGGCTCCCTGGCGGACCTTGCGGTACTGGTAGTCGATATACGCGAAGGCCTCAAACCGCAGACGGTGGAATCCATAAGGATACTGAAGCAGTACAGGACGCCGTTCATAGTCGCTCTGAACAAGATAGATACGATACAGGGATGGATGCCCGAGAAGGGACGGCCGTTCGTGCTTTCTGAAAAGAATCAACAGGAACATACGTTGGAGGCGTTCAACGACCGCCTGTATCACATAATAGCGTTACTGGCGTCGGAAGGCGTCCCGGCGGACAGATATGACAGGATAGACGACTTCACGAAGGCCGTAGCACTTGTACCGGTGAGCGCGAAGGAAGGAGAGGGGGTATCCGATCTTTTGCTGATGCTCGTCGGTCTGGCGCAGCGTTTCCTTGAATCGCAACTTTCAAAAGAGGAAGGCCCCGGCAAAGGGACCATACTCGAGGTCAAGGAAGAAAAGGGACTGGGGCAGACGCTTGACATGATACTGTACTCCGGCGTCCTGAAGAGAGGGGACACCGTTGCATTGGGGACAAGAGGCCAACCGATCGTAACAAAAATAAAGGCGATACTGAAGCCGAAGCCGTTGGATGAGATACGCGACCCGCGCGACAGGTTCGATTCCGTGAAGGAATTGCATGCCGCCGCCGGTGTAAAAATTTCATGTCAGAACATGGACGGAGTGATAGCCGGCGCTCCGCTGATCGTTGTCAGCGGTGCAAATGATCCAGCAGTGGCGGAAATGAAAGAAGAATCGTCACTGAAGATAGAGACGCAGGATGACGGCGTCATGATAAAAGCGGATGCGATAGGTTCGCTGGAAGCGTTGGCGTACGAAGCGAAAGCAGCGTCCATACCGATCAGAAAATACGGTATCGGCGAAATTTCAAGACGCGACATCGTCGATGTCGCGGCGCTGGGAACGCAACTGAACAAAGTTATATTGGGATTCAACGCGGAACTGTCGAAGGACGCGGCCGCGGAATTGGAAGGACACGAGATAAGGGTGTTCACGAATCAGGTGGTCTACAGGCTCATAGAGGAATATCAGCAGTGGTTGGACGATACGAAGAAGAAACAGGATTCCGACAAGAGGGCGGAATTCTCCTTCCCGGCAAAGTTCAAGATACTTCCGAACTGCGTGTTCCGTGCCGCAAAACCGGCAATAGTGGGGGTGCGCGTGCTTGCCGGAAGGATAAGACCGAACCAAAGATTGATAATGCCGGACGGACGTTCCTTAGGGAAGATAAGGAGCATAAGGTCCGGGGAGGACGTGATAAAGGAGGCGGCACAGGGTCAGGAAGTGGCGGTCGCCGTCGACGATATCACGATAGGGAGACAGGCGGACGTCGGCGACGTGATATACGTCGATCTGCTGGCGTCGGCCGTGAAGGAAATGGCAACGACGGACATGACCGAGGATGAACGGATGACCCTGGGCGAGACCGTCGCGATCAAGAGAAAAGAAGAACCGTTCTGGGGGATGTGAGATGTCACCGAAGAACAGACAGCATTCCGAGTCGAAGGAGATGGTGCAGGAGGTCGACAGATTCGTTGACGGTCTAGCGAAGGCGGTGAAGACAAGGCTCAGGATAAACAAAGGGTTCGACAGAGTATGCATCTGCGGAATGGGCGGGTCGGCGATGAGTGGAGACATAATCGCCGATGCGGTGTTCACCGATTGGGACATACCGATCCAGGTGATACGGTCCACGAGCATACCCAACTGGGTGGACAGGAATACGTTGGTGATAGCGTCAAGTTATTCCGGTAACACAAAAGAGTCGCTGATGATGTACGACCAGGCCAAGGCGAAAGGGTGCAAGATCATTGTGATCACAGCAGGCGGCGAACTGAGGGACAAGTGCCTGAAGGACAGCAACAAGCTGATCGAGGTCCCAACGAACATGCAGCCAAGGAGTGCGATAGGATACATGGTCGGATATCTGGTGAACATCGTCGAGACGGCCGGCGGCCCCAAGGTGAGGACGGAACTGGCAAAGATGATACCGTCGCTCCGCAAATACAGGGAGAGCATCTGGATGCGCAATCCGGACAGCATTGCGAAGCAGATAGCGGAGAGGACGCACGGTACCGTCCCGGCGATATATGTCGCCGGTTCGATATCGTCCGTGGCGATACGATGGAAGAACCAGATAAACGAGAATTCGAAGATGATGGCGTTCAGCGGCGAGATAGAGGAGATGAACCATAACGAGATCGTCGGCTGGTCAGAGTGCGTCCAGCGTTCAAAATGCAAACCGCTCTTTCTGTGCGACGACGGGATGTCGGACGCCACCGGGTCAATGATGAACGAATCCATACGCATACTAAAGGAGTCGGGCACCGACCCGGAAGTAGTGCAGATAACCGGAAGGACGGTATTGGAGAGAAGCCTGAAGGCGATCATGCTCGGCGACTACGTATCATTGTTCCTCGCGTCGATGAACGGCGTGGACCCGATGGACATAGGTCCGATAACAACTTTCAAGCAGAGGCTCGCGGCGCTCATAAGCCGTAAGAAGCCGAAGAAGGAGAAGAAGAAAGAGTAAATCGGAAAAGGAGTGCGCGTGCGCCCTCCTTTAAATGTTCCGAAAAGGGGATTTCCTTACAAACTCAGAAAATGAATCAATGAATAAATAATGAACGCCCGAAAGACCGAAGGAATCGTGAGATTCCGGAGGGATTTCGG
>Ga0209737_10004285_pt1 | contig 10043 bp, 12 predicted proteins | sample TergutCu122P3_FD_187284 | JGI IMG/M metagenome (GOLD analysis project Ga0209737, IMG submission 187284) | Cubitermes ugandensis P3 segment gut microbial communities from Kakamega Forest, Kenya - Cu122 P3 (SPAdes) (version 2) | ecosystem: Host-associated > Arthropoda: Insects > Digestive system...
AAATATAGATTCATACTCATTTAAGAATGTATCATTATCCATCGTAGCCTTAGATCTAGCAATACCTCCAGTATCCATAAAACCCATCTCCTCTTCTTGAATTAAAGAATAAGGTATATGACAAATTGAGTAGTCTCTATAATCAAAAGTTTCAGGAATTTCATCTGTACTCAAATGTTTCTTAAGATAATCTTTATCTCCCTGACTCTCAATAAATGCCTTATACTTACTATAATATTTATAAAACGGCTGGAATTGATGTCCAGCAGTACCCATCATAATTGTTTGATTTCTATGAACTGTAAACGTGTCATTCAGTTCTTTCAAACCATCATAATCACTAATACTTCTTAAATACTTAGCCTTCTTATAATATGCTACGTTTCCAATAGGATCCATAGCAACAGCAGTAAACCCAGCTACAACTGTCTCAAAAACATCAGTATTCACACTATTTGTCTCGTCAACAACAAGAATACTTGCTCTTAACCCTCTAATCTTCTGACCATCCCCCAACGGAATAAAGATAATCTTATTACCATTAATCTGTATTGTAAACCTGTCCTGTTCCCTATGAGGGCCATCTCCAGCTCTCTTATTACAGATAGATCTTAAGATAGGAGCTGAATTCCACAATCTTTCAATATACTCAAATATAATCTTAGACTGTCTAAACCCACTCCCCACAACAACTGCCTGCATCCCAGGTCCACCATGTACAATAGGAGCGGTTAATGCTGCCTTCAACATTAAGATTAAACCCAATCCAAAAGACTTAGAAAATCCACGACTTGCAACCAATACAGGATAAGGTCTATTATATATTTCGGAATAAATAGCTGCTTGAGTAGGTGTCAATGTTACTCCCAGTAGTATTTTTGCAGCCATCCATATAAAAGCAGGCTCTGCAATCATCCTTAATATATCCATCCCCTCCTGTTTTGCTTCTTCAATAGGACTTGTAAAAAACTGGTCAAATATATCTACAGTAGGTATCTTAGATATATCTCCTAAATCAAATACAAAACTCTCATCTGTTGGAAACACTAATTGTCTCTCACTAGGTATTGGACCAAATATCCAATCATGAGATTGTTTCACTAATAACTGTTTCATAATAGTAGTAGACCTTTAATGTTACTATTACCTCCCAGTTTGGGTTATTTATAGCGGTTAATAATAGAAGTTCTTATACAAGGAAAGTTTGTACCAGTATGTAAACCAATAGAAAGTGTTATCACCTGGTTTGGGTTATTTAATTAGAAGTTGTTGGCTAGTGCGTTTGGATGTCATAGTGTGTTTAGTGTAGTATTTACACTTCATGCATTATAAAAACCCACCCTCTATCTATATGGTTTAGATAGAGGACGCACTAACCCGGATGATTAAAGGACATCCATGACCAGTTAGGGTTCTGGTTAAACACAATTCAATGGCAGTAGGAAAAACAGAATTCTGGATGTTACCAACAGGTAATGTCCGGTACGGGATTGAGGTAGAGTGGGATCGATTCGAGGACATCGTTGAGATCTACAAGTCACTGGGATACGAAGGTGTCCCAAGACTCGGCTCATATTGTCGTCAAGTTCATCTGGAAAAGACGTACATTCCAGAAGAACCGTGTATGGTCGCAAGAAAGAATACGGTACACATAGTAGCGTGTTCAGTATCAAAACCCGAAAATCTGACTGACATGTCCAAACTGATTGCAATGGTCGGTTAGACATAATCGTGAGACTACTGAGGGTATCGGCAGTGCCCTCAGGGTAAACGGCAAGAGAGGTAAGTCAAGCCCTCTCAACAGTGCTGTTAGGGTTTTCTCTCACCCGAAGAGAGTTGTTTTCTTTAAGAAAGGAGATTGATATGATTACCAATATAAGAAAAAGAGATATTGGCATTTATGCCGACTACCATTCCACCAATGGTCTATTATACGGGTTTGTTACCTGTATAGGTGGCCATTGGAGGGTCGATGTGTATGGCGGGAACAAATTCAGTATCCATGCAAACACTCTTTATGAGTTGGTTATCCGACTCAAAAGGCATGGATAACACAAGTTCTCAATGCAGAGGAAAGAGAGTTTCAACAGGACTCTCTGTAATGCACTATAACTATAAGGTGTAGTTATAACGGTTCCAAGTCCGAGAAGCATAGGAATAATCACTTATTCCCTCATGGGGAAAGGAGTTCTATTATGAACAATTGTTTTCGAGTTGAGTGGATTGATACTCCTGGTATCGACATTAATGGAAGCGAAGGGTATTGGAAGGTCACACCTCCAAGCTACAACGTACACAACAGCTCCACACGTATGTGGGAAGTTGTGATTGTTAATGAAGAACACAATCACGAGAGTGCTAGTGGACACGTTCTTCGTGACGACAAAGGATTGTTTACCTTTAGTCCAAACCACAACTTTGGTTATCCTCAGTTGGATGTACTTACAGGTGCATCTTACGACATCGAGACAGTAACCAGGATTATCGCTTTCTTTGTTGACATTACATAGTCAACAGAGACATCCGAACGGTGAAGCACTCTCTACCTTAATTGAGTGCAACATTTTTATCTGTAAAGGAGATAAATATGAGCATTAGTTTGATTTGGGAAGTAAAGTCAGCATTACCTGACCGTTCTCATTCCGAGATCTTAGACATCGTTAAACGTCTTCTTGAAAGACGCATGACACGACTGATAAGATCATGGAAATGGATCCCATCGTCCGTTACGAATAGACGTTAGGGTTTCCAACCCCTCCGGGAATAGTTCTAACCCATAGTGTTTTATTATGAGATTACTATTCCTCGTTACCCTGACGGTATGTCTGGGTTGTTGTTCTACTCACACTAAGTTCAGTGTTGAGTATGCTGTCCCATCTAAATATGGAGATGGCAAAGTCGCTGTTGTCACGACTATAACCAGATGACAGTTAGAGGGGAGCACGGTGCTCCCCTCATTTGTTTCACTAACATGAAAGGAGTAAGTTATGAAATACATAACAAGTATCATGAAACCAGTGCTCAGTATTGGGTACTTGGTGTACGAGTCTCTGCTTGGAGACTATCACGGAGTTGCGAACCCAAGTTCTTCAATCACCCACGTAGTTCAGGAACACAAACCTGTACCACGAGGTGATGTCATCGAAGCCCATCAAGTATGGTGGGAAGCAGCGTCAGAACCTTACAACGTACCAAGCTCGTTTAAGCTCGGTATGCGTAAGAAGACTCGTAACAGTTTGTTGTCAGACCCCTGGCAACACTTCGTTGATGAACTTGATAACGAAGCTCAGCTCAGAGCTTACGTTATGGAGTCACAAGAGGAGTTGATTGAGGAAGCTCAATACTTCTCCAAGATGCGTCGTCGAAGGAAGACCAGGGACTTGGTGAATCACTTAACAGGTGAGATCATCAAGGTCTCTAACGTTCTCAACGGTTAACAATTAGTTCAAGTCGTTATCCAATGACAGTTAGGATGTAAAACTGTTCTGTCACCTTCGGGTAAGTGTACACCCTTGTTCAACGTACACATCATTTCCTAACTATAAGGAGAAAAGCTATGAAGAATACTCTTCGTATCAAAGCCCAGCAAGTTGCTGAGGCACTGGCAACATTGGTAACAGAAGGAACAGTAGTTCCAGACAACTTCCAAGACAGGTTTGTTGTCGAAGACAGCAGAAGCAACGTATTAGCATACGTATACTTCAGACACTACGACAACGAAGTATTGTTAAACCCTGGTATTACAGGGTTACACAATCACTATTATCCCGTTTTGAACGTTGACATTGATGTCATCGTTCGTGCGGTAGATGAAGTACGTAACCAGTTTGAAGCATGTCATGAGGCGTTCGAGAAGGCACTAACACAGTTGCCTCCACCGCCAGCAGTCATTACCATACCGGCATGCAACTATGTTAATATGCCATCACAAGAGTATTTCGAAGAGGTCATCGCCTCCTAGAATACTACCGTTCTTGTAGGTAAGTCTCCACCTAGCACTGTGCAAACGGGACACATTATTCACCCCTTTTTTATGAAAGGAGAACGTTATGAAGACATCAGAGAAATTTCAAACTGCTATTACGATAGCAACAGATCAGTTGGCAGCCCTCACCTATCACAGGAAGAGACTTGATACAGAATTCAAGACCTTGGACCAAGATGCCACAAGTTATGATAAGGCAGTCATGGAGGTTAAGCATCTCCTAGGTCAACGCCTTACATCGGACACCTTCGTTACCATCGAAGACATCACATCAACACAGAGAGTGATGATCGAGATGTACAGGCAGGCAACCGTTAAACGCCTCAAGGTTGAGGAAGAGCTTGACGAAGTAAAGGGGAAGATCAAAGTCATCTGTAGATGGCTTAGGTCAATAGAGGACACACAGGCATGCTTTCAAATGCTTAGTCTCTGGGACGAGGAAGTCTCTACACCGAAGATGGATCTAATCTGTCCACAGTGCTATCGTAATGCTGACGAACAGGTACACGACCAGTGTGACCTTTGCCCATTGGGTAAAGCAGTCTAAACAACGTATAGATAGGGTGGATGAAGTGTAGTAGTCCGCCCTATTTATACATCACCATTCTCATAAAGGAGTTAATCATGAGAGCAAAAGTAAACTTCAATGACGCTCAAGCAGCGTTAATCATTCAGTATTGGGGAAGCACAAAAGCTTTTCGTGCTGAAGCAAGGCAAGAAGCACGTCGGTACGAATGCAGTATCGAAGAAGCTTCAGAGATGTTGTACGCAGAAGTGTACGAACAAGAGCAAAAGTATCGTACCACATGCTTGCATTGTGGTCACTCGAACAGACGCTGCACCTGTTTAGAGTGGTAAACAATAACCCCAAGGCAGAAACTTCGGGCGACGGGCTGTGGTGAAGTGTAGTAGTCATAGTCGGTCGCTTTAACCTTAACATGGAGAATAGCCATGAAGAAAGAAAAGAAAGAGAGGTAGATGGTATGTCGGGTTTGGTCAAGCGACCATACCTAGATATTGGATCAGGATCGATAACTGCAATAGTCTCAGAGAGGCTAAAGACAGATTTCGAGACAGTCACATCGCTAACGACATCAATGACCCAGAAACTATCATACTGGGTTACGAAAGTCCAGCATGTCTGTTAGGTAACAGTATGCCTATTGTTGCCACTCATGTCTTTAATAAAAGACAGATGAAATACCAACGTATCTAATCGTTGGTTATAAGGGGAGTATGTACTAACACTTCGCTTCAAAACAAACCAAAGTTAGTACACAAGGAGATGTGTCCTGCCTAGCAAGTGGACACACCATTTTCAACATTCCCTATATGGGAGAAAGGAGATTGTTATGAAGAACGATCTTAACATGGTCGATATACTCATCGACGACGCAGACCTTGGTTTGAACCTGTGGGGTTTCGACCTCTCTGGTATCACTTTGGCTCCTGACAAGAAAGGAGGCGAACAAGTCGAAACAGATGAAAGGGTTAAGTACGACACCTTGAAGTACATGAATAATGCTTACGACAGCATTAGATACGACATCATCGAGGGCATAAAACTAAACCCGTTCGCCAAAGACAGAACGAAGAAGTATCCATCCTTCGAAGATGGTAAGAAACTTCTATCGGAGAGTCAGAAAGCAAGAGAAGCTTTCAAACGTTTCACTCAAGAGGTCGATGACATTAGCAGACCCCTCTCGCAAGAAACGTTAGATTTCTTTGCCAAGTTGCCAATGGCTAAGGGATGGGCTGCACGATGTCAAGACGGATTCAAAGTGGTCGTTCCGCAACTTGCTTATAAGCTTTGTCACAGAGCAAGTAAGAAGGTTGTTGATGGACAACCTCTTGCAGACTGGGATCAGTATAACCAGTTGCTACCAGACTTCCTCCAATTAGCATGCAAGTACATCTTGTGTGTGATCGAAAGAAGAGTACTTAACGGTACTCTTAAAGAGTGGAATGGCAGGTACGTTGGTCGTGATGGTAAAGAACGTCCTAGTCTGTGCCCCGATGGTGGTCTCATCGTCATGTGTATGCATGCCGAATGGAGTGAACTCATGAGGAAGTACACACATTCCAACGTGGTTGAGTGGAACGAAGAGACTGATACGCCTCAACCCTTAATGTCGGATCTCACTCTTCAAGAGTGGGGTGGTCAAGACGGGTTGCACAAGCTGTTCAAGAGGGCGGGACTCTCACCAACACAAACCAAAGTACTCATAGCATGGGTAACTGGTATTGTTGGAGACCAAACTCTGACTCGGAGCAAGCAGGAAGATATTGCTAAATACTTGGATGTCGATCAATCCACAGTATCTCGTAATATCGAGAGTGGTCTTGCACGTATCAGGACTGCTGATCTCTTCAACATCAATGCGATGTGGAGACAAGCATTCGATACTCCTCACGAAAGAACAGCCAAGATCAAACCCAAACTGACTCGTGAAGAGAAAGCAAGGATGAAGGAAACCGAAGAACTCATGAAGAGAATGAGGGAAATCGGTAGCACGGATAAGATTTACAGTTTCTTGAAGGAACTGTATCGTATCCTCTTCCTAGGTGATGCTAAACCAGTATCATCCAAGAAACCTTTCAATGAAGGGTACTGGACATCCGCTAATCCTCCAAAGAACTTCGAGGTAACTGACCCTCGTAAGTGGACTGACGAGGATTGGGCTGACTATGAAGCAGCCTACATGACTGAGTAGTCATCGACAAACCCAATGGGTGTGATGGTATAAGCTCACCCACTTTACTAAACATCACTTTAACAATAGGAGCATTATTATGACCTATACAATTAAATCTATACCCGTTGAACAATACGGGTGTATTGGATACGAAAACTGTATCCCGCTGACACACATGGTGTGCGATAACATTCCATCAGCTATGGCAGCAATGGTCTACACAGCGATGGATAGAGGAGACTTCACACACCCTGACCAGATTGCCTGGCGTGGGAACGGTAAGTCTGAAGAAGTCAGAAGTTGGTCCATTATGGGCAACAGTCGATATTATTACGTAGAATAGAATATCAATAGGAGCATCAGCATATAGTCAGCCCTACTCCTCTGACTGAATAAAAATATGTTGATTAAATAACCCAACCTAGGCGACCGCCGGCCGTCAACCACATAGATAGGAGACAAGCACATCGTCATAAATATCGCTATCAATAGGCCAACTGGGGGATAGTCTGTCTAAAAAAATATGAGCATATATTCGTGGGGGGGTCGTGGCTGCTGCTGTTGCCTATACTATTATAATATAAGACAAAGAGCGTAAAACAAGTCGTAAAGTATTATCACATAATAACTTATAACTTTTTTTTGATATTTTTAAGATTTTTTTGCATAAAATTACAGTTTTTCGCTTATGTATAATGTAGGGGCAAGCAAGTATGATAAAAAACAGTAGATTGTTATTTTCAACATTTTTACATTTTTTATCATTTTTGTTTGCATAAAATCGCAATTTTTCGCTTATGTATAATGGGTAGGTAAAACAATGTGTTTTATCGTTATACAATTATTTATTCCGTTATTTATAGGGGATACAGTTATGAAATATCACGGATATTATGATGACAATGACCTTATATCTATCGGTGTTCCTGAAAACGATATTAAAGCGGCTCGTGAAAGTGAGGCTCGTTTTAATAAATCGTTACAAGAGTTCCTAGAAATAGACTGGTCTGCTGAATTAAAAGAGAGGCAGCGGGATAAATCTAGGATAAAACGAGAGATCGATAAGTTAAAAAAGTCTCTCTGGGATACCGATAAGAAAACTGGGAAACGTATAGGCTGGGGTGCTGACCTTGAAAGAATGACCTCGGAATATAAATCTATCATTAAGGATATAATTTATCCCCCTGATGATGATCACGAGATAGATGACTGGGATATGGTTACTCACAATTTATCCCGTATGAAGAGGGGTATCCGCAAGGTTAAGTCTATTATTGCTCATATAAATATGTGCATAGAGACAAAACAACGGGAACTATGGCAAACACTGGATAGAATAGATTATGCGAAGGATGCTAAATCTGATATATCAAGAATACATAAATGGAGCGATATGCAGTCTAGTGGATTTACTAGCGGTGAGATAATTACTGCTTGTAGAGGACCTCGCTCTGCTCCTAGACCTATGCTCCGCCCTGATGGTGAAAGATATAATAGCAAACGCTGATATATCTGTGTTTTTTTGGCGGTATCCTCATATTTATTTATATTTTTATGAGGATATAAACATAAACGCAGTCTATTCTGTCTCTATCTACCCTATTATGTCTATTACTTTATTATTGTTTGTATTGTATGGTTATATTCCTACTATAAATACAACACCTGTTCCTCACCTATTCTATTCCTTATGATTTTCATTGTTTTAAGCATATATTGTATTGGTACTTTTGCTACTACATACATAGTCTTGCAATGACTGGGGTGCATATACAATAAATAACCCAAACCCCTATGAACAATACATAGGGCATACTATCTCACATTTCTCATTATTTTAACTACGGATAGTTATGCCCTCTTTTTACCCTTCTATCATAATATAATGGCACACAGTAGTTCCATATAACGAGTGTTATACTACTTTTTATGCAGAGTTCAGTGGTATAACCTGTGTGCCCTCCGTACACTGCCTCCGTGAGATATATTCACAGTGGATATATTCTCGTCTAGTCAACGGTTGGTTCGTTTATTTTATTCGACTAGGTTTGAAGTTCCTATTATGAAAGGACAGAATTATGAAGCAGATGTTTTTTACTAAGACATCTGTGAAGCGGGACAAAACTGAGGTTATTGGCAAAGAATGGCCAGTACGGGTTGCAGAGGACAACTCTGTTACACTCAGACAGATAAACGCTTTGCGGATTGTCGGGTTTGGGCTTGTTCCTCTGGTTGAGGGGCAAGGGAAAGATGGGCTGGATGTATCCGGCTGTGGTAAAGATAGTCCTAATCAGATTATCTGGGACGGTGAGCAGTTTGTTGCTGTACCTTACTCGGATGAATATGTTAGGACTGGTACTGGTGAAAAGGGTGAAACTGGACTGTTAGTTGTCAGTGAATTGATGGCTAATCATCATCGACGGGAGGGTCGGCCTCAAAAAGGTGAGAAGGCTAAACTTATTCCTGAACCTATCACTACCTACAACGAGCAGGTGTACATTGCCATTACTGGGGCATTGAAACGCCATAAGGCTGTGGTAGTTGACCGATTTAAGTCTATGACACCGCTCCGTATTGACCTGACTAATGTGCAGGGTTTCAATGACGAGCATTTTGAAGACTTGCAAATTGCCAATGATATGATTGGCTGCCCTGTTGAGTGGTTACGCTAGTCTCTAATCGGAAAGTCAGAGTATAGTTTTATCCTTTTACTATGCTCTGACAAAACTACTATTTCTTATGCACAATACTACATATTATATTACTGGTATTAAATCCTACCTCGGTTTGACAATGATAGAGTTACTACGCTCTGATATTAAAACAAGTACCGAGGCTAGGAAATGGGCGAGAGCCTATGTCAAAAATGGGTGTACTAGCGTCAAAATACACGCTGCTAACTAATCTATGCCTTGTCTGGTGAATACGCTGGGATTAACAGTCCCTATGTATTAGTCGGTTCAATTCCGCTACTAGGCACTGTATCTATCGCACTAGATACTATTTATTCTACGGTGGAATAAATATCTTCACACTCTAACGGTAAAGGAGTAACAGTGGATACTAAACTTAAATCTGCTGGTCTGGAATGGAAGCATTGCAAGACCAAACAATGTAATGGCTGTCGTAAATTGATAGTCAAGGGAGAAACTGGATACTGGGGTCGTATTATCAGATCGACTGATGATAGTGATCAATACAAATGGAAAGCCTGCTTTTGGAATGGTGAGGAACATCAATACTTCCCATTCTCATTTCCTACCCTAGAACGTGCAGAAAATTGGGTAGAACGAAAACTGTTAGCACAGTGGTCTCGAATTAAACCGAGAACTGCACTACCACAGGTAACTTTTACTGTTACA
>Ga0209737_10004286_pt1 | contig 10042 bp, 6 predicted proteins | sample TergutCu122P3_FD_187284 | JGI IMG/M metagenome (GOLD analysis project Ga0209737, IMG submission 187284) | Cubitermes ugandensis P3 segment gut microbial communities from Kakamega Forest, Kenya - Cu122 P3 (SPAdes) (version 2) | ecosystem: Host-associated > Arthropoda: Insects > Digestive system >...
ATCAAACATGCGCCAAATATTGAGTGTGAGTGCCGATGTTATCAAAGCTTTTTCGGGTGTAGCGTCATGTTTTTCATCCATGATTTGTTCAAAAAGCTGCTTTTCATCTTCTACAAAACGAGTACTCAACCAAAAAATATCAAAAATTTCGGGCAATAATTTTTCATATTCAGCACGCAAACGAGTTAATTCGGTTTCGTGTGCCCCGTCATGAGCCAAAATGGCAGTTTGCGACTGATTATTGCGAATTGCTTCAAGCAGTTTTTTTGGATCAGGAAACTTTCGAGCACGAGGAAAAAAACGCTTCTTACTGTATTCAAAATTTGCCGAAACTTTCATTAACATCATTTCGCGAAACTCTTCATTCAGTAAAAATAGCTTTGAAATCAGATTATTATACACCCGAATTCGTTCAGGATCTTCGGTACCGGCTATATAATACTGAAGCATAAAACGATAGCTTTGCAGCAGATTTTCTAATCGTTCGTGCAAAGTCCAATTTTGGAGTTCATTATCTAAGACCATCAGACCATCGAAAGCTTGACGCAAATTGCATGATTTTATCTGTTGCATGATTGCCTGATAGGTATTTTGTACTTTTTTTGTATCCATTTTATTGCGTATATTGTCTTGAACCAAGATTTTTGCAAGGTTCAGACGACAAAATTACAAAAATTCTGCCAACAATCAAACAAGACAAAATGACGGATAATCACGGTGGTTATTACACTAACTAATGTGCCAAAAAAATGACAAGTCATGATTGTCAACAAAGTTTTTTCGTTTTTGCCATGTTTACAAGTATTAAAAAAATAGCAATTTGCAAATTTTTATTCTCTAAACGCTCTTTGAACGAACATTTTTTTGTATCTTCGTGCGCTCAAATAATGAATATCAAGAAATCGGCATGAGAAAACAGTTGAACTTAACTCAACTGCCTGAAAATCTTGAAATTAACAAAGAATAGTAAAACAGAAAAAATTGTAGTATTTAAAAAAAAATGGCAACATTACAAAACATTAGAAACAAGGGTCCACTATTAATTATTGTAATCGGACTTGCATTAGCTGCATTTATCATTGGCGACTTCCTTCATTCGGCTGACGCCTTTTTTGGCAACAATCGCGAACATGTAGGCGAAATCGCCGGCGAACGCATTCACATCATGGAGTTTCAAAGCGCGGTAGAACAGTTTACAGAAGTGTATAGAATTGAAACCGGTCAGACTGATTTGAGTGAAGAGATTATGTCGCAAATTCGCACTTCGGTTTGGGAGTCGATGATTGCCGACAGATTATTGCTTCGCCAAGCAGCCAAAATAGGCTTGACAGTAACAACCGATGAACTTGCCGAGCGCACAATTGGAAATAATCCACATCCGATATTGTTCCAACGTCAGATGTTTATGGACGAAAACGGAAGATTCAACAGTGCAGTATTGATTGACTTTTTAGCGTTTTTGGATCAAGATCCCATGTTTTTCAATCGCGATATGCAAGTACAACTCATATTGTGGAGAAACTATTGGTTGTATTGGGAAAATGTGGTTAAAATGGAGATTTTGCGCGAAAAATTTGCGAACTTAATGTCGAGTGCTGTTGTGGCAAATAATATTGATGCTCGTTCAAGCTTCGATGCTCGTCAACGTTTGGTAAACTTTTCGTATGTTTCTCAACCTTATTTTATGGTGCCTGACGATGTAGTTTCGGTAACCGACCGAGAAATTCGCGATCGCTTCAACCGCGACAGAGAACTTTTCCGTCAAGAAGCATCTCGCTCTATTAATTATGTAGTGTTCGATGTTGTGCCATTAGAAGATGATTTCCTTGCCGCACAAGAATGGATGGATAGAGCAAGCGAAGAATTTCGTACAACCGACGATATTATTGGATTTATCAATTCCAATTCGGATGTAATGTACGATGGTCGCCCGATGTCGGCAGACAATGTACCTGTTTTGTTACAGCATTTCGCGTTCAACGGTAGAGCCGGTGATTTTTTTGGACCTGTTTTTATTAACAATACGCACCTCATGGCTCGCTTAATGGAAACCGGCATTCACACTTCCGATTCAGTTAGATTAAGTCATATTTTCTTAATGCCGGGCGAAGAGCAACTTGCCGATAGCTTGATGCGCGTAATACGCACTCAAAGAAATGTAAATTTCGGTGCTTTGGCGCGTCAATATTCACGCATACCACAAACAGCTGAAAACGATGGTGAGATTGGCTGGTTGGTTGACGGCATGAGAGGAATTGACCGCGAATTTATGGATGCTTTCAATAAAAATCAAGGCGAAGTGTATATGTTCAGCAATATGCACGGCATTCAAATTGTACAAGTAACCGAAAAAACAGCACCGCGTCCAAGAGTTCGCTTGGCTATTTTAGAGCGTAGAGTATTGCCGAGCAGTCGTTCGCAAGCACAAATTTTCAATAACGCAACACAGTTTGCAGTATCGGCAAGAAGAAACGGATTCCAAACGCAAGCTGCTGAAGATGGTTTGTTAGTGCTTGCTGCACATCATTTGGGCGAAAATACCGATCGCATCGGCATGATGCCACAAACACGTCAAATTGTTCGTTGGACTTTCAATGCTAATTTAGACAATGTATCTGATGTGTTTGATATTGGCGATCAATTTATTGTTGCCACTGTTACAGAAGTAAACAGAAAAGGTATTCCGCCATTGGAAAGAGTAGCGCCGCAAATTCAAGCACAACTTATCAGAGAGCGCAAGGCAGAGTACATGACACGCAATATTGCAAATCAATTGGCACAAAATCCATCGCTCGAAGCTTTGGCAAATCACTTGAATGTAGAAGTTTGGGAAGCAAACAATATCAGTTTTGCCTCGCGTGTTTTTGGAGCTTCAGGCTTTGAACCCGCAGTGATTGGCAGCGCGATGAATGTGCCAATGCATCAGATTTCAGCACCAATCACCGGAAATTCGGGTGTTTTCGTAGTGTTGCCTACAAGCGAAATTGTTGGCACAGAAGAATTTGACGCTGCATCTGAAGTTATGCATCTAAACAATCAAGCAAGACATAGTTTGCCTTTCGTGATTTTTGAAGATATGCGCAGAAATGCTGAGATAGTAGATAGCCGTTCGATTTTCTTCTAATTCTCAACCCGGAAAATTTTAAAAGTCGGAATGAATTGTTTTATTCCGACTTTTTATATGAATGAGGAACTCAAAATTGTGTCAAATGAAGGATTTCTGATTTCTCTATCAAATTTATTATTTAGCTTTGTAGCGTATGACTAATATTGGAAAAGATATTGCACTTGCTGCCGAATTGATTAAACAGGGCAAATTGGTTGCCATTCCGACTGAAACAGTGTATGGATTGGGAGCCGATGCATTTAATCCGGTTGCGGTGGCTCGAATTTTTGAGGAAAAGAAACGTCCATCTTTCGATCCGCTCATTGTACACATTGCAGACATTGCCATGTTAGACAAATTGTTTGAGCATCCGATAAGCGATAAAGTTTATTCTTTGGCAAAGGCTTTTATGCCGGGAGCACTCACAATTGTGCACAGAAAAAATGCTTCAGTCCCCGATATTGTTACATCGGGACTCTCTTCGGTGGCGGTACGGATGCCTTCACACCCGATGGCACGCGAAGTGATTCGTTTATCCGGAACATCGGTTGCGGCACCAAGCGCAAATCTGTTCGGACATTTGAGCCCAACCAAAGCAAGTCATGTTGCCAAGCAAGGCATGCATGTAGATTATATTTTAGACGGAGGAGATGCTGATTTTGGGATTGAATCTACGGTGGTTTCTGTTCATCATGATTCGGTTACTCTGCTTCGACCCGGTGCCATCAGTATAGAAGAATTGCGTGAAGTTGTGCCCGAAATAAAAACAATCAGCGAAGTAAATGAAACAGAGATGGAGTCGCCCGGCTTGCTCAAAAGTCATTATTCGCCACGCAAACCACTGTTTATATTAACGGGCGAAGAGAAAATGCTGCCACAAAATGCAGGTTTAATTGCTGTTTCGCCGAACTCAATTGATTTGAAAACATCGCAAATGCTCTATCTTTCGGATAAGGGCGATTTATTACAGCTTGCCTCGAATTTATTTTCTGCCTTGCACACGATGGAAGAAAACGAATTAGTTTCTGAAATTTATGTTCAAGCTGTACCCGAAACAGGCATTGGTGTCGCTATTATGGACAGATTACGAAAAGCTGCTTTTCAGTATTTGTAAACCGCAATCGTTTATGAAAAAAGCGCATGAGATAAAATCCCTGCGCTTTTTTCTTTTGTGATTCGGAAATATTTATCGAAGTTTAATAATAAAGCGTTTTTTAACACCATTTCCGGCTCTACGGTTTGCGCGAGCTACTTTCCATTCTTCATGCATCATAGACAAATAATTGATATAGGGATCGATGTATCTCATTCGTTTTGATTCTATCAAATCGGGCGTGGTAATCATTATCCCCGTTTCAAAAGTATGACCAAAATGCGGATCGGTTGTTGTACCGAAATTTAGCATCGTATCTGTCAATCCGATATAAGCATTAAACATGGGCGGGATAGTTTCACCTTCGTTGCGGACGGCTTTTTGTAGTAATTTGTAATTCGACTGCGCAGTTTCTTTCTTGTTAAAAATAGCTTTTGCCATTTTCTTCACCTTTGCGCTTACCTGAATTTCATTTTTTGGAACAATTAATTTCTTTTTGTCGGGAAAAAATTCTTCCAAGTACTCATAAATTAATTCACGCGCAATAGGTGAATAATGTTCGTAAATATTGATTTTTCCGATAAAGTATTTTGATTTTTTGGCATCGTGAATCAAAGCACCCAAGCCATCCCACAGATTATCAAGTGAAAAAAGACTTTTCATTCCCATTTTTGCGGTTTGATAATCGGGTTGTACAAAAGCACGTCCCAACTCAACGGTGTATGGCAAATAGTTCTTGATAAATTCTTCGCTAAAATCAAAAAGCTGTCCCATTGCCAAAAGCGGCTGACCATGCTCGTTGAATACTGCATCATGACCGGGCAAAAAACGGTATCCGCCAATTATTTGCTCATTTTCCGGATCCCAAACAATGAGTTGATAGTATGGCTTTTCCAAATAATCAAAGCTATCAACGTCGATTTCTTCGCCCGTTCCACCACCCCACATGCGGAAAGACATCTCGCGTAAACGACCGATTTCTCGCATTACATTGGGTGAATCATGAGCAGTTACAACGTAAATTTCATTATTTGCCTTGTTCGTAGGTCGAAAGAATTTATCCTGACAGAGTTCCTCTTTTAGAATTTTTCTGTCAATTGGGTCAATTATTGGTTTCATGTATTTTTGTGTAGGGCGTATGGCATACGCCCTGTTTTTTTATGTTTTTTGTTTTCGGGCGTATGCCATACGTCCTTACAATTACAATTACAATTACAATTCCAAATCTATATCAAACAATTCGTGCCAGGGAAGTCCGTGGATATTCAGCTGTTTCATGAATGGGTCGGGATTAAACTCCTCAACATTGAAAACTCCCGGTTTGCGCCATTCGCCTTTGAGAAACATCATGGCTCCAATCATTGCAGGTACGCCGGTAGTATAGCTTACTCCTTGCGTTCCTGTTTCTTCGTAAGCAACTTCGTGGCTGCAATTATTGTAAATATAATACGTACGCTCTTTGCCGTCTTTTATGCCGCGAATACGGCATCCGATGGAAGTCCAACCGCTGTAATTTTCTCCTAAATCGCCGGGATTTGGCAATACGGCTTTGAGAAATTGAATCGGCACAATCTTTTGTCCGTTGTACTCTACTTCGTCAATGCGCGCCATGCCAATGTTTTGTATCACGCGCAAATGGGTAAGATATTCTTGCCCGAAAGTCATCCAGAAACGCGCACGCTTAAGTGTTGGGAAATTTTTTACCAACGATTCCAATTCTTCGTGATAAATAACGTATGATTCTTTGGGACCGATGCCCGGATAAGTGAGTGGCTTGTGTATTTCGTGTGGTTCTGTTTCAATCCACTGTCCGTTTTCCCAATATTTTCCTTTTTGAGTAACCTCGCGAATATTGATTTCGGGGTTGAAATTAGTCGCAAATGCTTTTCCGTGATCGCCCGCATTGCAGTCAACAATATCCAAATAATGAATTTCGTCAAAATGGTGCTTCGCTGCATGTGCTGTAAAAACGCTGGTTACACCCGGATCAAATCCGCAACCCAAAATTGCAGTCAATCCCGCTTCTTTAAAACGGTCTTGATATGCCCACTGCCAGCTGTATTCAAATTTCGCTTCGTCTTTTGGTTCGTAGTTGGCGGTATCTAAATAATGTACTCCGCACTCCAAACAAGCATCCATGATGGTTAAATCTTGATACGGAAGTGCCACATTAATGACCAATTCAGGTTTATAATGATTAAATAATTCTACCAATTCCGGTACATTGTCAGCATCAACTTGCGCTGTTTTTATCGTAAAGTTATAGCGTTTTTTCACCTCCGATGCGATGACATCGCATTTGCTTTTTGTACGGCTCGCAAGCACCACTTCGGTAAAAATGTCAGGATTTTGTGCAACTTTATGTGCAACTACCGTTCCAACACCTCCTGCTCCAATAATCATTACTTTTCCCATATTTTGACTTTATTAAATTGTTTGTTATTTGATTCAGAAATACTTCGTTTTTCTGCTCTTGCCATAATCAAACAACCATTCTGTCGTGTTTTCTTGAATGGATGCCCAATTTCTATTGCAAAATGCGTACAAAGATAAATTTTTTTTTTCATTTGAGCATCGATTTGAAAAAATATGATAAAAAAAAGTGCCACAAAAAATATTTGCGACACCTTTTCAATCTATTCAATATTGCTACAATGCTTAGTTGCCACGCCCCATAAAGAAGCGCACCTCAACACGTCTGTTAATCTGGAAGTAGTTCGGATCTGTTGGGTTTGGCTCAATAGCTTTTCCACGACCTTCTGACGTAATGCGACTTGGGTCAATTCCCCAAACATTTACCAATTCGTCTCTTACTCTCTTGGCACGACGCTGGCTTAATGCGTCATTGTGAGCTACTGATCCTCTAATGTCTGTCCAACCAACTACATCAATAACGATGTTGGGGTGTATGTCTAAGATTGCGGCAACAGTTAAAACTTGAGCCAGAGCATCGGGTCTCAAATCGTGTCTGTCTAAATCGAAGAAAATAAATACCGGCGGTATAAGCAATTCTGCATCCTCACCATCGCTACCGTCAGCGACCACTATCGGGAGATTATGTATAAAGTTATGCAGTTCATCGCCCAGCGCATCTGTCTTGTTTTCCAATACAATCACTCTGCCTTCGAGACTGTCTAATCTCGCAGTCAAGTCAGCACCAAGATGCAGATCAGAAGCTACGAAATCCTCCCATCTGACTTGACGCATGTGCGTTCTGTTACGCGGAGTAATGTTCCAGCGCAGTCCAAGAGAAAGAGCAGCAATGTGGTCATTGTTTACTCCGCTCAGGTTGTAATTCTTGCGTCCATAGCGATCAAGTCCATGTTCTTGTCTTTTTACGGGCTGACCTTCCAAATCATCGGAAGTGAACACATAATAGCGTGCACGCAGTGCAATGGCAAATTGACGTGAAATACAATATGAAAGCTCAATAGCCATAGGAATTACACCAGTCCAACGAGTTTGATTTTCGAAAATAATCGCATCTCTTTCTGCTTGGGTGTAACTTGGGAATCGATCCCATACAGCCTGCGGAATGAAATGCTCTAAATTGGCATTGAAATGCGTTGCTCCGGCACCAAAATAAAACCATAAATCCCAACGATTGTGTCGGTTAAGCATCGGAAAGTTTAATAAGTTTATTCCTATCAACGGAAAAACACTGTACATGTCTCCATTAAAGGTGCCTCGTTCGTCGAACATGCCATAGCGCATAAAACTGAAGCCAAGACCAAAAGCAAACATTGGATTAAAAGTATATTCAGCACCAAACCCAACATTGAAGTGATTCAACGGATCGGTTAGAGTTGGTCTAAATAATGGCGTCATGTCGCCTCTGAACTGATTAAGCCCCATATCAAGCCAGGCAGACCAATTGGCGTAGTCGCGTGCAGACATTGTTCGTGTTGTAAGCTGTGCTTGAGGAGATTGGCGTTCTGCAAATCGAAGTTGATGTGGAGGAATAGGTCTATGAAAATCATCTTTATCTTGAGCATAAACCATGGGCGAAATCATTAAAACAAGCCCGAAAATGGAAGCAAATAAATTTTTCATATTTTGTTGAGTTATAGTTAATTGTTTTTCTCTGTTTCGTAAAGACATACCATACAGCTTGCAAAATTAAGCATATTTTTCATATAAACAACAAAACTGCTAAAAATGTTTTAGAAAACCAAAACTTTTTTTGCTCGTTTGGCTGAGCAATAAGCTTGTTGTATGTTGTATATTTGATTTACATGCCATTATCTTAATCCATAAACGCCTGCGATTTGTAAATAATTGCAAATCTGCTGTTTTTGTTTGCATTTCTTAGGATTTTTCCGGAAGGATTCACAAAGTTCGTTTTTTCTTGCAAATACTTTGCTGCTCCAACCTTGCTTTTACAAATTGCACAAATCAAAAAAATATTTTTATCTTTGCAACTTAGAAACTGTTTTGAATTTTCCTTACAGCAAGTCAAATCTAATTTCAAATTCGCCGAACTATACGCATTGACACAATGAAACCATTCATCGCTTGCATTCTTTTTTTCTTTTCTTTTTCAGCCATTGCCGTTCAGCTTGATACAGTGCTGATTTTCAGTGCTGCAATGGAAAAAGAAATTCCGGCAATTGTTGTTACACCGAGCAATTACTCGCCCGATAAACGCTTTCCGGTGGTTTACTTGCTGCATGGTTATAGCGGCAATTACACCAATTGGACAAGCTTGGCAAGTGGCACACAATACCTTGCCGACAGGCATAACCTGATTTTAGTAATGCCCGATGGTGGTTACAGCAGCTGGTATTTCGATAGCCCGATGGATCCGACCATACGATACGAAACTTTTATCAGTCAGGAATTGGTAGAATTTGTCGATCGAAATTTCTCAACCATCGCTTCGCGCGAAGGACGTGCCATTACCGGTTTGAGCATGGGCGGACATGGTGCGCTCTACATCGCTTTTCGCCATCAGGAGATTTTCGGTGCAGCAGGAAGCATGAGCGGAGGTGTGGATTTTCTTCCGTTTACAAATAGATGGAATCTGCCGCAATTATTAGGTTCTTTTGAAGAATTTCCCGAAAATTGGGAGCAAAATACCATTATCAACTTAACGCATTTACTTACGCCAAACTCACTCGCGCTCATTATCGACTGCGGAACGGAAGATTTCTTTTACGAGCAAAACCGCGCTTTGCACAAAAAACTGAAATACAACAATATTCCTCATGATTTTATTTCTCGTCCCGGCGCACATAATTGGGCATATTGGACAAATGCCGTGAAGTTTCAATTGTTGTTTTTTAGTGAATTTTTTGGAAGATACTAATTTCACGAATTTTCGCGAATTGATACGAAATTCGCGAAAATTCGTATTAATTCGTAAAATTTGTAGATATATGGAAATTAAAACAGCCGAATTTATCATTAGCAATACCGAATGGCAGAAATGCCCTGAGACCACTTTGCCCGAATATGCTTTTATCGGGCGGTCGAATGTGGGAAAATCGTCGCTTATTAATATGCTGACCAACCGCCACGGATTGGCAAAAACCTCGTCGAAACCGGGTAAAACCTTGTTGATAAATCATTTTTTGATCGACAAAACTTGGTATTTGGTCGATTTGCCGGGTTATGGATATGCTACAGCGAGCAAAACGATGCGCGAAAAATTGAAGCGAATCATCGAATCGTATATTTTGTTTCGCGCACAACTCACCAATCTTTTTGTGTTGATCGACTGCCGGCACGAACCGCAGAAAATCGACCTCGAATTTATGCAGTGGCTCGGCGAAAGCGGTATTCCGTTTTCGATTGTTTTCACGAAAAAAGACAAACTTTCGACCTCCAAATTTTCGGAAAAC
>Ga0209737_10004287_pt1 | contig 10041 bp, 10 predicted proteins | sample TergutCu122P3_FD_187284 | JGI IMG/M metagenome (GOLD analysis project Ga0209737, IMG submission 187284) | Cubitermes ugandensis P3 segment gut microbial communities from Kakamega Forest, Kenya - Cu122 P3 (SPAdes) (version 2) | ecosystem: Host-associated > Arthropoda: Insects > Digestive system...
AACGGCACCATTACTGCAAGTAGTGCTGCCGTTCACCCGAACAGACCTGGAGCAAATTATTCCACAATCTGTCATACAAGCAATACTTCGGCACTTCCCCAGAGATTGGCTGGAGTTTTCCTCTTGCGTCGAACAAGTGTTCGTAGTATAGTGATACAAACATATGTTCGATAGTAAAGCGCACAGCTTCTGAGAGGAGACAGAATGATCGAGGAAATACGAACCGGCAGCTCAAGGGGCATTGAGCTTGAAGGCATCAGCTTTGGACAGAGAGTCTTCTCAATGATAGTCGCCTTTGTAGTAACGGCGCTTCTGATAATCATCCCGAATATCGTTTTATAGACGCAGAGACCAGCATTCAGCGTAAGTAGTCTGCAGTAGCGCTAACCCATTAACAGATCGCTTGCTAAGGAAGCACCGAAGTATTCATTGCATGCCATCTTGCGGCTAATTTGCTCCAGCTCTGCCCGTGCAAACGGCACCATTACTGCAAGTAGTGCTGCCGTTCCCCCGAACAGACCTGGAGCAAATTATTCCACAATCTGTCATACAAGAAATACTTCGGCACTTCCCTAAAGACGTGCGAAAAACTGTAATTCAAACACAGCAGGGAATCACCGCAATAGAGCTCAAAAGTGGCGATAACACACAATCAAAAAGCCTTGCGTCTTTTATAAAACGCTATGAGCCACAACGCGCAATCAGGTTATCTACAAAACCGTTTGGCTCTGGCGGCTCAATCATGTCGATCCCTCTTTATGCTGCATTCTGCATTTGATAAGGCAGTATATGTTCATATTTCTTTCTGCTATTACTTCAAGTGTATCGTCAGTTATACCTGCCTGTTTTCAACGATAAAAATCGCATGAGATCTTTACGTGTTATATAGGTGCAAAAGTGGGAGGGTTGTCATGGGACAATCAGGACGAAAGGATCATAGAAGGTGCAGTTGCGGTATTATATGAGGTATAAAAACAAGAAGGTTTAAACAATCAGTAGCTACCCGAATCAAGCTTTATGATAGGAGAAAAAATGTCAGACGAACAGGTTCCTGCTGGCTGGTATCCAGACCCGGCCGGGGATGCAACGAGGATTCGGTACTGGGATGGTAGTTCGTGGACCGAGAACACACAGCCCTTTGTACAGTCGGCTTTTTCGACAGATGCTGAGGCTTTGCCGGTAACCAGGCAACCAGTAAATTCACCGGAGCAGATGAGTTCTGCAAATGCAGGGCAACCGTTCATGACACAACCATATGCTGGGCAGTCGGGTTCTGGGCAACCCTATCTGGCGCAGCCTGTAGTGGGACAGCCCACAATGGCTCAGCCTGTTATCGCGTACCCATACGCAGGGCAGCCAGGCATTAGGCAACCGGGCATGGGACAACCGGGCATGGGGCAACCGGGCATGGGACAACCGGGCATGGGACAACCAGTGTTGGGAAGGCAACCCACAGATCGGAAAGGTTTTGCCACAGCAGGTTTTGCTCTGGCTCTATCTTTGTGGGTCTTGAGTATTGTTATGTTTCTCGTACCCGTGCTGGCTTTCGTTTATGTTTTTTTTGGCCCGGTACTTGGAATTCTAACTATCGTTTTCAGCGCGCTGGGAATGAGGAGTACCAAGAAAGGTTTCGCAATAGCAGGGCTGATTCTTGGAATACTGGCCTTTATTGCATTTATAATCATCATCATCATTGCGCTCATGATAGCCGCAGATCCATTGAGCTTCGGGCTTCCCAGTGACTACTTCAACGACATCCTGGGTAGCTAGAAAGCCAGAAACCAGAAACCAGAAACCAGAAACCAGAAAGCCAGAACACCTAATGATCAAACACCAGAGTAATAAAGAATTGCGATAACCAGGGACACCACTATGGCTGACGACCAGATTCAAGCAGGATGGTATCCAGATCCCTCTGGCGATTTAGCCTATATTCGCTATTGGGATGGCTCTGATTGGACTGAGTTGACCTACCCGGTGTCATATTACAATTACTGGGCTGCAGGTATGCCTCAACCTCAATACCTGAGTCAACCAACGAATCCATACCAGCCACAAAGCCAGCTGCCATACCAGCCACAAAGCCAGCTGCCATACCAGCCACAAAGCCAGCTACCATATCAATCCCAGGCTCAGTATCCCTATCAGGTGCCGTATTATTACCAGAATCCCATACCCTATCAAATGTCAGCAGGCTATCCACTCCCGGCGTATCAATCATCTGTAGGCACGAGTACAACGCGCGACAACCTGGCTGTGGCGGGTATGATCTGCGGCATTGCCGGCATTGTTTCCTGTGTGTTATACATTGGGGTTTTGCCAGGGTTGCTCGGCATTATCTTTGGTATCCTTGGCCTTAAGAGCAACAAAAAGAGCATGGCGATTGCCGGCATAGCCTGTGGTTCTGCCGCGTTGGTGCTCTTTGTGCTTTATATCACAGTAATGGTGGCGGGCAATACGCTTACTAATGTAAATCCATATGACCCAGGTTCAATACAAAACATCTTTGGAGGCCAGGCGTTCTGAGAAATCGTCGCATCTGTCTCATTCCTATTCTGTCTTGTCTACATCCTGTCTTTCAGCGGCTCACAGCCATATCGAGCAGCTCGTTTAAAAGAGCGCCAAACGATATGCCAGCCGCATTGCAGGCAAGTGGCAACAGTGAATGCTCCGCCATACCGGGCGACACATTTATCTCCAAAACCTGAGCCTGCGAACCATTCCAATACATGTCCACCCTGCTGAGATCCCTGCAACCAAAGCTGTGATGCACCTCCAGGGCAGCAGCTTCGATTTCTCTGCAGATACGGGCAGCCACATCTTCATCTTTGGACAGAGATGTGGAGCGAACCGGTGCATAGTAGTCCACAAGATCGGCATTCAGTCGCGCTTCAGTGTTGAAAAAGCCAGCACGCGGGTTTATCTCAACAGGTGGCAGAGTTCTGGCTTCATCGCCGGTGCCGATAACACTGACAGCCAGCTCGATGCCGTTTACCCACTCCTCGATCAGCACCTCGTCGTCAAAAGACAAGGCCTCAAGTATGGCAACGGGCAATTGCTCGGGAGTCTCCACCTTGCTGATGCCCATGGCAGAGCCTCCACAGGCAGGCAGTACTGCGTAAGGGTACCCGGACTTGATCCGCTCTGTCAGCAGGTCAAGGGCAGTGGCTGCCCCAAGATCCTTGAAGCAGACAGCCGACAGGCAGACCGAACGAGGCCAGGTAGCCTTGCCGGTTGCCCCTTTGCGATACATGCTCACAATGTGTGGCAGAAGGCTCTTGTTCCAGGTAGTGCGACAGACATGTGAGGGCGAGCCAACAAAGGGGATATTAAGGTATTCGAGCAGGGACTGGATGGTTCCGTCCTCGCCATGGCCACCATGAAGGGCGATAAAGGCAACGTCGGGTTTTTCGGCTCGCAGCACCTCAACCAGCGAGGAAGAGGTGTCTAATGGAAGCACGGTGTGCCCCTCCTGCTCAAGCGTCTTCAGAACATACTTGCCGCTGGCAAGTGAGAAGTCCCTTTCAAAGGACGAGCCACCCATGAGTACAGCAATTTTGTATGCCATCAATCCTCCTTCAAAACACCGGCGTTGATGAAAGCGCGGTACAGTTCCAAGCGCTCCTCGATCACGAGAGAGAGTCGCCTGACAGCCTCACGAATCGCCTCGGGCTCTTCGTAGCAGAAGGCGAGTCTCAGGGCATTGTGTCCCTTGCCACTGCTATTGGGATAACAACCATCGCCTGGGACGAAGGTCACACCTGCCTCAAGCGCTTTCGAGAGTATCTGGGGGGTCTTTACGTATTGTGGCAAGGTGACCCAGATAAAAAAGCCACCTGCGGGATGGGTCCATGTGGCTTCGGGAGGGAAGAACTCCTCCAAAGCATTCAGTATGGCATCTCGCCTTGTCTTATACTTCTCACACATGGTGGCTAAAACATCGCGCCACGGGATCTCCTTGAAGTAATGCTCGACGATGACCTGGCAAAGCGCCGAGCCACAAAGATCCGATCCCTGTTTGACCATGTTGAATTTCTTGAGGATGGGGTTGGGAGCGATAACCCAGCCGGTGCGCAGGCCAGGGGCAAAAACCTTGGACATGGTTCCGAGATAGATGACCTCTTCATCCATCGATCTGAGGCATGGCATATGCTCCCCTTCAAAGCGGAGCCTGCCGTAGGGGTCATCCTCAATCACCGGGATTCTGTAGGTGTGAGCCAGCTCAAGCAGACGCTTTCGTCTCTCGAGATTCATAGTTACGCCGCCGGGGTTTTGAAAGGTCGGGATGGTGTAGATAAACTTGGCACCCCGCACGCCGAGCTCCTCGAGCTTGGCTTCGAGCAAATCCATACGCATGCCGTCTTCATCGAACTCGATGGTGTGAACCGTGGGCTGGTAGGCAGAGAATGCCTGGAGTGCGCCGAGATACGTGGGTCCCTCGGTGATGATGTTGTCACCTGGGTTGATAAAGCATTTCGCGAGCAGGTCGAGGGCCTGTTGGGCGCCGGTGGTTACGGTGACGTCCTCAGGTCTGATATGGATGTCTACGTCGCGCATGAGCTCGCAGATCAGCTTCTTGGTCTGCTCGCGGCCGGTAGTGTCCCCGTATTGCAGTCCGGCGACACCTTCCTGAAGTATACTGTTGGCAGCGACCCTGCTTACCTCGTCGAGGGGAAGATTGCGGATGTCGGGCATCCCGCCGGAAAGCGAGATGATGTCGGAGCGCGATGCGGCAGCAAACAGGTCGCGCACAGCGCTGGTTCGCATGGTTTCGACACGGGAGGCGTAAAGATCCACCCACTCATCAAATTGTATATGTCCTCTAGCAGTCATGATGTTATTCCTTAACCGGGAACATGTGGATGGAATACTACCATACTCACGGCTCAAGCAGGCTGTTAACCACATCGATTGCTCGGGTAATCGCCCTACATGTCTCGTCAACGTTACGAGCGGTGCAGGATATCTTAATCTGCATCCTGCCCTCGTTGTGGTTGAGCCATCTTGTAATGCCGGCAATTGCTCGAGGGGCTCCGTCATGGATAGCAGCGGAATCGCTATGCGTACTATCGGAATCGCCATGAGTACTATCGGAATCACTCCGAGTACTTTCGGTCTCGTCTCGAGAACTATCGGAATCGCCCCGAATAAGTGCGTGCTCTGTCTCAGCAATTGCGTCAGCTTTTTTCTGGCTCTCCTCCACTAAAAAGTCGATTGCCAGATGTTCGATGAGATGCGGCAGCGTTGTGCCAACGATCTTGTCGCCAAAGAAACCAAAGCCCCGGTTTTTGCAGGTATGCTCTGCCAGGGTGGGGCGCATTGACAGTATGGTGTCTGCCAGCTTCTCTGAAACCTTCAGATCGGGCGGACAAACAAAAACAGCAGCACTCACCGAGTTACCGCTGACGGTGATTTCCCCTATGGTGAGGCTTCGTGTCATGTCAGGTTTTGTTGTTACCATTCACTGGGTACTCCGTCTTTGTCATTCTGAGGGCGTCAGCCCGAAGAATCTTGCCACAAAGCGGCACTATCCTGAGAAGATCCTTCGCCTGTGGCTCAGGATGACAAAGAGCTTGAACAGCAGTGCTTTGTTTGATAAGTCCCATCAGGGTGTGTAGATGACTCGATACCAGACCTCGTACCACCCATAGTTGTTACCGAGTGCTGCGGTAACGCCCATCTGAAGGTCAAGGGAATCGGGTTGTTGGCCCCAGTAACCACCGTAAGGGCCGCGGTCATCTACCGTTGCTATACAACTGAGCCCCGTTTTTGGGCAGTAGATCTCAATTACTGTTCCCAGCTTTATGCTTTTGTGGGCAACACCCATGCTGGTTTCAGTCGTAGTGGTTCCATAAGCGGTTGTGCAGTATATGAAGCCGTCTCCGGGGGTTCCGTAGTTTGTAGCCATAGTTGACTTCCAGCCATCCCCCGGGCCTGACACCACAGGATCGGGCGCCACGTATACCGGCTGAGCTATGATCACTGGCGCTGCCTCGCGGGTAATAGGTGCGGCCAATCCGGAAGTCTGCCCCAGAGTGCTCTCAGCTGCAAATGCGAACCTGCCCTCAGTGGCAACCGGTATTTCAGAAACAGTGCTTTGAATGCGACCGACTCCAAGAACCTTCTGATTAGTGTCGGCAGTGAGCTCCCCGAACGCAGCGGTCAGAGCCGAAAAGGTGAGGACAAAGGAGAGCATTAAAGCACAGGATATCCTTTTTATTCCCCCAAGCACCTTCCGGTTTAAACCCACGATCACCCTCCATGGTATCGTTTTCATGCTGGAGCGCGCTCATTTGAGGCACTCCCGGCAGCGGCTTCGTTGGACTGGTGCATTTATACTGCCTGCATACGTCTGCCCAGGCGGGTACCAGAGCAGACAGGTTTTTCATGGTAATTCAGCCGTCAACGCGGCTATATGTATTCTACACTATTTCACTCTCAATTTGAAGAAGCAGAGGTATTGAAACCTGAGAGTTATCACCCGGGTTACAGTTCACTGGGTATCCCAGTTTTGTTGTTCTGAGGGCTTTAGTCCGAAGAATCTTGCCGCATAGCGGCATTTTTGCAAAGAACCTTCGCCTATGGCTCAGACAATATGAGGATGACAGTGGGTGTGAACTGCAACTCACCCGGTTGGGGAGTAAATGATGCGGTACATAACCACGTACCACCCGTAGTTATTACCAAGTGCAGCAGTGGTGCCCATCTGAAAGTCAAAGGTGTCGGGTTGTGTGCCCCAGTATCCGCCGTACGGGCCACGGTCATCAACCGTCGCGATACAGCTGAGGCCCGATTGCGGGCAGTAGATTTCGACTACTGTACCAAGTGGCAGGCTCTTGTGTGCAACACCCATGCTGGTCTCTGTGGTTATCGTACCATAGGCGGTCCACTGATCCAGAAATCCATCACTGGGGGTTCCGTAGTTTGTTGCCATGGTGGTGCGCCAGCCGGTTCCGCTTATAGCTGTCGGCTGAGCCAGAGCAGCAGGGGTTGAGCCGAGATCAACCAACTCAGAAAGTTGCTCAAAATTGTTCTCAGTTGAAGCAAAGGAGAATTTATCTGATGCCGTAACTGGTTTATCGGGAAGGGTATTCTGGATGCGACCAACACCAAGAGTCTTGGAAACACCGGCGTCCATGGTGACATCTCCAAAGGCGACAGATAGTGTTGCAAACGCAAGAATAAACACAAGCACAAATGAGAGCGCTAAAGCATATGAACACCTTGTCGCTTTCCTCAACACTCTGCGGTTTAAACCCACGTCCAGCCTCCATAGTAACGTCCATGTTTGGAATACTCACACTCGTAGTATTCCCGGCAGCGGCTTCGTTGGTTTGGTGTGTTTATACTGCCCGTTCACGCCCGTTCAGGCCTCCACCAGAACAGGAAAGCTCCTGACAACACAAGCTGTCAGTAAAGCGTCTGACTATTCTACACTACTTTTTTATAGTTTACAGAAAAAAAAAGTAACGGTTTTCGGTAAACAGCAGACATGGAAGAGTATTTGGCAATCAGATTAAAACAGAACAAAATTGCAAAAACATCAGGCAATTATTAGACTATACCCACGTATTGGAATTGCGGGTATCCGGTGGAACAATGATCCAGAGGATGAGGTACAAGGGCACAACTATATAAGCGCTGGTAAACCCCAGTATGATGGCTATGACGCGAATGATTACGGGATCAAGATTGAAATAATCAGCAATTCCGCCACAGACCCCTCCGATTGCTTTTTTTGAAGTTGAGCGAAACAGGCGCTTTTCAACAACGGAGTCCTTCGCCTTTTGCTGTGCTCGAACGATCAAAATAACCCCGAGAGCTATGATAATCAGCGCACTGAAAATGCTGAAGATGGCAACAAATGAACGCCAATAAAAGAAGAGGCCAAGCCCAAACACATTGCCCAGAAGCAACGACAGACCAATCAGAATAACAACAATGCCTGCTACAACTAAGATAATGGTTTTCCCAGAATTTATATTCACAGCTGCTCCTCCAAGTTACTTATGCTCTATCGATTGTTCGAGCCAAATGGAAAGAACTTGTTCCTGAAGAAGTCATAGTCATCTGCAGGAAACAAGTCTGGAGCGGGAATAGTAATTGTGTAGGTGTTTCCTCCTGGAAGGTTTACCTCGAAGCTCCGACCACTGAACTGCCCAAAGCTCCATATTCCCACGATCAGGGTAATAGAGAATAGCAGCGATCCAAAAAACTTGAAAACCGGTTTTTTTGTAGCGCTGCCGATGATAGAAAGTCCTATAACAATAAGCAAAACCGGCCACAGGTAGATTCCTGTCCGCCAAAACGCGCTGAGCCCAACGATGCCTAAAGTCCAGAACAGCAGCGAGACACTGATGGCTATGAGAGAAATACCATGTCCTGCTCGAGATAGACTCCATCCTTTATCGCCAGGAGTACACAGGACAATAAAGCCCAATACAAAGAGGACAAGTGGCCAGAAACGCCAGATTGAGATATCAAAAATCGTTCCCAGGAGAGCAAGCACACCTATGCATACCAATATAACCCCTGCACTGATGCCCACACGAATGCCGCTCCGGTTCTTAGACTTGTCTGTGCCCGACTCAGCGGGAGCAACGGCATCGTAAGCTTCCGGGTTGCAAGAGGTGTATGCTCTGCCAGGCGAACAAGTGGAGCCCGGGGCGCCGGCAGGTACCGAAGAGCCTTGGAAGCCTGGAGAGCCAGGAGAGCCAGGAGAGCCTGGAGAGCCAGGAGAGCCTGGAGAGCCAGGAGCGCCAGGAGAGCCTGGAGCGTCGGTAGAGTCTGGCTGGCTGGTTGAACTGGCAGTATACGAGGAGCTTGCAGAACCAGCATCATAGGGCTGGCTAGCCGAGCTGGCATCATAGGCCGAACTGGCTGAGCTGGCCGATCCTGCCGAACCTGCCGAACCTGCCGAGCCTGCCGAACCTGCCGGGCTGGCGGAATACGTAGAACTGGCCGAGCTTGCCGAGCCTGCCGAGCCTGCCGAGCCTGCGTAATACGTCGAACTGGCCGAACCTGCCGAACCTGCCGGACTGGCAGAATACGTTGAGCTGGCCGAGTTGGCCGAGCCTGCCGGGCTGGCGGAATACGATGAGTTAGGAGCTGGCTGAACATCTATGTAAGAGTGGTAATCACCAGAGCGTTTTGGTATTACGACGATGGCAATGATATAAGCAAGTATCGGCACACCAAGTCCTGCCAATACAAGAAACACGGTGAGTAAACGAATCAGGGTAGGATCAAGCCCAAAGTATTCTGCTATACCACCACAAACTCCGGCAATGACGGTGTTGTCGCTTCTGTATAATCGCTTATTTGGATCCATCGATGCACACTCTCCCTAAATAGCCCTGCTAGCACCTCACCTGTATCTTCTCTCCAGTGAAGCCTATGTTGAAGGGAGAGAGAAAAAAACAGAACGCATGTTGTCAACTTGTAAAAAAACTGGGGTTGTTGCGTAACTACCAAGTGGAAGCATCAAAGTATTCATGCCATTACTCGTCACAAAATGGAAAATGGCACTAATACACGCTTTTGTCTAGTAAATGGAAGCTTAGCGCATCGTTTTCCTAGACAAAAGCGTGTATTAGCCCAATATTTGCCACAATGCGAAGAGTTACGAAATACCAGGCATAATTCCGGCCACTCATAGCTTTTTATGTCGGCTTTGTCACAGTAGTGATACTATGGTTATGACAACTGTTGAAAGTCAGAGATGAGACAATCATGAGCTTTTCAACCTTGATTCTTGCTGCCGGGGAGGGTACTCGAATGAATTCTTCCCGAGCAAAAGTCACCTTTAAACTGTTGGATAAACCAATGATTCGCTGGGTAGTTGATGCTGCAAAAGAAGCAGGAAGCACAGAGGTGCTGAGCGTTGTAGGTTTTGCGCGCAATCAGGTTGAGCCCTTGCTGGCAGACACAACGATCATTGTTCAGGAGGAACGCCTGGGAACCGGTCACGCATTGATGATGGCATCAGAAGCGCTGGCTCGCGAGGGCATGCCCTCTTCTCTGGTTGTGCTCAACCTGATT
>Ga0209737_10004288_pt1 | contig 10040 bp, 8 predicted proteins | sample TergutCu122P3_FD_187284 | JGI IMG/M metagenome (GOLD analysis project Ga0209737, IMG submission 187284) | Cubitermes ugandensis P3 segment gut microbial communities from Kakamega Forest, Kenya - Cu122 P3 (SPAdes) (version 2) | ecosystem: Host-associated > Arthropoda: Insects > Digestive system >...
CCTACCGAATGTGGCGCGTCGTTGTGTGTGATCAAGAAACCTCGTAAGCGAGGAGGCTAAAGCCCAGTAGAGGGCTGTAAAATACAACCCCCAATGGGGGTTGTAGCGCCAGGAGAGAAAAAAAAACAGGCTAATAATGAAGCCAGTGACAAATACGAGATTGGACGAATGTGTCATGGTAGGACATTATTAAGGAACAGATGAAAACGACGAGATCGTACCCAAGATGATGATGCAAATTAAATGTACAAATAAGAATTACTTGGGATGTATAAAAGTGGTCATTTTATTTATTAATTCTTTTATTCATTCAGACATTAATTCACTCACTTACACATCGTTCATGCGGTCGTAACTTCATCCTAAATTGCCATTGTAACACAAACTAAAGGACCGCCACTCTCTCATTAGATGAGGGTAAAAATTGACATTTCTTTTGTTTATTAGTCTTTGACAATTTTAGATCACTTGTGTAGTAACCTTCAAACACAGATAATTTTGCAACCTGTTATGGAATAAAGAATGTTCATTTTTTTTGTGTGTTCGTTGTTTGCCACAAGCAATCCTTTGTTTCGTTGCATGAAAAGTTTATTTTTTATTTTACCAATTAATGTTAACAATATTCTTTTATTCATTGAGACATTAATTCACTCACACATCGTTCATGCGGTCGTAACTTCATCCTAAATTGCCATTGTAACACAAACTAAAGGACTCTCTCATTAGATGAGGGTAAAAATTGACATTTCTTTTGTTTATTAGTCTTTGACAATTTTAGATCACTTGTATAGTAACCTTCAAACACAGATAATTTTGCAACCTGTTATGGAATAAAGAATGTTCGTTTTTTTGGTGTTCGTTGTTTGCCACAAGCAATTCCTTTATTTCGTTGCATGAAAAGGTTATTTTTTATTTTACCATTTAATGTTAACAATATAGGCCTTCGCGTAGTTCGTTTACTGTCTCATCTTTCTCTGAAGTTCAAAAACTGCGAGTATGTACCGCGGTCCGTCTTCTGGAAAGAGCGAACCATTCGAATAAGAAAGGACCGTTTGGATTCAGTTGTGACGTAAGTTAATACGATGATAGTACTGGAATCAACAACAGTAAATTGAGCATTTGCTTTTAATAATTCCATTAAAACAACCACGTGGCATCGTGAATGGCAAATATTGTACGATAAAACACTGATCGCTACTGCTTCAGACATGAGAGTGACTTTCGTATCTGCAGCAATAAAGTGCAGTTCAAATAAAAAGTAACTAATACACGAAGTTTTACACATCGCAGTAACGGAAATATACATGAGTGATAATCAGTAAAATTGACGATTTATTTATCTACGTGTCAGTTTCAATTGCGTCCACTTGTACAGTTCTTAATGCGGTTACAATACGAAAAGCGGGACGGATACAAAAGACAGTGCGTTAGTTCTCGGTAACATTTTTTGTGGAATGTTGCGTGAGGTGAAACCCAACATTTTTTATATGTTTTCGACAGTACACTGGAGAAAATGATCGAGCAAAAACGTTTATTGTAGCTAGCTTGTCGCACGATTATCTAATAGCCTTTACGTACAAAAAACATTATCTACTCCATGTGTAATATTTAGAGTAGCATAATCTTATAATTTTACGGCACAGAGACAGATGTGTAAAAGAAGAAATACGCTGTCAGTACGTTGCGAGAAACGTTTAACAAAGCGTTACAATTCTAAATCAAACAGTACTTTCCTAGAGAATGGATTTCTAGTGGATTTCACTTACCTAAATCTAGTGACCCATTAGTGAGTGTAATTAAATTGCCAGCTAAAAATAATTTTGCACCTTTTCATTTTCCTATTTCAGTTTCACAAAAGTGTTGCCATAACAAAATAGTGTATATTTCCAGGGTCTGTTATCCTAATTCTACATATTTTGCGGACCCTACAGAAAGTGTTGCTATGTTTGCTCCCCGTCGTGCAAGTCTGCTTCTCCGCCATGTCATTCCTATTGAATATAGCAAAATTTAAATGCACGGCTATGTCTATAAATATTCACAATCACAACCAACTCACTTGCAGATCTTTTTATTTATACGGCAACTAGTTTCGACCCTAATCTCGGGTCATCTTCAGGCCTTAACACAAGAGCTTAAAACATACAGAAACTAAAAGCACAAGTTGCAGAGCTCCCATTTTTACATTAAAAAATTCTTTTAAAATGTATGCAAAATATATAAGTAAAAATAGTTTCAAAAGAGCCTCAGGTTATTTAAAAACTGTTTTTAATCAAAAAACTGTTTTTAAAAAACTTATTATAAATTTTCATGGGACGAAGGTGACGTATTGTTTTGTCAGCGGTGATATTTTGTCCTAACTTCTTACGTACTCGAACGATGCACGCCACCGGTATTTTATGTGGAGTCCCGATGTGTTGTCTTGTAATATGTAGAATTCATTTATCATTCATGGTAAAGTTATGTAGTGAAGATAAATCCTCTTAGATTTTGGTATATGTTAATGACCTTCCGAAAGTATTAGATCAGATTCCTAAACTCCCCACACAGCACCTGCACAAACAACCTTACATACTGCACCTTATCCCCGTTACCAAAGACCCAGTACCTCTAAACACCACCTCCCCCCCCAGAATGACACAACCCCCATACTGACCCAAACTCCGGATCACACCACCCCATCCCACACTGCTCCTATCTCTAATTCATTCCCCACTACAAGGACACTTTACACACACACACTTATAGCGTTTACACCACATTGTTCCGCCCTTCATAACACTACACGTTATACGAATCTCCTTTTACAGGACAGACAACCATAGACAGTGGAACGCAGTTGGTTCTCCTGACGATGGGCATAAAGATGCCCGAAACATGTTGAGATAATATTGATTAACAATAAATCACCATTGTTGCATCTAGTTGGTCTCACACTTATTTACGTAGATATTACTCGGAAAAGACGATGTTTAAAGACAATATCAAATAAGCAGTGAAATATGTACGCTACGACGATAAGGGGCGGCATCTTGATGCAATAGAAAAGATCCATATGTGGAAAGAGGCCATGAAAGGCAATCAATGAAATTATGAATACACTGTTATGTTTAATAAAATATTTGGTACTGTATTAAAAATAGAAGGTCAGTTGATCGAACTTTCCTTTTATAAATCCCGTTCACTGGGTGATATTACGATAGTCAGCTGTAAACAATTAGTAACGGAACTCGCATCGGTCCCACAGACAACTTTGATTAAAAAAATTACGTTTCCCAGTACAGTGTAAGTAAAGAGTATCTACAGCAGTGTCATAAGGTATAGTAACTGCCTTAATAATAAATATTTCAATACATTGCTTTTTCGATATTCTCTTTAAACATAGCCTTTTCCAAATAATATTTATGTGTTACGTATTGATCAAATTTCAGGAATCTGATCTAATACTTTAGGGACGTCATTACCACGTACCAAAATCAATGAGGATTTTATCTTCACTGCATAACTTTAGTATAAATGATAAAGGCATTCTACATACTACAAGACAACACATCGGGACTTCACATGAAATATAGGTGGCGCTCATCATTCGAGTACGTAACAAGTTAGCACGAAATATCACGGCTGACGAAACAATAAGTCACCTTCGTTCCATGAAAATTTATAATCAGTTTTTTAAAAACAGTTTTTTGAATAAAAATATTTTTTTAAATATCCTGAGACTCCTTTGAAAGGGTTTATACTTTATTTGCACACATTTTAACGTACTTTTTATGTAAAGCGGGAGATCTCCAACTTACGCTCTTAGTTTCTGTATATGTTTCAAGTTCTTGTGTTAAAGCCAGTTGATGACCCGAGTTTAGGTTCGAAACTAGTTGCCGTATGAACAGAACTACTTACAAGTGAGTTGGTTGTGATTGTGAATATTTATAGACATTGTATTTGCTACACCAACGGGGATGTTCCATATATAATTTAAAGGCACGGCGTAGGTGTGTCTTCCAAAGGCATAATGTTAATACTAAGTTTCGTGAAAATCGGTCAAGTAGTTCAAACTCCATATAGAGTAGATGGACACATAAGAAGGAAGGCCAGGAACTAACTTTTCCCTATTTTACCGGTTTTGAGAAATAGTGAACACTTTCATTTATATCAGACGGCTTTCAGATATAAGAAATTATATAACTGAACGTTTTATTATACGTGCGGCGATATCAACATGCGGCCCTTGGTTCAAGTGCTACTCATCTGACCAAGGGTTACGACTTCCCCAGAATTGTAGCGAACAGGTATTTCACAAATTTAGGTACGACGTATGAACACATAGGCCAATAGGAACTGACCACATACCCGGCGCTACCGTTACGTAATTGACTGCCACCATGTGTCACTGAATTAAACTCTAGATTAGTTATAAAATGGAATTAATATTTTTAGCTGGCCCATAATTCAAGATTGTTACCCATAAAATATTAATGTGGCCCGCACACGTTTTTCTAATAATGTGACCTGCTACTCAAAAAATGTGGACGTCCTTGTTCTAGGTTACAGGGCATTTTTGTGGCTTATAATTTATTTACGGCAAGAGAGTAATTCTGATGTAAAGGTAAGGATGGATAGAATGTACCCCAAGAAGAGAAAATAAAAAGCAGACTGCAAGTGCTCTAAGGTGAGCTCAATGTACTCTCCGGGAGGCAGATTAAAATCGGATGCTAAATCCAGAGTAGCAGTGTACTGTATTTCTTTCCACCACTGTTCCTTGAAACCGCCCTGCAACAAGTGTATGATGATTTCGTTGAATGTCTCTAAGAACTGTGAACCTCTTGGGACAGGAAATGTTCCGAGCTGTGTGCAATATATCTCATCGAATTTACAGACTAGGCTCTTACCGTCACCATCCACATATTTCGCGGCTGCAAAATATTCCATATTATATTTGGAAAAGAAAAATCCCATATCGCCTTTAAAAGCCATTCTGTCTTGGCATGCAGTAACGTCTTTACAGCTGTCATGTCTTCGATAGCGTTCATCGGATAGGCCAGGAAGAACAGACAGAACCGTTGCAGGGATGCCTATCTTCATCCCGGAGTCAAGAAGTTCAGCTTCTGAAGACACTTGGTGCTGAAGACCCGGGTCGATTAAGAATGAGGTCATGTAGGTTTGGTAGACTGTGTTCATAGCCCAACAGTATAACACCCACATGAAGAAAACAAGTCTTATGACCGCTACATGAGGAGGGTTGTTAGAAGCAGACTCTTCCAGAATGATGGCCCAAAAATTGAGAAGACATTTCTCTACACTGGTGTAAGCCTGATTTTCTATGGGGTCTGTTGAGATACTGTTGCTTACTCTGACGATAAACCACATGGAAATGGAAACAATGACATATGCTGATAAGAATCCAAGCCAAAGCGACAGTTTGAACACTCTGGTAATGCTCATCCATCGAGGGTATGGCTTGGCACAAGGAACATACCACCGTACCTCGTCAACTGAATGTGGCATTAAGCACTCGGCTTCTTCTATTAGGTGACATCTGTACCACCAATTACCCGTAGCAATATCGGAGTAACTTCTAATAATTTCTCCAGTTACACCAGTCCAAGTTCCATTCCCTAAATTTACTCCCCATTGTCCACCGTCAGCTGGAAGGTCCAGAAATTTTATGGATAAATTCTTTTTCTCGCCGAAGTGTTTAAGTAACCGTACTTCTAATCCTTCATCAAATATAACTTTTTTTGGATCACTTTTAGTATTCTTCTTCCTACCAATAAAAGGCATATACTCAAAAGTGGAAACTCTTAGTTGACATCCATAGAAGTCGAGAGGTATTTTTGATGGAAAGAGTGATGCGTTATAAAAGAATTTGCCGCTAATTTTCTCACCTGATACCCAATGGTCGAGTAGAACAGCGTCCCTGACATCACTGCAGTGGCCTGGAGGGTGATACGGAAACCAGGTGTAAATGTCGAATACTGGAACGAAGTCTGGATTTGGAAAATTGCTAATCCCTGACGTAGCAGTTACAAGAATAGCGTTCAGTATTTTCCATTTCCACAGTAAGGCGAACAAGTCTGCTGCAAATTTATGTATATTTTCTGTCACGCGTACAGAAACAATTACAAATTTTGCCCGTGAATTCAATTCTTTGGTTCCATACAGCCTTGATATTTGCTGCGTAATATCTTTCAGCTCATCTTGGGACTCACGATAAAATGACAAAATTATATAATTCTCACGTTTTTTCTGTGGCAAGTGATTCATGTTACCGCCATAGTTTTCGTGAAAGTAGAATAAATTCCATTCTTTTAATTCAAATAAATGTCTGAGAATAATATCCGTTTTCAAAATAGACGAAGGAGATACTGTAGTACTAAGAGTGCGCGATGTGATGTTGGGACTGAAGTCCGAATAATTGCTGTCCGAAATGACTATAGAACTCTTCGGTTCGAAGTGTCTTATAGCGATGTCGTGCAGACACGGGAGTAGGTGAGGATAACTCTCACACGGCGCCTGCATCAGTTCTTCCAGCAGCAACACACACAGTAACAGTGGGGCCATATCCTTTCCTAGTGTCATAATCGACTCTATCGACGTTGTAGGAGCACTTTTTTTTTAAATTAGAAGTTTTATTCCTTTACATTTGCGTGAAACTTTTCTTGTGCAAAGAATATGGAATGTGGTGTAATACTGTGTTTAAAGCTTTTCTTACAGTCCACACTGGTTTATAAAGCACGCAGATTTTAAGGAAACTAAATGCCATCTCTCATTATTCATTTATACTTTCGTGTAGAAATCTGGATTTTTGGTTATGCTAATATTTATACAAGCTGATTCATTTTTTCTTTGTTCACTCGCCAACTAATGTAATGTATACTTATGTGCCTTGAATTGTATAAGACCCAGCCAAGTGACACTGTGCACACATTTGCGTGGTACATATCGTATGCAGGTTGATTCGTAGAAATAAAGTGATTGATAGGAGTCCTGAATTTTCGATAAAGCGCACTGGAGGGTCGTGGTTTGAACAGTGTTCATGTTTGCTTAGTTAATATTCTTCGTCGTGTAGAAGGACTAGCCTATATGATGCACAGCCAAGAAAACGACAAAAACAGAGCTGTAGCACTCGAGAGGTTTAGACACCATATTCCCTACATTCGTTAAAACCACATTAACAGAATAACATAACATTATGAAACAATACTTATCACACGAACGTGGTGTGGTTAACTTTACATTCATGTTACCGTGCATCGTAATAGATTTTTTTTTAATAACCAAACAGACGAACTAATTAACCAAATTTATTCTTTCATAAAAATCTACATGTTTCGGGCATCTTCTCTGCCCATCATCAGGAGTTCTCTACTGTACAGGATGGAACTGTGTTCCATCCTGACTCTGCTTGGATACGGTCATCATAAACCCGCATGAAACTTAGCAGTGTCGAATATCCAGTAGAGAAATCCTGATGATGGGCAGAGAAGATGCCAGAAACACGTAGATTTTTATGACAATAAATCTGGTTAATTAGTGGTCTGGTAAAGTGGTGTGGTTACTTGTTCCTAATGTCTCATTTAACTGGCTAACATTCCTGTTTCGTGTAACGGATGATCTGAGTTCAAATCTCGGCCGGTAGATCGGTTATCTTGGACGGAGTCCTTCCGTTATTTGCTTCTGTACCTTCAGGGAAAAACCGCGAGTGCCGTAAATTATGCCACAACCTCTTCTGTCTCGCGTTTTCCAATTATTCATTTATAGTCCTAAGAGGCAATGCTGCGTATATAGACTGAGCTACTGAAAACGCCGTTACTTAAATTCTTTTTTGTAAATACAAGAAGGTTCCGATAATGTAGCATCAGGACATAATCTTCATTTCGACAACGCGAATACTACAATGAATGCACTGTAAAATCCCGAATTTCAAAATAAATTTATTTAGTCGTATACTTAATTTACGTGAGATAAGAGATGGCAGTGAAAAATGCTGCCTTCTCGGACGTACTCGGTCTGGTCTGGCAGAAATTCCCTGGCGTTTTGGGGGAAGGTCTTACCTCCATTTTCAGGATAGAAAAGCCCGGAAAAATGTGGACGTGCTGTTATCTGTGTTTGTTTTCTCTTATTTATATTCGGATTATTATTGAATATTTCAGTCTAATACAGCTGCTATGTGGACGTTGTTTCCTATTGCAAAATAACTAGATGCGTATCCAAGTAAGAGTTATGTTTGACTGAAATATTAAGTTACAATTTAAATAATAGAAAAAGGTGCTAAACTAAGAATTTTTATTTGATTTTAGAGCATTTAATAACTGCACAAAGTTGGAGATACGTGCAAGCTGTGAGGGCCCAACAGTTGTATTAATGACGTTTCATGTCTTCTGATGTATGAAGTCATGTCGTTTTGTCAATAGGTATTGACTTTTTTGAGGAGTTTGGTGCCTCCGTCTTCGGTATAGAAGAAACAGTGACATATTTCTCCAGAACATTAGTGACCATCTTTATCATACTACACGGTGTCATCACTTGAAAAATCACAATATAAAATTTCGACTTATGTAACAAACCAAAAAATGTACACTAATAAAATATGTTTTATCATATATCACTATTAGACAAGGCCGAAACAGGTCCATCAAGGACAGATGACGATGATAATGATGAAATATATTACTATTCACTGACATGTTTCAGTCTCTGCTGTGACTACCAGCGTGACACACAAAAATACAAGCAATATACAACAGTTGCACAAAATGCATAACTAAAACCACCTGATGCTACAGTTAATATCTTTAGTGCTTCTTATAGTCATAAAATGTCAAAGTTATTTTGTCGTAAAAACGAATAACATTATGTTATCTTTAAAAATAGATAAAAGCGATCTCCGCTACGGTAAACACCGTTACTCGTGTAACAAGGTGTATGTCAACTAGAAACAGCTAAGAAGCAACATAAGCACAGCCAATTTTATCTGTTTTTAACGACAACATAATTTGCAATTGTATGACCACAGGAAACGCATAACATATTAACTGGAACATTGGGTGATTTTAGTTGTACATTCTGTGCAATTGTTGTATATTTTTTGTATTCTTGTGTGACACCCTGATAATGGTCGCAGAAGCGACCGCAACATGTCGATGAATAGTAATATATGATAAAACATATTTTGTCAGTATGCATTTGCTGGTTTGTTACAAAAGTGTAAATATTCCTCATTGCACAAATATTGAACATATGCAGGTCATAAAATTTTGATTTACTTATTAAGAGAATCAGGTATCACATTTCTTAAATATGGCAATATCACAGAAAATATGGATCTTAAGTAGTCTTGCTTTTCAGCTTCAGTATTATGATACATGTCGCACACTCAAGCAAAATCCACAGTATGGTGATCAGGAATCCTCTGTACACCTGTGATTCTAGTATACTTTTACCTCTTCTCAAGATATCATGCATGGACACAATGGGATCTGTGCCCGGAAGACAGTGGGCCAATTGCTGTAGGAATTTTGGCATCCCTTCAAGCGGCCACATCATGCCTGTTACGTAGAACAAGACAGTGGTAAGTGTATGTGAAATTTTCCTTTGTGTACAAAGTCCATTTAAGTATTGCATAACTGTTAATATCATATAAAAGGTAAAGTTGTCTCTCTCCTCGCTATGAAGTGAATGGGAGTAGCAGAGGTTTAGCTGCACTCATTCTGAAACTCCGCCCTAGATAGAGATAAGTGGTAAATATTATGCCCCGGTCGCTTTAACCTCGGGGAAACAAACCCAGTTACCAATTGAATAGGAGGCAGGGTAAGCCCTAGTGCCAATTTTGACATTTTACAGAAGAGAAGAATCCCACTCCCCTGCCAGTATTTGAAACCCGAATCGTACCGCCCACAGCTTAGTCACTATGCTGACTACGCTATTCCGGCACTCTGTTAATACAAGGTGGTTCAAATATGACCGGGACTGATTTGTATGTAAACAAGCCGCACTGCGCAGCAGCTGTGTGACCTTGAGAGAGTGAAGCCACAACCTCCACC
>Ga0209737_10004289_pt1 | contig 10039 bp, 8 predicted proteins | sample TergutCu122P3_FD_187284 | JGI IMG/M metagenome (GOLD analysis project Ga0209737, IMG submission 187284) | Cubitermes ugandensis P3 segment gut microbial communities from Kakamega Forest, Kenya - Cu122 P3 (SPAdes) (version 2) | ecosystem: Host-associated > Arthropoda: Insects > Digestive system >...
TGATTAGTCCCACTCCGGGTGCCAGCGGAATTGCCGAAATCAGTTTTTCTGCTTTCTTTATGAACGACTTTCCGGAATATACACACGCTGCAGTTGCTGTGTTGTGGCGCGCCATCTCCTACTATCCTTATTTGGCATTGGGGCTAATCATTTTACCGATATGGTTACGGAAGTTGCAGAAACGGTAAAAAATATTCACTTTTTTTGTGAATATTGTTAAAAAATATTATTTTGCGCCAAGAAAAATCAAGTATGAACAATTTAAGTTTTCCGTTTCGTCCGGTTCATCCGGGAGAATTGTTAAAAGATGAATTAGTTTACCGAAATTTACCACAAAAAACCGTTGCGAAACAATTAGGGATTCCATACACGGCATTTAATGAAATATTAAATGGAAAACGCCCGGTTACTACAGATTTTGCTATGATTATGGAGGCTGCTTTAGGAGTTCCTGCCTATATGTTGGTAGGTATGCAAACCGATTATAATTTACAGGTAGCTCAAAAAGACAGTAAATTGATTAAACGCCTTTCTGAAATACGCAAAATAGCAACTGTTCTATATTAAAAAAACAAATCATTATGATAAAAGAAATTCTAAAAACTCCTGAAAAATTTGGCATCGGAAGCCACATTGAAGTGAAAGGCTGGGTGCGTACCAAACGCGGCAACAACGCAGTGGCATTCATTGCGTTAAACGACGGCTCTATCGTACACAATATCCAAATTGTTGCCGACCTCGCCAATTTTCCCGAAGAATTGATGAAACAGATTACTACCGGTGCCTGTTTGCGTGTTGTTGGAAAATTGGTAGAGTCGCAGGGACAAGGGCAATCCGTTGAAATACAGGCAGAAGAGATTGAGATTTACGGTACTGCCGACCCCGAAACCTATCCGTTGCAGAAAAAAGGACACAGTATGGAGTTCTTGCGTGAAATTGCACATCTGCGCCCACGCACCAACTATTTCGGCTGTGTGCTACGATTGCGCCACTCCCTATCCTACGCCATCCACACCTACTTCAATGACCACGGGTATTTTTACATGCACACCCCGATTATAACCGGCTCGGACGCAGAAGGGGCAGGCGCAATGTTCAATGTTACCACTTTCGATTTGAACAATATCCCGAAAAATGAAAAGGGAGAACCCGATTTTTCGCAGGATTTCTTTGGAAAACATACCAGCCTTACCGTTTCCGGACAGTTGGAGGGGGAACTGGGTGCTATGGCACTGGGAAAAATCTATACTTTCGGACCTACTTTCAGAGCCGAAAACAGCAACACCCCCAGACATTTAGCAGAATTTTGGATGATTGAACCCGAAGTGGCTTTCTTTGATATTACCGACAATATGAACTTAGCCGAAGATTTTATTAAATATTTGGTAAACTATGTGTTGGAACACAACTACGACGATATCAAGTTTTTAAATGATATGTTTGACAAAGAATTGATTGACCGTCTGCATTTTGTGGCAGATAATCAATTTGTACGTCTTACCTATACCGAAGCGATTGAAATATTAAAAGCATCGGGTAAAAAATTTGAATTTAAGGTAGAATGGGGCGTGGATTTGCAGTCGGAGCACGAAAGATATCTAGTAGAAAACCATTTCAAAAAGCCGGTTATTTTAACAGACTATCCGAAAGGAATTAAGGCGTTTTATATGAAACAGAATGATGACGGTAAAACCGTTCGCGCAATGGATGTGTTGTTTCCGAAAATTGGAGAAATTATTGGCGGTTCGGAACGCGAATCGGATTACAATAAACTACTTACCCGTATTCGCGAGTTGAATATTCCCGAAAAAGATGTGTGGTGGTATTTAGAAACCCGCAAATTCGGCACAGCACCCCACGCGGGCTTCGGACTCGGCTTTGAACGGATGATGCTCTTCATTACCGGTATGGGCAACATTCGTGATGTAATTCCCTTCCCCAGAACACCGATGAATGCAGAGTTTTAGGAAAATCTTTAGTTTTTTATAAAAAAAGACTGTATATAACAAATATGTGATATATTTGCCGCGAAATTTTTACAGAGAAATATTTTATTTATGAAGTGGTCAGAATTTAGAAAAATAGCAGAAGAAAAGGGGTGGTATCTATATAGAAGTGGTGCAAAACACGATATTTATAAACACAACGATAAGGAGTACCATATTTTAATTGGGAGGCATAAATCCCAGGAAGTCCCTAAGGATGCTCAAAATAGATTAAAAAAACAAATAGGAATTTAATTTTGTGCAAATTAATAATACATACATACATACATACAAGAATATGAAAACCATTGCATTAATTGAAAAAGGAGTGGACGGAATGTACACCATTTTCACACCCAAAATTGAAAGTTTTATTTTCGGTAGTGGAAATACAGTTGAAGAAGCAAAGGCAGATTTTGAAAACTCTGTGAAAGAAGTGTTTGAAGCATACAGGGAGAACAATGACAAATTGCCGGATGAATTAATAGACATTTCTTTTGAATATAAATATGATATTGCTTCTTTCTTCAATTACTATGACTGGATAAATGTTACAAAATTTGCAAAAAAGGCAAGAATAAACGGCTCTCTAATGCGCCATTACAAAGGCGGAGAATACATCTCTCTAAAACAGATTGCAAAAATCGAAAATACCTTACACGAATTAGGAAATGAAATTTCCAAAATTAAATTAACGGTTTAACTTGATGAAAAATAATTTTGTAAACCACTCACCGCTTACCGCTTATCGCCTGATTTTGTACCCCATCTCGATTATTTTTTGGATAGTAGTTGTGCTGAGGAGGTTTGCTTACCAAAAAGGGTGGTTACGTTCCACTACATTCGATATTCCCACCATTTGCGTGGGAAATTTGAATCTGGGGGGTACTGGCAAAACTCCCCACGTAGAATATCTTACCCGCTTTTTATCTCAACACTACAAAACAGCAATCCTGAGCCGAGGGTACGGCAGAAAAACAAAAGGATACATTAACGCCCACGAGACCCAAAACCTCAGTAGCGAAATGATTGGCGACGAACCGATGCAGTATGTTACAAAATTTCCCAATGTAGAAGTGGCGGTTTGCGAAAAAAGAAAAACCGGAATAGAAAAATTGGTAGAAAAAAATCCTAAATTAGAAGTAGTAGTTTTGGATGATGCTTATCAACACTTATCTGTAAACTATTCAGTAAGAATACTTTTAACCGAATATCATTATCCTTTTTATAATGATTTTTTATTTCCGGCAGGAACCTTGCGCGATTATCGTAATGCGGCAAAATACGCAGATACTATTATCGTTACCAAATGCCCCGATAATCTTTCGCAGAAAGAAAAATCCGCCTTTCTACAAAAACTAAAACCAAAACCGCATCAATCGGTATTTTTTACCAAAATAAGTTACAAGTTACAAGTAGCAAGTGACAAATCAAACATTAACACTACTGAAATCTCAAATCTCAAATCTCAAATCTCAAATCTCTTATTAGTTACCGGTATTGCTAATCCCGCCCCACTTGTTAAGTTTTTGGAAAATAAGTGTGGAAAAGTGCATCATCTTCGGTTTGCAGACCATCATTTGTTTACAAAAAAAGATATTGAGAAGATTATTACAACCAAAAATAGATTGGGAGGAGATAATTGCGTTGTTCTTACAACAGAAAAGGATGCAATGCGGTTACAGGCGTTTGCAAATATGCCCGAATATATTACCATTCCCATTGAGGTAGAATTTTTAGAAAATGAGGCCGCTTTTAAAGAAAAACTGCTTTCTTTGCTCTTTCAATAAAAATGCGAAAATTAATACTGCTTTTCGGGGTTATTTTAATGGGCTACGCGGGGTTTGCCACGCACCAGCGCGCCGGAGAAATTACCTACAAACATATTGGCGGACTTACCTACGAATTTACTATCGTAACCTATACCTACACGCCCAGCACCGCAGACCGTCCCGAAATTGAAGTGTTTTGGGGAGATAACTCCTCAAGTACAATTGCAAGATTATCAAAAGTTTCTGTAGGAAAGGATATTTCCAAGAATACGTACGTTGCCAAACATACCTATCCCTCCAAAAATATTTATTCTGTTACTTTTGAAGACCCCAACCGGAATGCAGGAATTATCAATATTCCAAATTCGGTAAATATTCCCTTTTTTATTGAAACCATTGTGGGTGGGGACAATAATTCGGTGCAATTGCTGAATCCGCCGTTGGATAATGGTTGTGTGGGCGTTACCTATTACCACAATGTAGGTGCTTACGACCCCGACGGCGATTCGTTGTCGTATAAACTGATAGATTGCCGCGGGTTAAATGGGCTTCCCATCCCCGGATACGGTTTGCCCCAAGCCTCGCAATATATTTCTATGAATGAAATTACGGGCGAATTGATTTGGGAAACCCCTGTTCAACAAGGAGAATACAATATTGCCATCTTGATTACCGAATACCGAAACGGCAGATTTGTAGGCAGTGTGGTGCGCGATATGCAAATTACCATCGCCCCCTGCAACAACAAACCGCCGAAAATTTTCTGCATCGATACTTGCGTTATTGCCGGAGACTTGCTGAAATTAGATATTTTAGTTACCGATGAAACCTCCTCTTATGTTACTCTTACCGCCACCGGCGAGCCGTTTTTGGTTTCCGCTTCGCCCGCTATCCCGATGAATGTGTCGGGCGAACCTCCTCTGCTTGCCGAGTTTTATTGGCAAACCGTGAGCGAACATATCAAAAAAAATCCTTATCAAATGTTGCTGAAAGCCACGGATAACGGTCCGCAGGTGAATCTTACTTCGTTTAAAACCGTATATATAAATGTAATTGCCCCTCCGCCGGAAAATCTTTCAGCAATTCCCATAAAAAATTCCATAAAATTAGTATGGGATAAGTATAAATATCTCAATGCAAAAGAGATACATATTTACAAAAAAACGGATTCTTCCCATTTCGAGCCTCAAATTTGCGAAACAGGTATAGATGCAAGCACAGGTTTTCAATTTTTAGATAAAGTTAAGATTTCGGATACTACCTATTTAGATGACGGTAGCAAAATTCCTGTGTTGCACGGTAGAGAGTTTTGTTACAGGATTATTGCGGTTTTTAAAGATGGGGCGGAGAGTATTGCCTCCAACGAAGCCTGCGCCGCCATTGCCACCGATGCCCCGATGATGACGCACGTAGATATTGATAAAACCTCTGAAAACGAGGGAATTATCTTTGTGAATTGGCTACCCCCACCAGAAATTGATACTTTGACTTTTACCGGTTTACGTTACGAATATAGAGTCTTCCGCGCAGAAAAGAATCTTGATAATTTTGAACAATTTGCCACCAATTATTCACTGCACGATACTTCATTTGTTGACTATCTTCTTAATACCCAAAATATACAATATTATTATAAGGTAGAATTGTGGGGGGAGAACAAACAGAAAGTATTGGAAAAAATTGAAACTGCCGACCCGGCTTCTTCCATTTTTCTCTCTATTTATGAAACCGACAAACAGTTGCAACTTTCTTGGAAAGAGAATGTTCCGTGGATGAACACCCATTTTGTCATCTACCGTTTAAATAATTTTACACAAAAATATGATTCCATTGCAACAACATCTAACCATAATTATACGGATGAGGGGTTAACCAATGGGGAAAACTACTGTTACTATGTAAAATCCGTGGGGCAATATTTGATTCCCGATACGATTGCACCGCTTTTCAACCGCTCTCAAACTGCCTGTGGTGCGCCTATCGACAATGTGCCCCCCGATACGCCTGAAACTAAAATAGAGACAGATTGTAAGGATGTCCGTTTTCTATGGAGTTTCCCTAATTCCGAATCCTATTTGGATGCTTATCAATATTATATCTATTACCAGCCCAATTACAGTACCCCCTTTTATTGCATTGATTCTTTTTCTTATTCGATGCCTTGTTATCCTGCATTTTGCACACACATTATTCAAAATCTTCCCTCTGTTACAGGATGTTATGCAATGATTATTAGAGATAAAGCGGGAAACTATTCTGAAATGACCCCCAAACTTTGTTTTGATGCGGATGAATGTGATACTTACAGATTGCCCAATGTGTTTACGCCCGATGGGGATGAATTTAACGAAACGTGGTATCCGTTTCCCTACACCAATGTGGAAAAAATTGATTTGGTAGTTCACGACCGGTGGGGCAAGCGGGTCTTTTCCACCGACAATCCGGATATTAATTGGGATGGCAGAGATGAGCACACGCACCGTCCGCTTCCCGAAGGCACTTACTACTACGGGTGCGATGTTTATCTATACACTTTGGAGGGAATAAAAAAACGGTTTATTACTGGCATTGTAATGATTATCAGAGACAATAGCCGAATGAAGCAGAACCACTAATCCGGCAAATTCTTGAAAAACTCGTGCACATCATCCTCCAATTTAATGGAGGGGGTTTGATTACTCAAAATCGCCATATCCTGAAAATCCTCCTTGTTCTCTTGCCGAAACCGCTGAATAGCCGGAATCTCTACCAAACTCTTAAACTCCGTATCATTCTCATATTTAGGCTCATAAGTGCTTCTTATTTTGTGCGGACCGGAGGTAAAACCCACTTCATCCAATACAGATTCTGCAACAAGAACGTTGTGCGTATCAACCGGTTCGGGTGAATTTAGAAATTTAAAAATGTCTTCTTCATCGCGGTTCGAATAAGGAGAATCATTGATTACCGGCTCCATATTTATGGGGGAAGATGGGGATTGCGTAGTAGTACCTTTATCTATAATCTTGGCATTCTTCATTTTATCCCCGTCAGTAAAATCTCCTACAACGCCCACACCTCCAAATTCTTTTATGTTTGCCGTATCGTAATTAGAGATAATCATCGAGAGTTTGATTTTATCGCCTAAAGTGGGGTCTTCGCTTCTTCCCCAAATCACGTGGGAGTGTTGGCTTTTCAGTTCTTCAAATCTTTCGGTAAGTTTATTTAATTCGCTCACACGCAGTTTTTTATCAGAGCCGTAACTAATGCTGAAGAGGAAGTTTCTGGCATTTGATATATGTTCTTCGCTCAACATCGGGCATTTTAGCACACCTGTAAGTACTTCATCTATACGGTCTTCCCCGCTGGCTTCGGCAAGTCCCAACATAGCGGCGCCACTCTGTTTCATCACAGCATACACGTCATTAAAATCGATGTTTTGTTCTAAATTAACGGTAATCAATTCGGCAATACATTTCACGGCATTTTTCAACACATCATCCACATACCCAAATGCTTTATCCAATTCTTCATCATTATAATGCTTGATGATATTCTGGTTTTTTATGGAAATGAGCGAATCCACGTGCTTTTTGAGTTCTGCCACGCCATATTCGGCAAATTGAGAACTGGTAGTGCCTTCAAACTTGAAGGGCATGGTAACCACCGCGATAGTCAGTATCCCCATCTCTTTGGCAATTTCTGCCACTACCGGTGCCGCGCCTGTACCGGTGCCTTTCCCCAGACCTGCGGTTATAAACAACATTTTCGTCTCGCTTCCAATGAAATCGATAATCTTTTCACGGCTTTCAAGGGCAAGTTGTCGGGCTACTTCGGGATTAGCGCCGGCACCCAGACCGCTTTCGCCCAAGATTAATTTCAAAGGTATCGGGCTCGACTCCAACGCTTTTCTGTCGGTATTACAGATTAGAAAATCCACGCCAACAATCCCCTCTTTGTACATGTGTTTTACTGCATTTCCGCCACCGCCGCCAACACCTATGACTTTAATGATGGATTGTGTGGCTTTGTTACCATAATCGGGAGTGAAATCAATTCTTTCGCGCATAATAGTTGTCTTATTGTTAAAATTATGATGTTTTGTCTGTTATATTGTCAAAAAAATCTCTGACACTGTCTAAAAATGATTTGCCTTTCTCCTTTTTTCCTTCCCCTTTCTCCTTTTCTCCTTTTCTCCTTTTCTCCTTTTCTCCTTTCTCCTTTTCTCCTTTCTCCTTTTCTCCTTTTCTCCTTTTCTCCTTTTCTCCACTATCATCTTCCAAATCAACATCTTTAATTTCCCCAACCAATATCCCGTGTTTGAGTAGCCCTAAGGAAGTAGCGAACATTGGGTTTTTCAACTCGGTGGGGATAGAATTTACGAAGCCGATATCTGGGATTCCAATGCGGCAATTTCGTTGCAACGTGTACTGACACAGTTCTTTTATATGTCTCAGTGCAGCGCCCCCGCCGGTAAGTACGAGTCCCGCTCTAATGCGTGTTTCATACCCCGATTCTGCAATGGTTTTTTTAATTTGGGTCAGGATATCCATTTGCACCCGCGAGTAGATAATTTCTGCCAAAAAAGGCTCGCTAATCTGTTTGGGCGCACTTTCGTGAAATTGCGGAATGGTAATGAAATTGTTTTTATTACTTTTTTCAATGACGCAGGTGCCGTAACTGATTTTTAGTTTTTCGGCAAGGTCTTCGGGAATTTGGCACACATTGGCAATATCTTTGGTAATTACATTGCCACCAATGGGGATAACTTTGGTAAAAACAGGGTTTCCGTCTGCATAAATCACAATATCGGTAGTTCCGCCGCCAATATCAATCAATACCACGCCTTGCTGTTTTTCCTCCTGAGTGAGGCAAACCATAGCGGAAGCAATAGGCTCAAGTATGATGTCGTTCACTTTGAGGTCGCAATCATTGATACAGCGGATTATTTTCTTGATTTCGAAATCGTTTCCGGTAATAATTTGGAAGTACCCCACCACCAATTCGCCCAATTCGCCAACGGGGTCAACTGTTTCGCGAATGCTGTCTATCACAAATCGTTGCGGAATAACGGTAATAATTTTTTCACCCGGTCTTACCGAAATATTTTCCAGATCTTCCACCATCTTATCAATCTCTTCCTGTTGAATTATATCCTCTTTGCCGTTTCTTCGGGTAACTACGTGTTTGAATTCCAAACTGTTGATATGACGTCCCGCCACACCGGCATATACCGATTCAAACTCTTGATTTGAGCGGCTTGCGGCAGTATTTTTAGCCACATTAATTCCTTCAACGGTTTTGTTGATATTGAAGATGAGCCCGTGCTGAACGCCTGTGGACTCTCCTTTTCCGTAGCCCAACACATCAATTTTTCCGTCGCTGTTGCGAAAACCTATGATGGCGGCAATCTTGGTGGTTCCAATATCTAATCCCACTACGATTTGGGGTTGCTCCTGAGTTTCTTTATGATTTGGCATGGTTAAGATTTAGTTTTTGTGGCAACAATTCTATTTTTAAAACGCACATCCAACTGTGCAAATTTATCTTCCGGCGTATATGGCATAACATCTTCATACATACGCTTTAATACTTTTAGTTTATGTTCGGCATCCTGCATAGTACCGAATAAAACAGGGGTATTTCCCACAGATGGCGTTAAAACAATCTCCTGTTTCTCATTTAGATACATTTTTTTAAAGAGTGCTTTGTAAAAAGAGTCTGCGTTGATTAAAGAGGCCACCGTAAAAATTTCGTAAAGCTCTGTATTTTCCAAAGTAACCGTCTCCTTATTTTTAAAGGTATTGGGAATATTACCCGAAGCAAAAATTACATCATTTTCCACTTTTGGTGAATAAGGTAAATAGATGCCGTTCATATCCAAAAGAAATTTATCTCCGGTAGCAGTTTTTATCTCCAACAAAACATCGTACAATGTAACCTCAATTTGCAGTTTTGTTCCTAAAATATGTACTTTATCCACCGATTTTATGTAGTTTTCACCGGCAAGAATTTTATGTATATTCAACAGGTCAATCTCTTTTAATGCCTTTCCTTTCCATTCGACATGATTACGCTTTAAAATATTTAAAATATCTGATTCTGAGAGCAGTTGTATCTCTTTTTGTGTTTGAATAGTAACAAAAGCATCAGTACATTTTTGTTCTTTTGACTTAATAACCGACCAAACCACGAGAACGATTATTCCCAAAGTGAGCAGTAATGATGCAAGAAATTTAATGATTTTCATACCTTTTGCCATTATATTCTACGACCTACAAAAATAATGAAAAACAAACCTTT
>Ga0209737_10004290_pt1 | contig 10036 bp, 10 predicted proteins | sample TergutCu122P3_FD_187284 | JGI IMG/M metagenome (GOLD analysis project Ga0209737, IMG submission 187284) | Cubitermes ugandensis P3 segment gut microbial communities from Kakamega Forest, Kenya - Cu122 P3 (SPAdes) (version 2) | ecosystem: Host-associated > Arthropoda: Insects > Digestive system...
CCCCAAAACCCCAAAACCCCAAAACCCCAAAACCCCTGACTAATAAACACTTATTTCACAGTCAGATCATAGGTTAAGGTTGATTTGAGAAGTACATTGAAGATCTCATCATCACTTTTTTATCTGTGCTTTCAAAGAACAATTGGTCTTTATTTCTTAAGAAGAATGTCAGTCTGTGTGTATCATTTTTTGAAGTTAAACGTGCATAGTTAATATCAGAGTTTAATGCTTCCATTATTACTTTCTTATCATGTGACAATACTAATACTCTCTTTTCTGTTATTATCACCATAGACAAATCCTTTTCTTTTTCATTAGCTAATAATTCAAAGAAGACGATATTCTCAGCTGAATATTTCTTTTCATCGATTGTATTAAGTATTAGTCTAGCTTCCGATAAGCTTTTGTTATAAGGAACAATAACATTAGCAGCTGTAATGTATCTTGGAAATCTCATTCTTCCCTGCTGTGATACTCCTCCTTCGCCTACTATACTTCCTTCTATTCCTTGTGTAATTGATGTTCCCATTTTAAATACAGCTGTGAAGGGAGAAGCAACAGCTCCTAGTAATCCTTTACCAAATCCTTTAAATAACCCTTTTACTCCTTCTTGCTTAGCTCCTTCATAAGGCTTTGTGAGCAATCCTGTTATTCCACTTGTTACTTCTAAAGCTCCGCCTTTGATTCCATGGAGTGTACCAGAGAATGCACTATCAGGTCTTTTAACCATATCTTCAGTTACTTGGTCTCCTCCAACATTTCTACCTTTACTAATCAACTTACTTGAACAAAGTATAAAGACTACCTGTAACTCTTGATACTGAATTCAAACCACCACCCACAACATTTGTTACTAAAGACTTAACCCCTTTATTCAATCCTTCTGCAAACTCTTTTGGTCCTTTCAATATACCCTTACGTGGTTCATTAAAGAATTCGAATACTCCACTACCAAGTCTATCAAGTAATCCAATAGGATTTCCTATAATGTCCATAGAGCCCAGAAGGCAATAGAAACGGAACATGGCTTGTTGAGTGTAGTTCTTTTGAAGCGATTTGATAAGACTGCTTAAAGGTGCATATGTATTCTTCATTATTATCTCTGTGAAGTACAATGGTGCATCTGAAATATTTGACACAGTTGATAATATTGGATATATCGCCTCTATTATCGCTAAGCTACTTGTAGGATCAATATTGATCTTTCCTAATCTCAAGGTCAATCGTAACTTAACGGCAGCTAGATTCAATAACTCAATGAAGATTTTGTCCTCTCCTATTTTTACAATTGGCTCTTGAGGGAGTTCTGGATTCAATTCTTTAAACACACTCTCAGGTCGATAATACTCTAATGTATTGGCGTGCTTAGCTTCTAGTATAGGATTCAAAGTTTGACTTATACTTGATACCACCTTTAACATCTCCATTATAATATCCAAATCAATAAACGCAAGCATCTCACTTAACTGCAATTGTAAACTATTACATCGAGTAAATGTTAGTTTACCTTCACATGTCTCATTAACACTAACTTGGACTTGAATAAATGGTGACCAATTCTCATCCTTATTTGAATTAGTATAAGGTGTACTTGGTGAAAATATTACAGGGAAAGATTTATTAAGCATATTATCTATTTGTATATGATTAATATTGATTGAGGCAAGGTAATTAGTATCATTTACAACACCAGTAGCCATTACTTTCTTTTTTAGTAATACATCGATTCCATGTATACTTAGGAATATAAGTTCTTTAGGTTCATTGTCTATGAGGGATATACTTATACCAGATAATTCTCCTTCAAATCTTATATCGTCTTTGTTATGTGTGTCGTCTATTTTGCCACCATCATTTTCAGAATCAAAGTCTAAGGAGGATTCTTTGGTTTCGAGTTTTTGAATTTTGCCTGATTTTGGTGTTATGTTCTTTTTCTCTTCTGTCTGTCTTGTTGCCAACATCGCACTCTGCTCCTTTGATGAATATTCGCCTATAGTGATTTCTCTGCCATAATTCTTAGTCAGAATACCAACATGATAGAAAATACCACTATCTCCTTTTATGACCTTTTGTTTTCCAATAGAAGTAATATCATAAGTTCCTTTATACTCACCCACCATTACAACCACCTTCTTCTGCTCTGCTCCTGGATCCGGCCACAACAACGCTTTAGTCTTATTCGGTTCAACTTTAAGCATATCCCTAGAATAATAACAGAACACTTACACTTTAGTTCCTTTAACCCGTACCCTTACTTCATCCAAGGTGTTATTAGTAATACTATATTCAGGCATCTCAGGCATTTGAAAGAATACAAACAAAGTAGCCTCATCTTGAGATACAATAGAAACATGTATACTTCGCATATAGTTGTTGCTTGTACTTGGTTCATACCATTTAGGATTAGATTTGTCTTTACCTGTTAAGCATTTATAGACTATTTGGAAATCTCCTATGTCTTCTAAAAGAAAAGGACAAGAGAATTCTAAATCTTCTTTTATACCTGCCCATGGTATATCTCCTATAGTTATTTTTTTGTCTGCAGGTTCTGTTTCTTTCTTAAAGTTATAACATAAACGCTTATTTGAGCCTAATGATATCTTATTATCTTCCATATGTTGTCCTATTCTTATAGTAAAAGGGAGTTTGTTAACCAAGATATAACGAGGAACTATGGTTATAACTGTAGTCAAGGTAAAAGGTGAACTCCCCATAGCTATAGTTATTCCATAATCAACATTCTATTTTTAATAAATGAATTACGTTGGGTCTGTCCTTGACTTCTTCTTCGCTTTCAAGTGAAAATGCTCCTGCTACTCCTAATGTATTTACCTGTATTGGTTTTGACCACACTACTTTTTACTCAATAAGATTACCTGAACCCTTTGTCTTGAAGTTCAAACTCTTATTCTCACCAAGATCAAAGAGACAACTGGAGTGTGCAGGAAGAGTAATAGGATCTAAAGAATCAGCAGCAAACTTAATAGGTAATTCGGTTTTATTAACAATAGCATGTCTTGAATATATAGCAATCTTCTTTCTACAACAAGTCTCATATACTTTATCTCTTAATAGGAAATTATCATATTTATTTATTAAGTTACTACCTGGTCTTACACTTGCTTTCAACATCAGTTCTTCTTGTTCTCCTTTTGTATTTGCCTTACGTTCAAGTTTGAATTTTAAGTGATGTTCTGAAGAGCTGTTAGGACTCAAAGCTTCTTTCCATGAATTGCATATATACCTTTGATTCTCCTTTGTATGCACTGTCCATGTAATTCTGTTGTCTCCAAAGTTTTCACCATCAGTTTCATAAACTTCTAGTACTTCTTGACTGTTGACTATTCCTACTTTCTTTTCTTTATTTGGACGTCCATAAGAAACAACAAGCGGATAAGGCAAGTAATTATGAATAACCAAAGGAGAGTTAAAAGATAACAAACATTGTAAAGGAGTAAACCTTGTAATTTTATGACAATTAAATGCTGCTGCATCAAATGTTATATTTACTATTGAATCATTCTTTTTATTGATAAGTTCTATTTTACATGGCTTTAAATCTTTATCATCGAAATATTTATCATCGTTATCTTTTGTAGGTAATTTGAATAGTTTCATTAATCCTGATACAAGTAAATGAGGAACTTCTATGTTGTTTTTAGTGCAGATTATTCCAAGGTCACGGTTTTCATAGAGCCAAATATAAGGTAAAGTAATAGCTGAAGCACTTTTGAGTGTTATAGTACTTGCTATGTCTTTAGTATCTATTTGCTTTCATCAAAAAACTTACACTGTGTCCTATTCTTCACAGTAAAGAGAGTAAGATCGTACTTGGTGTTATTGGCAAGCACAATATTAGATTCAAAGGTAATAATTCTATGTGCTTTCTACTATTATATTAAACTATTACATTATTCCTTATTCTGCATACTATCGGATATGATCTATCTGAATATCTCTTTGTTAACCCCAATACCCTTTCAGTAAACAAGGATGAATGACAACCAACAAGCTCTATAGGAATATCAGCTGTATACTTCCAATCATTAAGTCTTGCTATTATCTTTAATGCTTCATCCACACCTGACATTAATGATTCACCATACACTTCTTTTATTTGCTTTGCTCTTAATTCTTTTATTTCAGCTTTACCAAGGAATAATATTTCTCCTACACCAATAACAAAGCTCTTATAACTTTCATGTGGAATCTTTTCACCGTTCATTGATTGTATACAGAAATTCATAGGTAAATGTAATTTGTTTTCGAATATAAAGCCTTCTGATTGTAAGTTTGCCATTGAAAGTTTCTCTATATCTTTCCCCAACTCTGACATCACCTGCGCATCTTCTTTTATCCATACTTTCTCATCTTCATTCAATTTCTTCATCCCCACTCCTATGCCATTTCCAACTATTGTTTAAAGAATTAGAAATACCTGCATAGCTTATATTGAGATTTAGCATGTTTTCAGCTTTAATTTTAATTTGTTTACCATAATTACTGGCATATTGTACTATACCATACTTCAATCCCCACTTCTCTATGATTGGTTCGTATTCAGTGACAGAGCTGTTGTAGAATAGGATTTCTAATAGAAGACTTCCATTAATGTTTAGCAGATCGTTGTTTCTCGTAAGTAAACTGCGTTTTGATTCGTCTAGGAGAACAGTCTGTGATGCTTCTAGTATAAAACTTGATAAGGAGATTTTGAATAGCTCTTGCTCTATCAACTCTGTATCATTTGAAAGAACAAACTCCAATGGATCCATCTTCAAATCTACTCTTAAGATGTTAGTTGAGTAGCTGATAAGTTTAGTTTCTGTTGATTCTACTTTTTCAGCTTTAGTATATTCAACCTTAGGCAATGCTTGTATTAAATTTTTATTATAATAATCAGCCATAGACCTAAACAAATCAATCTCTCTAAACCCTAGAGTAACTCTAATACTTTCTATATGTCCATGAATAGTTATTATCTTATTATCTCCTGTAATCTTATTCTCTCCTGTTGGGTCTTCTAATGTGTTTACATTAAAAGAAATTTTTGTAGATGGAATTAACACTTCATAACTCGCTTTTGAAATATCCTCATTCTCTTTAAGTAAATGTTTATTGAGCATTATAAATCTCAACTGTTGTACATTTAATGAACTGTAGATTATTCTGCTTTGTAGTTTCTTATCTTTTAATTCTTCACATGAAGAGAATGATAGCTTTGTTGTAAAGGAAAGTTGACACACCCTGCTTTGGTTAGTTTCTACTGTTCTTGGTATCCATATCTCTATATTCGTCAATTCTCCATTAAACTCCAATTTCTTTGTTGGAAGTTGTGCTGTAGGATCTACTTTGACTACTTCTGGATGTGGAATGTCTTCAATTGGGTTTTCTGGTAACTTAGATAGGAGAGCAGTGAGTTGTGAAGAGACAAGATTACTAGCGTGAAGTAATCCTAAAATAACAGGTGGAGATATGATAATTCTAAAATCATTATACAGTAATTTAATAACAGCCTTATCATCACTCTTCACATTAACATTAACTTCCAATTGGTTTACTGCATTCTTACTCTCTACTAAAGGATTTGATATTACATCCTGAAAATCTGAAGCTACTAATGCTTTATTCTTATTCATCTCTACGTACTTCATATAAAGTCTGTGTAGTATTATAGTAATATCAGTGTTCTTTGCTGGATCTGTATTAAAATCAGTCTTAAAATCCTCAAAGCCAAATACTAACATCTTCACTGGATCTTTATTATTCTCCACTGTATCATAATCGAAGCTAGTGAGAGATGAGGTTTCCCTAAAGAGTTCACCTTTAAGTGCTTTCAGCATTATAGACCCTTTCATATCTTTATTACCTTTCTTTTCATTCAATTTTAAATCAACTGATCCTCCTTCTACATTAAGTTCCATCCATTGCATTCTCTCTCCACTTCCTGGCTGCAAACAAACCAATTTAAACCTCTCTACCTCTACCTTCACCTTCATCTCTAGTTCTTGTATGGATGTACTTTTAATTGGTGTCTTCTCTATAACCAAATCAGTCTTTTTAACTTTCTTATCATATAATACAGGCTTATGCCCACTAGTCACTTGTAATATATTCCCATAGTAATTAACAAGCATGTCCAATTCATCAAAACTAAAACTAATATCAAGTGGTTTCAGTTTAAGCTCAATATCTGTTACATCCAAACTCTTTGGTACATTCACATTCTTCTTAAATGACAATACTGTGTTCTTTGAAGAAGTCACTTCTCTCACTCTTTTCTCCGTCTGATTACTGGCACTCATAGCGAATTGTTTCATTGTGATGGAAAACTTAGTATCACTTGTTAATGTGGAAGGATCATCTAATTCTACTTCACTATTAATTTCTCCGTTAATATCTAATGCTACTTCAATCTTATAAAAAGGCGTATTGCTTTCTTCACACTATTGAATTAAGTAAAGGGATTACATTAACAGGAAGTAGGAGTGATATGCCTTCTAATTTAGTATCTAATGTGAATTTATATTCGTCTTTGGTGACTACTTTTCCAGCTACTGCTCTAACTGTTTTAGATTCTACGGGAGGTTTTGAAGGTATAGCTTCACTTACTGTATCTAATAAATTCATTGATGCTGCTAACGTATTATGCGGCAAAGTAAACACCAACTCATTTACAGTGATGTCCAGGTGTATTTGTTGGGGTTGGGGTTGGGGAGTTAATTCAAAATTAATATCTAGTTGATTCGCACTCTCTTTAAATAAATTGCTTTGCTCTACTGTATGGAAGAACTCTGAATTGGTTTTAAACGATGAATAATTATCACCTTCACGACGTTCCTTCAATAACTCTACATTAGGATTTGAAAGAATATATTCAAACTCTTTCACTACACCTTTCTTTACACCTTCCTCAGATTCTTTTAACTGCAGATCACGAACGTACAAACGGAAAAGATGTGCTTCCACTTTAACAGAGCCACGATAGGAGATACTTGCATAGATATTAATACCGTTAATACCTGATCTTAAGTAAGGTAAGAAAGGTGCTTCATCAGGTTGACTTATATTCCATTCTTTAAGGTAGTTTGTGTAAATGTCTTTACTAGAATCTATTGTACGACCTATAATTAAGCTTATGTCGTCAAAATGTATCATTATCTCGTGTATCTTCTTATTTGGATCCACATTTATTGGAGTTGCCTTCTCTACTATTGCTTCATCTCTCTTTGGGAGTTCGAGTGTGAGATCTTCTTCAATTTTTAGATCACCTTTATCAGCTAAATGTTTAACAACACCTATCTTTAATGCATCCAGAATTCGTGTAAATCTTTTTCTTGCTAACCTACGTTCTTCTGCTACTTCCTTAAGCCTTAATATCTCCTTCTGAAGTTCTTCTTGTCCTTCTTGAAAGCTTTTAGATATCTTCATCACATAAAGAATGTTATAATCCGTCAATATTATATCCACTCTATTCAATATCCCTCCTATCTTTATCATTGGCATTGAAGGATGCATTAGTTCTAAGCAATTATAAAACCTCAGCTGTAAATTTAAACTGCGAATGTATTTATGAACATGAGTTTGTGTGTTGTTCTTTATGTAGACTTGCATTTTTTCTAGTTTGCATTCATAGTAATCGTAAAGTTTTTTTATATCACTTATTTCTTTGTAATCGAGTGTTGTGTCTTTACGATGTACATTACTGTGTATTCGAATAGTACCTAAATCACATACAAATGCTGAACTATCATCGGTTAATGTAGGATTCTCTGGGATCACTATTACTGGTGCTACAAATACAACGTTAAGAGCTACATTAAAGTGCTCTGTCTTTACATTGTTATAAACGTCTTTCTATTGCTTTAAAAGAATAAGAGTACAGCAAAGATGACACCAAGTTGAATGTACTCATCAATTTTCTTATGGACAGCATCTCCAAATTCCTTATAATATGAAGTATCAATAGTCTCTTTAAATATAGCTGCAGAAACCTTCTTAGCCAAAGTAAATATAGTATCATAATTGAGACAAATAATCAAATTAGAATTATTTTTTACTATCAAACTTAGACTACTTACAGGATTCTCGGAATCAATAGTCATTTGAGCATTAAGACAACTCTTATCTTTACCTTGTTCAAAGCAACGTGACTCTAATAAGTATTTGAAGTTCTTGTTCTGAGATATAAAGTCAAGAATTTCAAAGCTCTCGATCATAAACCCAAACTTCTGTATCTGCTTCGATAGCGAGAAAAAGAACTACAATCTTATTAGAACTTACACGAATCCCAGCAATGGAAAGTTCAATCAATCTCTTGGAGTTAGAATTAGAAAGTCCTTGAGAGAGTGTTAAAGAGAATCTATCAAATTCAAACTTAAACACAAATCTCTCATATGTTGGTGGTAGATCTAATGAACCTTGAATGTCAACTCCAGGTGTTTCTGATAATAACTGACTAAGCTCCTTATCTATATTCTTTCTTTCTTCTGTAAACCTCTCTTCTTGCTCTTTTAATAACTTCTGCTTATACTGTTCTACTTCCTTCTTTGTTTTCTCTTGCTCTCCCTTTGCACTTGAACTTCCAAACAATGATTTAACAAAAGTAACTGAACTTGATTTCTTGCCTTCTAAATCTTTTACCATCTTCTCTGTCTTCTTCTTTGCTTCTTCTTTTCGGAATTCAAAATCTATTTCTAATCTTGCTGCCATTCTTATTCTCTTTACTGCAGCAAGTGAATACTTTTCTTCCACTTTTGCTAATTCTATTCTTCTTTCAGCTTGTCTTTGCTTATCTTCACTTCGCATGCTATAAATGTAATCTTTATACAATATCTTATACTCTTCCATTTGTTCTTTACTAAAACTTGTATCCTGATAATTTGCCAATACTCCTGTCTGAAACTTACTATACATCCCGGTGTATTCGAGTATTTTCATGCCAATGGATACTTGTTCAAGTTCGATGTTGAAGCCGAAGTGATTCTTGATGCTGGCAGTTGGATTACCACCAATCTTTAAACTTGCCCAAATCTGTGGTTTCTTATTCTTCTTAGGATCCTTATTGTGAATAAAGCAAAGTTCGGTATTGAAAGGATAAGTGATATAGCGATTTTTATCATTTGTTTCTGTACACTCTTTGAAAGCGAAATCAATAAAGCTTTGGAGATCATTCTTCTGTGTTAAATGCTCCATGAATACATCTTCTTTCTTCTCTGAATAGTTAAAGAACCCACTAAGTCCTTCTAATATTGCTTTCTTATGCATCTGTTCTTCACTCTCTACGTATTTTACTTGCCAATTCTCATCTGTTGTAACAACACCTAATTTCTTTATAACTATCCCAAATGCTGAAGGGAACTCTGGATAACTCAAATCATCTTCTATTCTTATATAAATATTCTCGGCATTAATCTATCTAATAAGGAATTATTACTTGTAGATTATCTAAAATTTTAGCGGCGAGCTTGCTGAAATAACCAGGATCTTTAGACTTAAGCTCGTTAGCAGTTTCTTGTAATTCTTCAAAGGTGTCTAATAATTCTTTCTTAGAACTTGTGTAAGCAGAGATTTCAAAATCTGGATTCCAATCTTGTTCGTTTTTTAATCTACTGATTATGAATTAATATTGCTTTAGTAATATGAATACGTTCTTCATTTCTATCTTAACTTGTGATGATCCTATATTCCTTATGGGTATCTGCATGAATATCTTCCCTATTGATCCAAATTCCAACCGAAATGGAAAGGGGAAGTTATCAAGGATAGTCTTTTTAATAGAGACATTATTTAGATCAACAGTTCCACCAAATAGACTGATATTAAGTTGGTCACTTGAGAGATCGTCTATGAAAGCACTTAGAGTTCTGTTAAGTACTTTCACTACAATTGTTGACATCATTATTATACTACATATCCTTACAGAGATATTTATATTGAACTAGGTAATCCTTATGTGCTTTACGTTTATAATACATTGCATTTTAAGGGGTTTTGGGGTTTTGGGGTTTTGGGGTTTTGGGGTTTTGGGGTTTTGGGG
>Ga0209737_10004291_pt1 | contig 10034 bp, 9 predicted proteins | sample TergutCu122P3_FD_187284 | JGI IMG/M metagenome (GOLD analysis project Ga0209737, IMG submission 187284) | Cubitermes ugandensis P3 segment gut microbial communities from Kakamega Forest, Kenya - Cu122 P3 (SPAdes) (version 2) | ecosystem: Host-associated > Arthropoda: Insects > Digestive system >...
ATAACGGTAATCAAAGTCGATACGAAATAGTAAAATGTCAATCCCGATGCGTAGCTGTTGAAGAAAAAGAACATCATGATGGGCATAAAGTTCATCATCATCTTCATCATTTTCATTTGGTCGCCACCCATGCTTGCCGTTTGGCTTTGCATATTCAGTTTATTGCTTGCGAAAATTGATACTGACATCAACAGGGCAAACAAACTGATATGACTTCCTAAAAACGGAATAGTAAAGGGCAGGTTAATTACCGCATCGTAGGTAGAAAGGTCGTGTGCCCAAAGGAAACTTTGCTGGCGAAGCTCTACTGCCGTTGGGAAAAACCAGAACAACGAAATTAAAAACGGCATTTGAAGCAACATAGGCAAACACCCGCTAAGCGGACTAACTCCCATTTTGCTGTATAGTTTCATGGTTGCCTGTTGACGTTCCATTGGTTTATCTGCCGGTATTTTCTCGTTTATTTCGTCAATTTCAGGCTTCAATACGCGCATTTTCGCGCCCGACATATAGGATTTGTATGTGAGCGGGAAAAGCATCATTTTGATAATAAGCGTGATGAACAAAATAATGATTCCCATATTGCCGATGTGCTGACTGAAAAAGTTGAACATCGGAATAATCATGAATCGGTTGATGAACGGAAACCAGCCCATCGGAATTATTTTGCGAAGATAAAGTCTTTCGTCTGCCGGCAAACCTCTATCGTAGCCGGCAAGGATTTTATAGCGATTTGGTCCGAAAAACATTCTGAAATTCGTTGGCGCACCATTTGCTACATCAAAAGGCACAATCATATCGGCAACGAATGATTTCAAGAAACGAGAATTTTCTGCTTCCGGACGGCTTTCGAGATTTGCGCTAATTATCGCATCGTCGGCAATAAGAATGCTGCTGAAAAACTGCCCTTTGAAAGCAATCCAATTGATGCGCGTGGTTAGTCGGCGGCTGTCGCTATTGGTGTGATGCATTCTCTCAACGCCACTCTCACCCATAAAGCGATAATTGAGCGTAGTGTGTCGCGCTTCAAAACGACGCCCTTGTTCTTGTTGGCGCATGAGTGCCATCCATTGCATTTCGAGCGTGTTTGTTCCAAATGCGAGAACCTTGTTCATATTGTGCGGCACAATGCTGAAAGTCATCATATAATCATCAGCCGGCAAGGTATAAATAAAATCAATGAAGGCATCTTCGGTTGTTTTCAATCGAAGAATGAGCGTTTGATTTCCTTCTGCATCGGTTTGAACGGGCATAATAGGCACAAAAAACATGTCGCGGGTATGCACAATGCGGTTGTTGTTGGTGAGCATGGTAAAGTTCATCAAACTTTCATCTGCACCATCAAACAAGAATAAAGGTTCGCCTTCTTGTGCAAAAAAATCGAGCAGTTCGGCAGAATAAATTCTTCCGCCTTGTGTGCTAAACTTCAAGCGAACTCGGTTATTTTCGAGGGTAATAAGTTCATTTTCGCCGATTGCTGCTATGCCAAAAGCACCAAAAGCATCCATGAAGCGAACTTGTGTTTCTTCGGCAGGCAAATCCTGCTGAATATGATCCATTTCTTGCTTTGCCGCTGCCATCTCGGCTTGACGAATTGCTTCGGCTTCGATTTGTGCTTGTCGTACTTGGGCAATAGAATCATTGAGATGACGCTGATGCGCAATTTGTTCTTCTGAAGGTCGATTCAAAATAGAAAAGCCGATAATAATTCCGGCTATCAAAATGAATCCAATAATTGTATTTCTATCCATAATTTTCATTAGAACCAAGAGTCAAGAATCAAGGGTCAAGACTTTGGTCTGTCGTTTTATTTTCTATTAATTTGTTTCTGAAGTCTTAGCTCTTGGCTCTATTTTCTATCGCCGCTTTTACAAAACTGATGAAAAGCGGGTGTGGGTTTACTACTGTACTGCTGTATTCGGGGTGAAATTGCACACCGACATACCATTTATTTGGTTTGTATTCGATTGCCTCTACTAAATTGGCAATTTCGTTGATTCCGCTGCATAACATGCCGTTTTGTTCAAGTTCTTCTTTGAAGGCATTGTTAAATTCATAGCGGTGGCGATGGCGTTCGCTGATTTTTTCTTTTTTGTAGATTTTGGCGATTTTGCTGCCTGTTATCAATGTGCAATCGTAGGATCCAAGACGCATGCTGCCACCCAGATTCAGGATGTTTTTTTGCTCGTCCATAATATCAACCACATTGTGGGCGGTTTGCGAATCTACTTCGGTGCTATTGGCATCGGTGTATCCAAGCACATTGCGGGTAAACTCAATGCACATAGCTTGCATCCCAAAGCAAATTCCGAAACAAGGAATGTCTTTTTCGCGAGCATATTTCAATGCGGCAAGTTTGCCATCTACGCCTCGCTGCCCAAATCCGGGTGCTACAACAATTCCGTCCAAGTGTTTCAGTTTTTCTTCTACATCTGCGTCAGAAAGTTTATCGGATAAGATTAAGTCGAGTTTCAATTTGTGATTGTTGTACGCGCTCGCCTGCAAAAGCGATTCGATAATTGATTTGTAGGCATCGGGCAATTGAACGTATTTTCCAACCAACCCAATGCGAACTTCTTCGGTGGCATTTTCGAGTTTTTCGACAAACTCAATCCAATTGTCCATGTCGGCAGCAGGCAGTTGCTCTAAGTCAAAGCCTAATTTTGAAAGCACAACCTCATCTAATTTCTCTTGTTGCATATTGAGTGGCACGCGATAAATAGTGGGCACATCGATTGACTGCAACACCGCATTGGGTTCTACATTGCAAAACAAAGCCACTTTTCTGCGCATATCTGCCGAAATATCGTGTTCGGTACGAAGCACCAGTACATCGGCTTGCACGCCTTGCTCTTGCAACAATTTTACGGAATGTTGTGTAGGTTTTGTTTTTAATTCTTTGGCTGCACTCAGATAAGGCACGTAGGTGAGATGAACGATAAGGCTATTGCGCGCGCCTAATTCCCATTTTAGCTGGCGCACACTTTCTATGTAAGGCAAGGATTCTATGTCGCCAACCGTTCCGCCAATTTCAACAATTACAAAATCCAAGTCGCCACGCGAGCCAAGTTGTTTGATATTGCGTTTTATTTCATCGGTGATATGTGGAATTACTTGAACTGTTTTGCCCAAAAAATCGCCTCTGCGCTCTCTTGTAATTACATTTTGATAAATCCGACCGGTGGTAATATTGTTTGCCTTGTTGGTTTGAACATTGAGGAATCGCTCGTAATGACCTAAGTCAAGATCGGCTTCATGACCATCTACTGTAACATAACATTCGCCATGCTCATAAGGATTGAGCGTGCCGGGATCAACATTAATATAAGGATCCAACTTTTGATTGGTAACTTTAAAGCCTCTCGATTGCAAAAGTTTACCTAATGATGCGGCAATAATTCCTTTTCCAAGCGAGGAAGTAACTCCGCCGGTAACGAAAATGTATTTGGTCTCTTTCATTTTCAACAATTTTTCAGCCTGCAAAGGTCGTAAAAAAAAACGAATTTCTAAAATAAAAACAGCCTTTTAGCATTTTTTGATTTCGTGCTTATTTTTTCGTAACTCGGTCGAAAAAAGGGCTTTTTGACGTGCAGCTGATTGGGATAGCATATATGCTGTTACATTCGGGCAGATAGTTTAAAGTCTTCGCCACACGACCGGCTGAAAACATCACGCGCGAGTCAACTCGATTATCGGCAGCAACCGCGCAGGCAGAACCAATGGCAATGCCCACATCAACGGTATTTAGTCCGCAAGGGATGGCTGGATGTTCCATTTTTTCGGCGCAAGTATCGAAACCGCAATAACCGCAATTGAGGCTAAGCGTTTCGGCTCTGGTGCCGATAAAAATCACCGCTTCGGCTTGCAGAATGTTTTCGGCATCGCGCGTAATGAATTTTAAGCCTGTTTTTTCGCTGTAGGCGTACATCGCGCTCACAAGTTCGTTGATTGTTTCGCCGCTTATCATCGCTATTTCGATAATATCCAAGCCCTTTGCTTTGGGTGCGGTGCGCGCAGCAGTCATCATCTGGTTTGCCACTTGCAACAGACGTTCGCGACGTGAATTTCTTTCGTTTACTAACATACTAAGATTTGATTAGTGGAAGTTTAGACACAAATAGCTTGTTTGTTTTTTCTCAAAAAAGCTTTGTATAAATCATTTGCACACCCTTGTCCGACACTTCCAAACAGGCTTCTGCATTTACAACAAGCGGCAGATTTTCTTCAACATGACCTACGGGAAAATTAAAACAAACCGGTATGTTGTATTCTTGTACTGATTGTGAAATGATTTCGTAAATCGTGGCGTGCATCAAGGGATCTTCTGCGGTATCGCTAAACTGCCCGACAAGCAAGCCCGAAACTTCGGCAAGCGCACCGCTCAAACGCAGATTCTGCATCATTCTATCAATTTGATAGGGCTTTTCGCCAATATCTTCGATAAAAAGAATGTTGTTCGCAAAATTCAAATCGTAGCGCGTTCCGCGCAAACCCATAAACACCGCGAGATTTCCGCCCACAAGTTTACCTGTTGCTTTTCCGTATTTATTTAGCTGATGAGATGGAATATTATAGGTCGGTTTTTCGCCCAAAAGCAGTTTTTTCAGCAATACAACTGCCTGCGCATCAGCCGAAAACTCAGTCAAATCTTTTGCCATCAGCGCGTGAACAGACTCAAAGCCCAAAGCCGAAACTGCGGCATGAAGCACGGTAATATCGCTAAAACCAATGATCCATTTCGGTTTTTTCTCAAAAGTCGAGAAGTCAATTTTGTCAATAATCTGCGCCATTCCGTAACCGCCTCGACTACAAAAAATTGCGTCTAAATCCGGATTATCGAGTGCCGACTGCAAATCGTGAATGCGTTGCGCTTCCGTTCCGGCAAAACGTCCGTACTGTTCGCGCGCAAATTTCCCTTCGCTCGGCACAAAACCCCACGACGCGAAAACCTGCTTCGCACCGTCAATGTATTTCGGATCGATATTGCCGGATGGGGAAATGATTTGGATTTTCATTTCAATTACGAATTAAAAATTACGAATTACGAGTTGGCTTACGCATTGACTTGAACATCAATTCGTAATTTTTAATTCGTAATTCGTAATTGATTACGGATAATACTCTTTCGGTTTCTCGCCTCTCAACACTCTCAAACCACCCATAGCGAGTGCTTCCATTTCGTCTTCGCCGGGATAAACGGCAATTTTCGCCAACGAACCGACCATGTTTTCGATATAGCTAACCACAAATTTGTTGTGTGCAATACCGCCTGTAATCAATATGGCATCGGTTTTTCCGTGCAATACGGCATGCATCGCGCCAATTTCTTTTCCGATGGTGTATGCCATTGCTTCCAAAACGAGTTTGGCGTGTGCGTCGCCTTCTTCTGCACGTTTTTGAACAACATGCGCCTCGTTTACACCCAAGTGCGCCATCAAGCCGCCTTTACCGCAAAGCATTTTTAAAATTTCGTTTTCGGTGTATTGTCCGGTAAAACTCAAACGCACCAACGCACCTACATCCATAGTTCCGCAACGTTCGGGCGAAAAAGGACCGTAGCCATCCAAAGCCTGTGGTGCATCTACCACACGTCCGAGTCGATGTGCCGACACCGAAATTCCGCCTCCTAAGTGCGCTACAACAAGGTTTAGCTTATCGTATTCGGTATTATTGTCGGCTGCGTATCTGCGAGCAATGGCTTTTTGATTCAGGGCATGAAAGGTTGAGCGGCGCGGAAACTGCGGCAAACCACTGATGCGCGCTACATCTTGCAATTCGTCCACCACAACCGGGTCAACAATAAAGGCACGGCAGCCCGGAATGGTGCTTGCAACTTCATTTGCTAAAACACTGCCCAAATTGCTGGCATGTTCGCCGTTTACGGACGACTTAATGTCTGCAATCATCTGCTCGTTTACTTCATAAGTGCCCGATTCAACCGGACGAAGCAAACCGCCGCGACCTACAATTGCCGAAAAGTCGGACAAATCGATGCCTTCTTCTTTGAGCACTTTCAATATTACTTCTTTGCGAAAATCGTATTGGTCAAATAAAGTTTCAAACTTGCTCAACTCTTCGCCCGTGTGGCGAATTGTGCGATCAAAAATGAGGTTTTCGTCGGCATAAGCCGCAATTTTAGTCGAGGTCGAACCCGGATTGATAGATAGAATTTTGTACATATAAAGAATTTACGATTTACGATTTACGATTATAGATTGTCGTAAACCTGAAATTAATGATTATTTCGGTATGTGAAACTGCTTCGGAAAACGCGCAGTAACACCTTCAAAGTATTGATATATTTCTTGCATATCGGCTTTTTCATCGCCGGTTGGGACGAAAAGTTTTTTTATGCCGATTTCTTTTTTCGCATAATCAAGATAAGCCAACTGAATGGGCACATTTGCCTGCAAGGCAATTTGATAAAAACCCATTTTCCACTTTCGTGTAAATTTTCGCGTTCCTTCGGGCGTGATAGCAATGTGGAATGTGTCGTGGCTGTTGAACATATCAACCACTTGCTGGGTAACCGAAGTTTTGCGCGAGCGATCTACCGGAACGCCACCCATAGCGCGCAACATGCTACCAAGCGGAAAGAAAAACCAAGTGCTTTTCATCAGGAAACCCGAATCAAAACCTTCAGCCCAACAATAGAGTTTCCCCAAAACAAAATCCCAATTGCTCGTGTGAGGCGCAACGCAAAATACACTTTTGGGCGGCAGCGGGATTGTTACTTCGTATTTCCAGCCTGCAACTTTCAATAACCAACGACTCAGTTTTTTCATATTCTACAATTTTATTCGCTACAAAACTACGACAAAATATTTGAATTTACAATAGAGTTATCTCAGCCTTTCTGCTAAATTTCGCGGCAGGTAAAAAAGTCCTGTTCTATCAAAATGAATTGCCACGCTTCCCAAGTCAAAGGGTGTGCCGTTTAAGTAAGCTACCGACGAATGTGCCGGAACTCGCAAGGTATTGCGTCTGTTGCGCACTTCGAGCACAAAATTCCCATCGCTATCTTGCATTATTCTATGATTAATTCCTGCAAAAACTTCGGTGTGTTTCGCAAAAATTTCCTGTGTCAATTCGTCTAACGGACGCGGTAAACCAAGCACATCAACCAGATAATGGTTAATTTCCGGCGCAAAGTGCATACCCATCGGAATATCGCCCTGCGGATGGAAAGCGGCAAGAATTACCTCTTCGCCGGTGTGTCCGGTGGTGGTAAAACCAAACAGCGTGCGCGAATTCATGATGTCTGTGAGCGTGCTTAGCAATGTGCGACTTGTGTCTGTCGGAAAGTTTCCACCGCCTTCAAATCCGCGTGCTGTAACTATCTGCATCAATTCCGGATAGCTAATTTCGATGCCGGTATATTCATACATCACCGATTTTAAGTTTTCGGGTGCCGTATTGCGAATAATTGAGTTCATGCCCGTTGCCGTGCGGCGGAATCGCGAAACCGGCTCAAATAGATTCGACAAACTTGCTTCATCGAAATTCATTCCTTCCCGCCCGATAGAAAATCCGCTGTTGCCGTGATCGGAAGCAATGATAACAGTTGTGTTTCCATCGGCTTTTGCAAATTCCAAAGCTGCGCCAACCGCGCGGTCGAATGCCAAAAACTCGGCAATCATCCCGCCTGCATCATTGGCATGCGCCAGCCAATCCACCATGCTTCCTTCCACCAAAAGAAAAAATCCGTTTTCATTTTGCGAGAGTAATTCGATGGCTCGCACCGTCATTTCTTCGAGCGAAGGTGTGATAACCGGATTGCGGTCGAGCTCGTACGGCATCGCCACCGGATGCCAAAGTGCCCACAGCTTGCCCGACTCGAAACGGCGAAAAGCCTCAATATCATCCTCGATAATCGTGGTGTTGTTTCTTTCCAAATGCGTTCGCATACGTTCTGAAAGATGCCTTGTTCCACCGCCAAAAAGAAGATCGAGATTCTGATACGCCATTTGCTGCGCAATAAGCGCGTAATTGTTTCGCGAATAATGATGTGCCGCTGCTGCTGCCGGTGTTGCGTGTACAAAATGGCAGGTTACAACAATGCCGACAGACATTCCCAAATCTATTTTTGCCGCTTCTAAAATGGTTGCCAAAGGCTGATAGGCACGGTCGGGATTGACGGGAAAAATATCATTTTCGGGGTCGGCAGGCGGATAAATCGACAGTTGGTGTGCTTGAGGTGCAACGCCGGTCATAAATGCGCTTGCTGCCGGAGCCGAACAAGGAATCGGCGAATTTGAATTAAAATGCTGCACCGTACCCGAAATAAAAGGGTCGATATTCAGGTTTCTGCCCAAATTATTGTGAATTTTATACCAACGGGCGGCAGAAATCACACTCAAGGAAGTGCCGTCGGGAATCATTAAAATTACATTTTGTGTTGGACGAACCTTGTTACGATAGCTGTTGCCCTGTGCAAAAACAAGCACAGGAACACACAAGAAAAGGATGCTGAAAATTAGTTTCTTCATTTTTTTGTTGAACATTTAGTATTGACAATCTCAACACAAAGGTACGATATTTTTCAAAAAACAAAAAATTGCGGACTGAAATTGATTTTTTTCAGACCGCAATTTGAATTTTTCACAAGTGAACCATGCCTCAATTTACTCTTATCGTAAATTGGAATGCAGCAGCTCTGCTCGGGCTGTGTATATCTTCAACAGCTGCTGTAATATGCCTGTTGTTTGAGCCTTGTACAGTATGTGTTACTCTGTGTACATGTCTTGTGTTGCTGTCCCAATCATTTGGTCTGATGGTTCTATCATCGCCATCAATACCCCATTCCAACTCTCTAAATCCACTTTCGGCAGTATAAGTAAATACGATGTTAAGCGTTGTACCTTCTCTGACGGTCATTTCGCCGCCATCTCTGACTGTATTGCCATTCACTGTTACTCTGATAGACGGACTATCATCATCATTGTTGCATCCAACAAAGATTGCACACAATGAGATTAACATTGCATACGCTAAAAGATTGATTTTTTTCATTTTTTTGCTAATTGATTTTAATATTTTCGCTGATTTCTTGCTTATTCTGCAAAATTAGCAAAAATCAATTTTAACACAAAAAATCGAACGGATTCTTTTGTTTTTTTAACGAATCTGTATTTTCGGGGCGCATGCAAGTGAAAATCTGCAACAACACTGTTTTTACAACAAAAAACGAGCGATAGTACATTGTTCGGCAGAAAATACTTATCTTTGCACAAACAATAATCCGAAAAACAAATGAGTCAGAACAGAAGGCAAGCCGATATGTATTTTCACATAAAGCCTGAAAACTTGAATTGTGCGCAAGCGATTTTAAAAGCTTTTTCGACTGAATTTAATGTGAGTGATGAAAAAATTGCCGAGTACAAAGCACACGGTGGCGGACGAGCACCCGGCGGCATTTGCGGAGCCTTATTTGCCGCTCAGCAATTGCTTGGCGAAGCAGAAAAAGAAAAACTTGCTGCCGAATTTCATCATGAATTTGGCACGCTCGACTGCCTTGAACTGAAAGAATCAGGCGTTCCTTGCGTTGATTTTGTTGCCTTTGCCGATAAACAAGTGGAAGAAAGATTGAAGAAAAAATAAAATTCAAAAAAAATGGAACCTCAAAAGAAATTAACCCGTTCAAAAAACAAAATGATTGCCGGAGTATGCGGCGGAATTGCAGATTATTTCGGATTAGACCCAACAGCGGTACGTGTTGGCTATGTGTTATTGTCGGTTTTCACAGCCGGTTTTCCAGGCATATTGGCGTATATTATTTTAGCTATGATAATGCCGACTAAATAAATTACGAATTAAAAATTACGAATTACGAATTGGGGTTTGATTTACAGATTTCATTCGGCTTTACAATTCGTAATTTTTAATTCGTAATTCGTAATTGATTAAAGTGTTTCAACTCATTTCCCCATTCAAGCCCACGGGCGACCAGCCGGAAGCCATTGAGCAATTGGTGTCGGGTGCAAATATGCAATGCCCGGCGCAGGTTTTGCTTGGTGTTACCGGCTCGGGAAAAA
>Ga0209737_10004292_pt1 | contig 10034 bp, 8 predicted proteins | sample TergutCu122P3_FD_187284 | JGI IMG/M metagenome (GOLD analysis project Ga0209737, IMG submission 187284) | Cubitermes ugandensis P3 segment gut microbial communities from Kakamega Forest, Kenya - Cu122 P3 (SPAdes) (version 2) | ecosystem: Host-associated > Arthropoda: Insects > Digestive system >...
ACTCCATCAAAAATTACACCGAAAGTATTGATGGAGTGCGCTCTGCATTGATTGACACCGAGAATGGACGAAAAATACCGTTGGAAGAAGTTTCCGACATCGTTTCCGTTGGCGGACCCAACACGATTAGCCGCGAAAACGTACAGCGCAAAATTGTAGTTTCAGCCAACGTTGCCGGCAGGGATTTGGTAGGAATGGTCAACAACGTCAAGAAAAATATTGACCAAAACATCACACTTCCCGAAGGCTACCGCATTGAGTACGGCGGTCAGTTTGAAAGTGCAGCGGCAGCCTCGCGCACGCTGTTTATCGCTACCTTGCTGGCAATTTGCGTTGTTTTTCTGTTGCTCTACGGCGAGTTCAAAAACCTTGCATTGTCAGCAATTATCATGCTCAATCTTCCAATGGCGCTGATTGGCGGATTGTTGGCTGTGTTTTTCACTTCCGACATTGTGAGTATTCCGTCCATCATCGGGTTTATTACACTGCTTGGCATCACCACGCGCAACGGCATCCTGCTTGTTTCGCGTTACCAGCACATACAGCAGGGCGCGTATGTATTTAGCGCCACAAACGGAGCAGCCCTCGCCGAAGGCAATTACGAAGCCATCATCGAAGCCAGTTATGTAGCGCAGGACACGCCCCAAAACTCCAAATTAAGAGAAGTGGTTCTTCGTGGCTCGATCGATCGTCTCAACCCAATCCTGATGACCGCCATTTCGTCGGCGTTGGCGCTTGTCCCGCTTGTTTTGCAGGGCAACAAGACCGGCAACGAAATACAAAGTCCGATGGGCATAGTTATTCTGGGCGGGTTGCTCACATCCACGCTGTTGAATATTTATATTGTGCCGATTGTGTATGAAATGATACAGAAAAAGTCTGAACTATGATTTGTGTGATTAATTTGATTTATAAGATGATAAAAAATATAATGATAAAAAAAATATTAATAATCAGTATACTATTCATGTCCGTAGCATTAAGCGCAACGGCACAAAGCGGATACAACGCTGTTTTACAGCAAATTGAGGAGAACAATACCACGCTTGCCGCCTTGCGCAAACAGACAGACGCAGAAAAAATCGGCGCTCGAACAGGACTTATGCCTGCCAATCCCGAAGTAGAATTTAATTACCTTTGGGGAAATCCAGCGCTAATCGGCAACCGTACCGACATCAGCGTCCGTCAGACATTCGATTTTCCGACGGCATACGTGCATCGCAGCAGAATTGCAGGATTGCAAAACGAAAACGCTGAACTTGCCTACAAAGCAGAGCGGATAAACGTGTTGCTCTCGGCAAAACAGACGTGCATTGAATTAGCGTATTTCAACGCTCTTGCCAAAGAATACGCTGCAAGGCTGCAAAACGCCGAACGCATTGCTGCTGCCTACAAAACCAAGTGGGATGCAGGCGAAGTCAGCATTTTGGAACATAACAAAACGCAGTTAAACCTTGCCACTGTACAAGCCGATGTTGCGCGTATCGATGTAGAGATGCGGCATGCCACGTCTCTACTGAAACAGTTGAATGGCGGTAAGGAAATTACGTTCCTTGACGTTGGCCTGCCCCCCTCTCCTGCGGAGAGGAGTTGGGGGAGAGGTTTTGAAGACTGGTACGCAACTGCCGAAACCAAAAGCCCTGTGTTGCAATACATCAGCGGCCAAATAGAAATCAGTCGCCAACAGGTAAAACTCAATCAGGCATTGGGTTTGTCCAGGTTTTCGGCGGGCTACATGAGCGAAAAAATTGTAGGTGAGCATTTTCAGGGCATAACGCTTGGCGTGTCTATTCCGATATGGGAAAACAAAAACCGCGTGAATTATGCAAGAGCGCAAACAAAGGCGGCAGAATCGATATTGGAAGATAGCAAAGTTCAATTTTATAACCGTCTGCAAAGCCAACACCTTAAAGCCATAGCCCTGCAACAAAATGCACAAAAACTGCGGCAGTCGCTTTCCGATTACGGCAACGAGCCGCTATTGAAAAAAGCGTTGGACGCAGGAGAAATATCGTTGCTCAATTACCTGTTGGAAATCGAATATTATTACGATGCCATGAACAAGGTATTGGAAGCGGAACGTGATTTTGAGATAGCAGCGGCGGAACTTTGGGCGGTGGAATTGTGAAATATTATTTATTTCAAAAATCACTTAAACTCCAAATCAATAATCACCACTTCCGAAAATCCTGCAGTACGCACCGGCGGCCCCCATGTTCCCGTGCCGCAGGAAATGTAATATTTCGTTTTGCCTTTCTGCAAAAATCCCCAGTCCTGCTCGTATGTACTGCCAGTGATGAAATTCAACGGGAACAGCTGACCGTGATGTGTATGTCCCGACAATTGCAGGTCAACGCCTGCCTGTTCGGCTTCGTCGAGGTTGTAGGGCTGATGGTTGAGAAGGATAACAGGCAACTGGCGGTCAATATCAAGCATCAGTTCGAGGATGGTTTTGCGTGAACGTATAGAACGGTCGATGCGACCTGCAAGGTAAAAACAGCCATCAATCAACGCAACCGTATCAAGCAGAGGTATTATCCCGTATGAAACTAAATAATCAAGGGCAATTTGTCCTCTGCCGCCACCGTAGTGTTCGTGATTGCCATTAACGAAATATACGCCATATTTAGTTTGCAAGCGGGTAAATTCAGCGCCCATATCTTTCTTGATAACCGGTTCCGGGTTTCCGTCGAAAATATCGCCCACCAACACAACAATATCAGATTGATTTTCGTTTATCGTGTTCACAATTCGCGCTAACATCTTCCGTCCATAGACTTGCCCCAGATGAATATCGCTTACCATTGCCACACGCAATGTAGAAAGATGTCCTGCTTTTTTCTCTATAGGGATGGTCAGTTGCGTTGCTCTAGGACGATGAGAGTTGAAATATCCTGATAAAAGAATAATCAAAAGTAAAAGAGAAACCGCCCCGAACATGATGGCTTTAGCACGCTGATAATTCCGGTAAATGAAAGCGGGCTTGATTTTTCCAATCCGGGCTATTATCCGTAAAATATCAATGACAAGCAGGATGAGAAATCCGTACAACACTACTACCAACCACAAGTAACCAATGAAGTTGCCAACATCATACAACACTCCAGATACAATACGTATCCGCACTGCCGTAAAGGATAAAGCCGCAACCAGCAACATCGCGGCAAACCAAACGCGCCTGCACCCAAAAATTTCAAGCGACTGCCATCCGCGAACCAGCAAATACATACTTCCTGCAGCATTGGCATAAATTAAATAACTCCACATATTATGAATTTTTCACTGCGAAGATAATAAAAATTGCAAAAAGAGGAAATAAAAAAATGTCAAATTAGGATTACCATGAAGCAAAAGCCTCGTTGTAAATATCTTCCATAAGTTCCTTGAGAATTTCCCCCACCAATTGGCCTTCAACAGTGCTCAATGAGGTTCCACGGGCAAATTCCTGAAAGCGGGAAAATGACTTATCGTAATTTTTTTCTGCATCTAATTCGTTGGTAAATTTTACTTTTACAGTGACAGTCAATTTGTCTTTTTCGGCTACTCCAGCAGCAGTAACCTGTAGCGGCTGAATAGTGTATCCCGTGATTTGCCCTTCAAACGTCACATCGGCATTGCTGTTGACCAATCTCAAACTGGAACTGCTCTGAATTTTGTCTTTCAGTGCGTCGGTCATATCCGCGCTCAGTCTGGCGTTGATGTCCTCAGCACGGTTTTCGAAATAAACTACCTGGCAGGTTTTAGCGTTTCCAATAGACGCACCTGACATGTTAAAGGTGATGCTACCGCAAGAGTAAGCAACGTATAACATTAAAATGGCAGCGATAATTTTTTTCATTCCAGATTATATTCTTTAATTTTACGATAGAGGGTTCGTTCGGAAATACCCAGTTCCTGTGCGGCATTCCGGCGACGTCCGTCATGTTTTTCCAATGCTTTTTTAATCAGTTCTGCTTCTTTGTCAGAAATCGAAAGCGATTCGTCATAAATTTCTTCGGTATCCTCAATTTCCATTACCTTTTTCGACGTAACGGCTGTTTCGAATGATGTATGAGAAGGAGTTTGCGTGATAATATCTACCTTTCCATATGATTTACCGAATATTTTGTTTTCTCCGGCGGCATCGTCCTTTCTGATTTCGGCGAAGAGTTTTTTCAGATCATTCACATCATTGCGCATGTCGAACAGTATCTTGTACAGTATTTCGCGTTCCGTTGCAAAAGAGGCGTCGTCCGTTTTGTGGTACAGCGCTGGTAAATGCGGGGCTTGCCCAGGAAGGTATTGTCGCAGTATGTCTACGTTGATGTCACGTGGATGCTCAATGACGGAAATCTGCTCTGTGATGTTCTTTAACTGGCGGATATTTCCGGGCCAGTAGTAGGATGATAGCATTTCCTGCGCTTCAACATCGAGTTGTATCGCAGGCATACGGTATTTTTCGGCAAAGTCGACCGCAAATTTTCTGAACAGAAGATAGATATCATTGGGGCGTTCACGCAGTGGCGGCACAGTGATAGGAACCGCATTCAACCTGTAATACAGGTCTTCTCGAAATTTGCCGCGTGAAATACTGTCGGGGACGTTGACATTGGTGGCAGCAATCACCCTGACGTTGGTTTTCAACACTTTTGACGAACCAACCTTGATAAATTCGCCGGTTTCGAGCACACGTAACAGTCGAACCTGCGTTGCCATTGGTAATTCGGCCACCTCATCGAGGAAAATGGTTCCCCCGTCAGCCACTTCAAAATATCCCTTGCGATTATCCGATGCTCCTGTAAACGAGCCTTTTTCATGACCGAAAAGCTCTGAATCGATGGTGCCTTCAGGAATGGCGCCGCAGTTCACTGCAATGTACTGACCGTGTTTGCGAACACTGTTCTGATGAATGATTTGCGGAAAAACTTCCTTGCCTACCCCGCTTTCGCCGGTGATTAGAACCGACAGATCTGTAGGGGCCACCTGAATAGCAACATCAATAGCCCTGTTGAGCATCGGGCTGTTGCCAATGATACCGAAACGTTGCTTTATTTTTTGTACTTCTTCCATGACATGCTAAAATACTAAGCCGCTTTCAACTTGTTCGATGTTACTCTGTTGAGTTTTTCACTGGCATAATCGCGTGTGATGGCAATTTCCTTTTGGCTGGTGGAGGGAATATCAAACATAATATCAGTCATGATAACTTCGCAGATAGAACGTAGCCCTCGGGCGCCGAGTTTAAATTCTATGGCTTTATCCACAATCAGGTCGAGCACATCGGGATGGAAATGGATTTTAACGCCGTCTATTTTGAAAAGTTTTTCGTATTGCTTGACAAGCGCATTTTTAGGATCTGTGAGTATGCTGCGTAATGCCTCCCGGTTAAGCGGATTGAGGTAGGTGAGCACAGGTAAACGTCCGATAATCTCAGGTATCAGTCCAAATGCTTTCAGATCTTGAGGAGCAATATACTGCATCATGTTGTCGCGGTCAATCTGGTCGGTTTCTTTTGCACTGTTATAGCCAACTACGCGCGTGTTGAGGCGTTGCGCTATTTTCCGTTCGATACCGTCGAAAGCTCCGCCACAGATAAACAGGATATTTTTGGTGTCGATGGCGATCATCTTTTGTTCGGGATGCTTGCGACCACCTTGCGGAGGCACGTTCACCACTGATCCTTCGAGCAGTTTGAGTAGACCCTGTTGCACGCCTTCGCCCGATACATCGCGGGTGATAGACGGATTGTCGCCTTTTCGGGCAATCTTGTCTAACTCGTCAATAAACACTATTCCTTTTTCGGCTGAATCCACATTGTAGTCGGCGGCCTGCAACAGACGGGTGAGGATGCTTTCCACATCTTCGCCCACATAGCCTGCTTCTGTAAGTACTGTTGCATCGACAATACAGAACGGAACATGCAACATTCGCGCGATGGTGCGGGCAAGTAAGGTTTTACCCGTTCCTGTTTCGCCAACCAGAATAATGTTTGATTTTTCAATTTCCACATCATCATCCATTTTTGCATGTTTGGGCTGCAACAACCTTTTATAATGATTGTACACGGCAACGGCAATGTATTTTTTTGCCTCGTCCTGTCCAATGACGTACTGGTCGAGAAATCTCTTGATCTCAACCGGTTTCATCACTTTCATATTACCAAGATCCAACTTACCCTGTTTCTTCAGCTCTTCGCTGATGATCTGATTAGCCTGTTCCACGCAATTTTCACAGATATAACCGGATATTCCTGCGATCAGGACATTCACGCTTCGACGGTCTCTACCACAAAACGAACAACGATCAATGTTATTTCTGCTCATCATTTCTTTTGCCTTATCAGGATTTCATCCAATAGTCCGTATTCTTTGGCTTCTGTGGCTGACATCCAATAGTCCCGGTCTGAATCCTTTTCAATTGTTTCGATTGACTGTCCTGTATGTTCGGAAAGAATGGCATACAATTCCTTTCTCAGTTTGATGATTTCTTTGACGGTGATTTCCATATCGATGGATTGTCCCTGCATACCGCCCGACGGCTGATGGAGCATCATGCGAGAGTGTCTTAAAGCCGAGCGTTTACCCTTGGCGCCGGCAGCAAGGATGACGGCGGCCATCGAAGCAGCCATTCCCGTGCAGATAGTTGCCACATCGGATGTTACCCACTGCATGGTGTCGTAGATGCCCAGCCCTGACTGTACTACGCCTCCCGGCGAGTTGAGATAAATCTGAATGTCCTTGTGGGGATCGCTCGAATCGAGAAACAACAACTGCGCCTGCAAAATATTGGCAACATCATCATCGATGGCAGCCCCAAGGAAAATGATTCGGTCCATCATCAACCGCGAGAAAACGTCCATCGACGCTACATTCAATTGACGTTCCTCAATGATGGTCGGCGAAATATAACCGTTGGTAAACGTCTGATAACGATGCAGGGTCATGCTGTTGATACCGGCATGTTTCACTGCGTATTTCTGAAATTCATTCATGGTTTACTTGTAAATTATTAAAGTCATCAAAACTAATCTCTTGTTTGATCACATCCACTTTTTCGTGAATTTTGAATGCAACCTTGGTCTGAAGTACTTGTGATGCCATATCACGGATGCCTTTTTCATCCTTGAGTTGATTCATTGCATAATTGGTCAGGTCTTCTTCTGAAAAATTGCTGATTCCATACGAGGAAAGTTGTCTTCGCACCATTGATTTCGCAAAGTCGATGATTTCATGTTCTTCAACTTTCAGTTCGTTTTCTTTGGCGATGGCGTTTACGATGATTTCCCATTTCATCGATTTCATAAATGTTGGAAATTCTTTTTCAATAGTTTCCTCGCTGAGTTCCTTGTTGGATGACAGCAACCACTTTTTCAGGAACACTTCAGGTAATGGCGGATTAATTTTTCCCAATAAGTAATTGCGCGCATCTTCGCTGAATTTAACCATACTCCTTTCGCCATACATAAATTCAATATTTCTCCTGATCAGGTTCTCAAATTCTTCAAAAGTAGTCACCTTTCCTTCGCCAAATACCTTGTCGAACAATTCCTGATTTATTTCCGCGTCGACGAATTTTTGAACAGATTTCACGGTGTACCTGAAAAGCGGAGCAGAGATTTCGCCCACTTCAGCCTTATCTTTCTTTTTCAAAATTGAAGCAATTTCCCAATCGTTAGGGAAAGTTTCTGGAAGATTGAATACAATTTCGTCGCCTGCTTTGGCATTTTCAAACGGCTGCCTGTGTTCCACATTCGAAGTCATCAGAAGCAGCGAACTGTCTTCGGCTGACAATCCATCCTGCAACGGTTGACCGTCGTCGCCCAATTGAACAATATCGCCTGTCAGTTTTTCCTTGAAATCGACTACTTGATCAAGATCTACAAACTGTCCGAAACGTCGGGCATAATTTTCAATATTGCTATTGACAATATCCCGGTCTACAGTAATCTGATACTTTGTAATCCGGTCTTCCTTCGACAGGTTGACTTCGACGTTCGGTGACAAACCCATTTCGAAATCGAAAATAAAATCGTTACCGATTTCCAGATCCAAATCGTCTTCCCGTACTCTTGGCAACGGTTCGCCCAACAATTTCAAATCTTGTTCCTTGATGTAGTTTTGCAATGATTCGGAAACTAACTTGTTGATTTCATCAATCAAAACTGCTTTTCCGTACATCTTGCGTATCAAACCTTCGGGAACTTTACCCGGCCGGAATCCCGGCATATTTGCTTTTCTGCGATAATCGCGCAAAACTTCGCCAACTTTTTCTCCATAATCATCATTCCCGACCTGTACGGATACTACAATGTTGAGATTGTCGATCTGTTCTATATTGATGTTCATTTACTTACGTATAATATTGATATGTACAAAATTGATCGCAAAGGTAATAGTAATTTTTAAAAAACTATTTTTGTTTCAAAAAATTCGTGATTTTGTCTGTATTTCAGTTCGGAGAACCGGTAACGATGAATGAAGCAGCACAGTCCACAGTTGCAACTGCTGATATTTTTTTCATCATCGGTTCAGATGTGCATAAACGTTTCGGTTTCATAACAGGCTATAATTCAACAATGTTTACCTAATCTTTCTATTCCTGTACACGCAAAACATTGCATCGCACAACTGACAGGTATATGGATGAAAACTCACGTTGGCGCCGATTCCGATAACGCCACTAACCGATTTGATGGGTAGCATCAGGGCGCTTTCGGTGAGACTGACGCCGCAGTTTCCTTCCGGCAGAAGGCTGAACAGTTTGTGCTGCTCAACGGTAGGCCAGCCGCAGTATCCGGGACTGTAGCGGTTGGTGATTTTCAAACCTGCCTGTGCCATTTCGTCACTTAACCTTTTTTGTATTGCTTCAATGGCGGCTTCAACTACCACGCTGCCAAGTATATCCGCAATAAATCCCTTTAACGGGTCGTTTTCCATCGTCTGTTTCGACCATTGCGAAATGCTTTCACCGGCAGTACATACGAAAACTGCTAACTGTTCGCTGTGTTTTAACTGGTGGAAAACAATTTTGTGCGGGGCAAATTCAACGTCTGCAATACGGAGTTGGCGCCCGTCCTTGATAAACTCAATCCGGTCAAAGATTTGATATCCGCCGTAAATATCGAAACATCCGGCGGTTTCGCTGAAAACTTCTTCAACCATGTCAAGCACATCGTCAGGCAAGTCGTTTTCGTAGCCCAGCAGGGGCGCTGTATCGTGCAGGTTAATCGTCAGTTCAGGTAACGATAACCGGTATTTAATAAAAGTATTCATCATCATCCTATTTCGCATAAAGCATCATGTACTGCCATCAGATTTTCAGGCGGCGTGTGTTTAGGTACTTCGCAACCCGCAGCGCTAGTGTGTTTCATTCCACCCACTAACATGCAGGATTTTACGGCGTCTTTAACATCCTGAACACTTCCTTGCAACAGCACGGATACAGGATTATAATTACCGTTGACGCAGGTGTTATTTCCGTACAATTCAGCGGCTTTGTCTATCGGAACCATCCAGTCGAAGTCGAGTATATCGCAATGCTGCGCCGGCAATGACTCCAGAAAAGGAGTAGTGTTGCCGCAGATGTGCAGTTTGGTCATGCCGCCTGCTTTTCGGATGGCGTCTAAAAGGCGTTTCTCATATTGGACCGCCAAATCGTTGTATGCTAACGGACCGGCAACAGAGGCAATCGCATCGCCCACGCCGATGATATCCGCTCCGGCCTCAATCTGTGCACGGGCAAACAAGGTAGCCTGCTCCAGACATATTTCGAGCAAATCGACAACAAAATCCGTGTCTTCGTACAAATCCATCAGAAAACTGTTCACTCCGCGAAGGTCGGCAGCCATCGCAAAACAGCCTTCCACCCATCCGATAATCGGAAACTCGTTGCCCACTTCTTTTTTGAAAAGGTCAACGGCCTGAACTCTATCGGTCATCCGCCGTCCACTATCGGGTGCAACGGGTTTCAATTTCAGTAAATCCGGTTTTTCCTGGATGAATAATACCTTTTCGTGAGGTACGCCGTCTTCAGGAAATACAATTTCCATACCCATA
>Ga0209737_10004293_pt1 | contig 10034 bp, 2 predicted proteins | sample TergutCu122P3_FD_187284 | JGI IMG/M metagenome (GOLD analysis project Ga0209737, IMG submission 187284) | Cubitermes ugandensis P3 segment gut microbial communities from Kakamega Forest, Kenya - Cu122 P3 (SPAdes) (version 2) | ecosystem: Host-associated > Arthropoda: Insects > Digestive system >...
ACAATGCTGGTGACTACATTGAAGGACAGTAAAACTTCGGAACATGTATCTATTTTGTATCAGTTGTAAATAAATAGTTGCCACTATTAAAGTTCCAACCCTCATAATTTCAGGATTTGATTTAATATACAAATAAGAAAATTCGCGGCTTCTTTTTTGCAGTGTACCAAACTGTTTAGGTTGTTTTAGAGGTCAGTGTGAGAAGACTTTGTAACTACTGATGTAGATCACAGAGTCGAATATTAATGCACGCAAAAGTTTTATGTGTTGGATGTATAAATTGCTTTAGAGAAGTACATGGGCAGAAAGAATCATTTTAAAATACCTCAGCGTATTCAATAATTCGGCACTTCTTTTATTACGAAACGTCCAGCCACAAAAACTACTCAGTTAACTTGTCTTAGACACCTGAAACGTATGATTATTCTCGCTATATTTGTAACTTAGTAGAGAAGAATTTTAACAATTTCAGTGCAGTTTACATTAGAGGGGATCATGGGAGGATCAGGAGGATTTTCGATATATCAATAAAATACGTAAACAAAACTTCACATGAAATAGTATTTGCAATTTCAGACAAAGCTGAAATAACATTTTTACTATAGCAGATTTGTACGTGTGTTAAACTTTATTTATACTTGTCAAATGTTTGTTGAGATTTTAAAACAAATAGAATTCTGAAAACTTTTTTTTTCTACTTTCTTCCGTATGCTCGAAGTGTTTGTGACGCTTGTAAATAGACCCGCTACTACCTTCACATAATGTCTAATGATTTTAGAGTTAACTGGTCTTGTTTAATTTGACTGTATACCCCACGGAATTTTTCCTGCTTAAATTACCTATATATTTTCTAGGAATTTGTAGTTTGAGAAATCTTTGTAAATCTCAGTGAATTAAGAAGATTATAGCCTCTACATTTTTTAATATTAATAGTATTTTGCCTAAAAATATTTACCTGCAAGCTGACAACGTTACGTAACTCGTCTATTTACCCGACCGTGCGGAGTACTATAACGTTTATGGAAGCAAAAATGCCGTGTGTCGGTATGGTTATAAAACCCAGGAATGTATTAAAATTCTTGTAGCTGACATTTTGAGCTACATAAAGTTCAACATGCAAGCTTTAAGAATGAAAACATATAAATCCTACAGCATTTAAAACCCTATAAGGATTTGTTGCCCACCGATCTCCGATTTTAATGAGGAATGCTCTTAGGGAAGGACCTTGTGTCTGAACTAAATATTCGACATTATTTCCCATGTATTTATATTATTTACTGGACATGCTTTCCAGTAATCGAATTTTTAGTATCACCAACGTAAAGTATCTCGTATTTAACATTTCTTTACAAAGAAAAATTAAGAAAATGAATTTCAAAACCAACCACGTAAGTAATGTAAATAATTTCTCTGCGGAATGAGGCACGTTTTTTCGCTACAATTTCTGGCTTAGCGTCGCGGGTGCCAATATGGACAAGAAAACTCAACAATCAAAAACAGGGCAGGGTTTTAGTCACGGTGTATGAAAACAGTTACTTTTTTAATTTTTTTAAATATCAATAAAATTATCCCACCAAAACACCACTTACATTTCTTAAAAACTCTGTTTAAATTTCAGTTCACTTACACCAATCCAAACACATGCCGTAATATTTTAAAATTATATATGAATTTCTCTCACACTACATATATGTATGTGTGTTTTATGCAAATCTAATAAAAATACCCATCATTTTCTTATGATAATTAACTACCTGATCTTTTAATTGACATGGACATTCTAAGCTGTGATGTGCTCTGCACACAAGGCAGATAATTCTCAATCTTCAAAACGTTAAAACAATCAGGAGAATAACGTTACAGTTCTGACTCTTTCAATTATTGCAGCACCTTATCTTGTAGACCGCACAATTTCAAAGTACTATTATCCTACAGAAGCTGCTTTGAAATATTTCAGTTTTTTTAGCCGACGTATTTTGATCACACAAGGTCACCTTCAGAGGCACATGTAATAATTCGTTGGCTATTACATTTTACATAAAATTTCATTAATTATCTCTATCATTGTATAGTGCCTTCTTGATATAAATCAACTCAGTTGTGAAATATACAACGTTTGATTGTAAATAATATTTCGTAAACCCTAATACTATTTATATCTGGCTTACACAAACAGTACAGGGAACACTGAGTAGCTTAAAAGGCAACGTTCTCTCCGACACGCATATAGGTAAAACAGCGTTAACGCATATCCAAAGTGCATAATTCGAAAAGACATAGTTTGACCTATATAATGAGTAAGATGGTAAGTATCGACATATCGAACGAATGTTTCTAACTTTCATTTTTACGAAGGTAAAATACAATTCAACCTTGTAAAGCCTTAACTTTACGTACCAAAATGTTTAACATTAAAAAATTCTAAATTGTGATTACATGAAATTTGTTTGTTTTGTGTGGATCTCGGAAAGAACAGCAAATTTTGCCTTACAGAACATTAAAAGATTTGTTTTTATAGCCGAGGTTGAGAGTGTTTAGTGCGCGGTACGCACAGGATCCTTATACGTATAACGCACATAAGTTTCGTCTTTAAAAGATTAAACACACTTGAATGAAAACCCGTGAATTTTACACACAGGAGATACAGGAGGTTTCTTTTGAGGAAAATTAGAAGATTTTAATTTTACTTTGAGTACTTTTAGGTAAGTAAGAAATTTTAGTTTGATAACTATAGAGGACTTATCCACCTCCTTACATACTCACTGCGTAATTATAAGTTTATTATTACACTTCAGAAGATGGAGATTGTCTAATATTTGTGTGTTCTTATTAAAAACGAAAAGAAGGTGTATCACGATTTGCAACCAAGCTAAAATACATAAGAAAAGTATTACAAACCTCAATTAAGTAAGAAGATAACAAAGGGTATCAAAGCAAAGTTTGCAATAAGAAAAGCTCACAAGTATATTGCAGTGTTTTATTGGAATAGAAATTACGTTACGTATTACTTCAAAATGAATGAAAAGGCACCATAGGAAGGGTAAAGTAAGAAAAATGTAGGTCTAGCCAATTTATTTTTCTCTCAAAAGAGATTATGGAAATAGTTTTCATATATTTTTTAACTCAAATAGGAATGATTTCTTAATTGCAAAGATGTATGGAAAAGTTTTTCTTTGCCAGAGAATGTTATAAGCACCACTTTCGAACTTTTGCTCTCCCTCTTTCTTGACACGTAGGGCTAGAGGGGCACACAGACGCTCTATTCTCTTTGACCACTTAGTGGAGGAACACTTGTTCCCGATTATCTCTACCGATGGGCTCAACATAATAGACTGTATACAAAATTTGTGCCATGAATACAGATGCAAATTTAACTTCCGAAATGTAGAAGATTTAATAAATCGTAACAATGGACAGAGCCCACAATAATACGTCATTCCACACGTTACACCTTTTTTAAAACGGCTTTAAAACCAACATTATTAGTGTCTGAACGCCAATTTAACAGCCATTAGGTTATCCCATTCACTATTTTTTTCCGTACTGATGTTTTTTTATATATGTATCCTGCCTACAGCAATAATAAGAAAGTTTCCTGAGCCATGGGCTTTCCTAATGGATGAGAAAAACTGCAAAGCTTAAGGAAGAAAGGAACTGTCATGGATTCGAATTACACACCTAACAACAAAGCAAATGAATTTACGGTTGTTCCCCTTAAAGAAAAAAATTCCACGAATTTTATGTGGCGTCTACTTATTATCGTTATCATAATCACCATAATCATCAGTAGATATAATCATTGTTTATCTCATTTACATTTCTTTTGTTGTTTGTTATTTGTGTGTTTTTCTTACGTGTCTGTTTAATCTCTGTAATTGAACGAATGACTGTCGTGCCAGCACATTAATAACACATAAATGATTTATTATTATTATTATTATTATTATTATTATCATAATCATCATAATATATTTTTTATTTTCTAACTGACCCTATCCTATATATAGCCATTGACCAAGTTGCGAATTTTAATCCGATATTATTATAGCGTCTACCGCATTAATCTTGACCTTGTTTAAGTATTAAGTCCGTAACGAAAGACAAATGTCTAATGAAGAATGTAGAGTATTATACAATTGTTTCCTCAGCGACTACGAAATACCTCTCCCTCGCGCATTGTTTGTTGCTAAATCCGTTTCAAGTAAAGCCATGCAGCATTGCCTTTATTAGGTTTGTATTCAAGAGAGTGAAACCAGTTCAGTTAAACAAGGTTAGCTGTGAATTTCAATGTTTCACAGTGCATTTTTTAATTCAATAATCGGTAAAACACCAACACATGCACTTTTCTGTCAACACTATATTAGTCTAGCGTGTTGACTTCATTAAAATACATTAAGATCGAAACATGTCGCAGTACCTTTAAATAATTTTATGTATTTTAATGAAGTCAACACGCTAGACTAATATAGTGTTGAATTAAGAGTGCATGTGTTGGTGTTTTATCGATTAGTGACGGCTAGCTGTGGTTCTTGTAGGCGGTTAAAAATGACAAATAGAAGGGGATAATAGCTAACCGGTTACCGGGCAGCGAGGTGCCGTATCCCGCAATGCGTGCCGCTTGCTTTCGGAAAAAAAAAGCACTCGCATAATTGAGTTATTTTTGAGGATATGAATTCCCTGGTGATGGCAAGAAATGCAGTCTGAAAGAAGGGATGTTAGTGATGGCCGGAAAATTGAGTGCTCCATTTAAATAATCTGTACATTCTCTCACACTTGCTACAATTGACGTTTGCCTCTTTGAACACTTGCCGTTCGGTGTGTTAAATCAGCAAATTTGTGGCTGTGAAACGGGGCCCCAACTAAAGATTTTTATTGGCCATCTTCCGCTTATGGAAGTAATTACAGGTGTATCAGCTTGGCATGAATTCTGACCATATGTCAGACAAGAGAAAAAAAGGGGGTTTCGATTCTGGCTGCTGCAGGGCTGAAAAGTCAAGACTTCTGAGTTGTTATGCCGTGCCCACAATATTTACCGACGTTTCAAATAAATTTTAATAGAATCTTACATCATTGCAACGTATGATTTTCTTGCACAGTACCCCTTCTGTAGCGATTCCATACGATGTAAGTGATCACGCCAATGAACAAGGCATTGATCTGTAGACAGACATTATGAGACTCAGTGCTTCCACCATATCACAGTGATCTTATACTCACTGTTACTTTTATTGAAGCGACAGAAACTTAAAACAGTCAACAGAAACGTTTATTGGTTTTCGTTTACTCATAAAAGAGAGAACTGGATTTGATGCAGAGTTACATCGTGACGTAACAACACTACGTACAAATAATAAGCTAACAAATAAGGTAAATGTCGAAGTGTAGCAGGTTGTGTCTCTGCTTAAGTTATTAAATTTCTTTTTCCGGTAGCAAACCCTTTGAATTAAATTTCCTTCAAAAGTGCCGTCAAGCCTTGAAGACTAAAAGTAATCAACACTTCATATACAGATGGAATCCTTGTCTCACTGCACACAGTATTTTCAATTAAAAAGATTAGTAGGTAATCGCTGTATGAAGGGAAAACTTTCCCGTAACATGTCATGAAGAAACAGAGGGTAGAATGAACGTTTGGTTTCCTGCCTTAATTTGACATTCGGCACACCCACGAAGGCAGAGTTGTCAGGTCCACGCGCCGGCTGGTCTTTACCTCCAAGGAAATTTCTTGGTTCGCAATTCTGTCAGAGGGTGAGTGGACCCACAGTTACTGAACGCGGACAGAAGGATTAGGTCACTTCAAAATTTCCAAGGACGGAGAAACAATATATTCTTTTTGATAGAATCTTTTGGAACGCATAAATATACCGTGACGAAAATATTAAGTTATTTTGTTTTTAAATCAAAAGGTCTATGTAAAAATCTAGAGGTATTACAAAGTTAACAAAAGTTTGATTTTTAGCAAATTATGTAAGAACATGGGTTATATGCAGAGTGTAACTAGCTTTGTTAGCGAGTGAAAAAGTGCGAAGCTGCCAGTTTTATTATTTGTTGAAATATAACAATATAGTTAAGTATCGACTGTCAAGATGACAAATGTTGTATTGCGCAGCTGAAATCTAACAGACGGGTAGAGACAAGTTTTTTTTTTGCACAGTGTTGAACGCACTTTTGCGCATGTGATGTCAGGATGAGGAATACAATTTCTTTTTGCACAGTGTTGAGCGCACTTTTGCGCATGTGATGTCAGGATGAGGAATACAATTCTTTTTGGGGGGTGGGGGGAGGGATATAGCCTTTAAATTAAATCGGCTATTAGATGAGAGAAACATGCGTGTTCGAGGTATTATATTCCAAAATTTTAAGCTCTAATGTACACATTGAATGGGGTGTAACATAATACTAATATTTATTGCAATTTTTCCAACTATATCAAACCAATTTTTTATATGTCACTGTTATATAATGTAGCTACAATTTACGACATGCCTGGTGTTTGTTGTTTTCTGCGTGAGGCAACAAGAAACTTGTTATGGAAAAGAAGGATTAGAGAACTGTTTGTTTGCACCGTAACAGAAAAATTAGTTACCTACCATATGCATTCCGTTCCTAATGATCTCACAGCTTGTATTTCTTATTATCATGTCATTTGTTTCCTCCTTCCGTCGGGTAGAATACTAAAATAGAAAAAATTTAAAGATTCGAGGTTGTCTGTTTCAAGGGTAAAAAGCTTCTAGGCTTATAAGCCGTTCTGTTGAACCAACGGTATAAGAAATTAAGTTATGGTAATATTAGTCACACTTTCTTTAACAACATCCCCTTATTTTAAAATTGTATGTGACTCATGTGCTCTTTTTGCTGTGTATTCAATATTCCACATCTCTTTCCGAGTAATCTGGAGATGTAGGATATTCATACAGGGTTCATTTGTATTTATTGTCAACAAGTTGTTCAAGGGGTTGCAACCATACTTTATAACGGTCACTTCATGTACAATTTTTTGTCAATCAATACAAGTATATATAATGTATAAAAACTCATATATTCATTATGTAAGTGGTTGAACCTGACGGATGAAGCGATCCAAATCTGCAAGTTTAAAAGTAGACAAGTTGAAGTAACTGACATCAGCCTATTGTTTTTTCATTAACGGCTAAGGCAAAAGTAATTGTTAAGTCAATATGCTATTTCGCACTACTCTGGAAGTTATTTCTTCTTTATCAGGGCACATTTACAAAGTTATGTTGAAGTTAATATTTAAAGAAAATTTCAGCTGCTTTAGGTTAATATTTGAAATTTATGAAACCTTGAAACTTATCCAAAAAATTAATTTTCAAAATATTAATCCTTTTCCTGCACATGTCAATCAGTTTTTTCTTTCAGTAAAGGTGAATTTCGCTCCATTACAGGTCATAGGAAGTAGGGAGGCGGAGTAGACCTATGGCTATAATCAGCTTTGGGGTGGAGTAGACCTATGGTTGTACTCAGCTTGGAGTGGAGAACATCTGTATATGTACTCAGCTTGGGGGTGGAGTAGACCTATAGCTGTATTCAGCTTGGGGGTGGAATAGACCTATGGCTGTACTCAGCTTGGGGGTGGAGTAGACCTATAGCTGTATTCAGCTTGGGGGTGGAGTAGACCTATAGCTGTTTTCAGCTTAAGGGTGTAATAGACGTATGGTTGTACTCAGCTTGGAATGGAGTAGACCTATAGCTGTACTCAGCTTGGGGGTGGAGTAGACTTACAGCTGTACACAGCTTGGGGGTATACTAGAACTATGGCTATACTTAGCTTGGGGGTTAAGTAAACCTATAGCAGTACACAACATGAGGGTGGTATAGACCTATGGCTGTAATCAGCTAGGGGGTGGAGTATGGCTACAGATGTACCCCGCACGCAGATTGAGTTCATCTATAGGGATACCCTCTGTACGATTCACAGTACTTCACATTAAATTTTATATTTCATATTTCAGTGAGTTTTACAATTTGATGGAGTCTAAGAATTTGTATCGAACGATTGCTAAGCGCAAGGGCAGTCTTCATGTCCATAACTTTAGTCACAAGGCAGTAAATACAAACTGAGCGACGAAAAAGTTTCCGAAAGAATTTCTATGCATGTCGCTGGTTAAAAGTGTTGTTACTTGTGACAGTGTATACAGCACATGATGGAGGGAGGACTGGAGGCTGAACAGTGTATACAGCACATGATGGAGGACTGGAGGCTGAACAGTGTATACAGCACATGATGGAGGGAGGACTGGAGGCTGAAAATAATGAATAGCTTTAATAGTAACGTAACGTAACGTAACACAGATGGATCAGCCTGCTTTGTTACACTTACGCTCACTTTTGCGACTCAGCATTTCTTAGAGTCAGCACTCGAGACAGGTACTTGGTTGTTAGTGTCTTTATCATTGTTGCGCATTTCTTTATTGTCTACTTAGCTCTTTGACACGCTTGATATTAACTGTGAAGGCGTTTTAATTTTCACAAGACGTTTCAAATCATAAATATCGTATTTAATAACCACTTTTCAATGTTTTCAAAGCGGTGCAATTATGGGGGTAATTAGAATTAAAAGTCTACATACACCCTGCAGAGAATGGACCTGACCTGATGGAAAAAGCGGGTTGTAAGAATCTAAAGTCCACAGTGTGAGACTGAATACACGTGTAGAAGAGAGTGAAAGGTAATTAGTTTAACTTAAATATTATGATTTTTGGTCTATGTGTACCTAAAAATAAATTTGTTTTTGAGTATTGACTATTTTCTTGCAATATAAATGTACCATTTTTTCCTAAAAGCCTGTTAATAAATTAAGGGCGCTTCTTACACCAAGTGACATCCTACATTTGAGAAAATATGACGTCATAATGGAAACAACGGCGTAAAGAATAGATGTCGATTTATTTGTTACGCATAGGACCAAAGCACAGTCATCGATTTAGCGTCTCTAGATGCATTTCACTTTATAAATCCAGTTATTAGTTATCGACTGTATTACCTTCTCATGATTGTTCCTTCCTGCTTTCAGAAGTGTTGCATTCTTATGCGCCAGCGTGACGTCATCTTGATTCAGAACGTAGATGCTGCGTCCTGTAAGTGTGAGAGATTAATTAACTACATATTCTTTAACACGTTTTCCAGGATTCTGGAAATCAATGAATTTCATTCTTAAAAGGCCAAAATTCGAAAATGTTTTGGTCATATATTAGTCCAATTTGAATACCCTTATAGTATAAGAACATTATCGTAGACACCTCATTTAGGCCTATTGATGAAAATAAAACAACGAACTGTCCTTTTATGATTGTACCTTATTACTATTTTGTTTTTAAATTTGCATTTGAATAGAAATTTTAGACTTTCCCGCTGGGCATTGTATGTGAAGGGTGATAGATACTTTTATATATACGGGACATTAGTAACTGTAAGAATACACAGTGCCAGTCCGTATATGCCCATATTTAATGAAAATTTTCTCGTTCTATTCTTTGCAATAATACTTTTGCAACCGAAAATACTTTATGTTTCTTCTATAGTAACTGAAATTACGACGAAGCTAAGGAGATATGTTTCATATTTCAGCTATCATAAATTAATGAAACATAACCCCTTTTATCGTAATCTGTTACATTACGACCCTTCTTGTAAGTTTCTTAAACTTGTCTAGGCGTTTCTCATTAAAAATTCCGTTTTTGTGGTCAAGTCTTCCCAATTCTCCTACATATTGTTAATATTCCAATAAAGCTATGTAATTACTTAATTTTCATAAAAATTCTAACGCTGAGCTTGCTGACGAAACTAGTACTGAGCTCGAATGTTGGGCTGGACACTGTTACGTAAAATGAAGTTTTTCGTGGTTTTTTCAGTCTTCCAAACAAACTTCTGGAGTGTATCTTAGCATAAGCCAACACCTTTGTCTTTCAACATACTTATCAGATCTGTATTCACTTAACCCTTAGGCTACCGGATCAAATTTCACTTGCCATTTAATAATATTAACCCTTAGGCTACCGGATTAAATTTCACTTGCC
>Ga0209737_10004294_pt1 | contig 10033 bp, 13 predicted proteins | sample TergutCu122P3_FD_187284 | JGI IMG/M metagenome (GOLD analysis project Ga0209737, IMG submission 187284) | Cubitermes ugandensis P3 segment gut microbial communities from Kakamega Forest, Kenya - Cu122 P3 (SPAdes) (version 2) | ecosystem: Host-associated > Arthropoda: Insects > Digestive system...
TCAACCTGCATCTTATGCGCCGAGGGTAAGTATTATTTCCAAACTTCTAAATACCCGTACATCTATTATACAACACCTTTAACTTGAGATAGTGAAATTTGCTTCCAAATCATGAGATCTGGCATCTCTGCTTGTGAACGGCTTACTTTCTTATCCGGGGATTTACCCTAACGTATACATTGCATCACATGTGATTCCGGGTATTTACGCTGCTGCAGTAGCAAAGTGTAGTCAAGTGTAATTCAAGCGCGTTACACGTTCCTTAAAGTATATCTGTTTTGTGAGTATTTACGTTTTTACAAACATTGATTAAAGAGTTAAATTTAAAGTTTAAAAGCAAAGAAAACCCTCATGGGATCAAAAGACAGATGATTACCTTACAGTATTGCATTTAAAATTGAAGTTGTGAATTACGCTGAAAAACATGGAAACCGGGCAGCTCAAAGGCGTTTTGGCTCACCTCCGACAGAGAAGATGATACAAGAATGGAGGAAGCAAAGGAAAGACCTAATGAAAGCACATAAGAGTAAAAAAACTTTACGTTCATGTGCTCCTAAATGACCAAAACTTGAAGAATATGTTAAGAAATGGATAACAGATCACAGGAAGAAAGGAATTGCTGTTTCAACAAAAATGATTTTAATTGAAGCAAGAAAACTAGCCATTGAAATGTCTATTATTGATTTTGCTGGAACAACTTCATGGTGTGAAATATTTATGAGAAGAAATGGCCTGTGTATGCATATTAAAACTAAAATAGTGCAAAAACTGCCCCATGAGTATGAAAGAAACATTATAGAATTCCATAAATATGTCATAAACATGAGAAAGAAGCTGTGTTTTGGGACAGGATAATTAGGGAATATGGATGAGGTACCTTTGAAGTTTGATGCTCCATCAAATAAAACAGTGGATGTTAAAGGTGCTACAACAATTATGATGAAGACTTCTGGTAATGAGATGCATTACACTGTTGTTCTTGCGTGCTGTGCTGATGGCACAAAGCTTCCACCTTTACTAATCCTTAAAAGAAAAACGCTGCCTAAAGATGTAATTCTACATGGGATTTATGTTCATGTTCATTCTAAAGGATGGATGGATGGAGAAGGAATGAAGTTGTGGTTAGAGAAAGTGTGGTCCAAGCGTCCAGGTGGTCTTCTTAAAAAACCATCTTTATTGGTGTATGATCAGTTCAAGGCACATATAACAACAGAATCAACAAAAAGGCTTGCCACTAAAATAAAGTCACATCTCGCAGCAATTCCTGGTGGATTAACTAGTCAACTACAGCCGCTGGATGTTTCAGTTAATAAACCGTTCAAGGGATTCATGCATGAGGAATGGGCAAAGTGGACTGAGGCATCAACTCATCACGTTACACCAGCAGGAAGAGTGAAACAGCCTTCGATTTCTAATGTTGGCGAGTGGGTGAAAAATTCCTGGCAGTGAGTTAAAAGTGAGACTATTGTGAAATCTTTAAAAAAATGTGGCATTAGCAATGCACTAGATGGAAGTGAAGATGGAATTTTATATGAAGAAAGTGACGCATCAAGTGAAAACAACCATGAAGATGATTTTAGTGGCAGTGATGATGATTTTCTGGGTTTTTATGATGAATAAATTATATTGTGGTTGCTAATTTTGTTATGTAACAATCCTGTTTTCTTCCAATAAATTAATAAAATTAAAATACATTCGTCATTATTTTTTTCTAAAATTCCCAATGAAAAAAACATGGTGCGTCTTATGGGCCGGGAAATATGGTAATTTAAGGTAGTATTCCAGGATTTGCCTGGAGGGACTGAGAAAAACCAGAATGGTCCATGACCCACTTTGAATTGGCAGAGATTCAAGCTGGGCACATCCCGAGTGCATCTCAGTAACATTACAGCTTGAACCAAATTTAAATACATTTGCTGTTTCTTGATGCTAGATGACCAGTTAATTGAAACTCATTCCATGCAACAGAGACCATCTTGGGGACTGCTCAAGTAATTCCCCACCTTTACAGGCCCAAGGACACTATACTATAATCCCCAAGCCTGTCACTTGACCTTATCATAAGCTGATGAATCCATCCTATACTTTCTTAATGAAACGCCATAATCATGACCATGAAGACCTCAAATCTCAAACAAACATATGAATATTGACATTTGGAACTAAAAATCTTAATTCAGTTAGCATATACAGTCATGCGTTGCTTAACGATGGGGATACATTCTCAGAAATGAGTCGTTGGGCGATTTCATCATTGTGCGAACATCATAGAGTACTTATACAAAACCAGATAGTATAGCCTACTACACACCTAGGCTATTTGGTATAGACTATTTCTCCTAGGCTACAAACGTGTGCAGTATGTTAATGTACCGAATACTGTATGCAATTGTAACACAATGGTCTTATAATATAACATTATAATATATTAAATTATTACATTCTTATGGGACCACCGTCATATATGCGGTCCATCATTGACCGAAACGTCGTTATGCAGCACATGACTGTTATTTCAATGACAGCAAATCCGAAAAACAATAATTTAGCTTTCATTAATGTGTTTGTTTCCTTCAAATGAGTAAGAGATAAGCACAAAACAAATGCTCTTAAATATAATTAAAATATTTGACAGATATCGAGATAAGTAAGTATCAACCACCTTATGACAAAAATTGATGCTGTGGACTTGCCTGTCGTCTCATTAAGTCCAAGTGAAGGTCACTGCATATTTCTTGCCACACAGAATAACTGACTGACATAAATAATCTTCTGGATACAATATGCAGAATGTGCAAGAACACTTCTGAAGTGACAAAACAGATATGAAAACCAGATTTTGATGGAAGCAACCATTTTAAACTGACTATCCACTCTTCAACATGTCCTGCTATGTCATTTCTTATAGTCGATGCTAACAGACACTCTTGTAGAAGATGTAATATCTACAACAATACACAGCAAAAATTAAACCACTAAACATGTTTCTCACTCAGAATTTATAATATACTGGACCCCAAAAAAGATGACAAAATACAATGGCAAATAAAACCGAGTACTGTAGAGCTTCACATTGTACTTACACGAATATAAGCCAAACATTTTTTCCTCATTTATCATCAAAAAAATTGGAAGTCACCTTATAATTACACACACACACACACAAAGCTGAACACATTCAGTGTACATATTTTTTTTTTTAACTGAAGATTGTGAAGATGTGTCGTCTTACATTGGGTAAATATAGTAATTTTTGTCAGCATGGTCAGTACTCAGTTACGGAGCTGATCAAATCAGTTATGGTGGGATATGTAAATTTCTAGAGTGGTAAAGTGTACTACATTAACACCATTATGATTACCACTTTCATGTAAATTCTCACTCCCTATTACTAATTCTTAGACTGAAAACATCTGTTTCATTCTTCTCTACAACTTTTGTTTGATACATGTCTTTTACCCAGTAATTATTTAGTAGCTTATGCTGAGGATGCATACAGGGATGCACACAGTTCTTCAAATAAATGTCTGTTATTTTTATATGATTTCAACCACAAATGAAACATCTGTTTGATGTTCTTGGGTTGCTACATGCATATGGGCAGGTGGAAGAACTGATGGACAGAGTGATGCTAATAAGTCCTCCACAAGGAAATGAACATGATAAAAAACAGGTTAATCACCTGAAGTAGCAGTCCATGCCTGTAGTTCTCTGTGGTACATTTTAGAGCTGAAATTGTAACCAGTTCCTGAAGCAATATTGGATACAGATTTGGGGCAACAAGAGGAACCAGAGCCCTTGCAGCCAATACCCTGGTCTTGAGCACAGAGCTCAGGGAACATCGTTGAACAAACGGAGCATATACACTCAACTGTTAGCAAGAGATAAAAGAATAACAGAATAATCCAAGTAAGTCAATAGACTTTTCATATTTAATGCTAACCAGTAGTTTCTTCTTCAGAAATCACATAAAACAGACATCAAGATTTTCTGCTGGTTAGCATTTCACTTTTCTCCACAGAAAAGACTCAGATATATTTAGACAAATCCAGCCTACCTTGTTAGCACATGGAATAATTAATCAGTCAACTATATGAGTAATCTTTTACAAATATAAATAACAACAAAACAATCTAATACTGTTAATTTTTTTTAATTTTAAATTTTATGTTACATTTTAAAATTTAATTGAATTTTAAAATTTCATTAAATTTTATGAAATTTTAAAGTTTATGTTAAATCTAATACTGGTATTACAAAATAATATATCTTCATAAAATAATTTAAAATGTCTAAACTTAAACAGCCAGCATGTTTCACATCAGTGTCTCATTTTCAGGGGAGACTTCTTTTTAAAGAAACACTGCAAAACACATTAATTATTAAAATTAACCACCTGTAGGTTGGAGTCTGTTCCCTCTAGGGATGATGGATAGAGTCTAGAAAGAAGTAACAGCACTGGGAATAGGGCAGGACGCAGAGCGTTGTAACATGCTTCCATGCTGGTAACAGCCTCTTTCAGTTCTTCCAATAGAAAGTCATAAAGTGATGGATAACGCAAAAAGAATATGCGTCCTGTCATACGATTTCGCATGCTCAATTCATCTCTAGACCGGTGCACACCAAAAATGCGAGTTACCAAAGCAGAGAACAAAAGTGTTGCAGAATTTCGCTCCTGGAACACGAACAGAAACACACAAGCATAGTTGTTCATCATTAGTACAGTAATGAGTCACCAATTACCAACAATGCAATAACAGTCTAAACTATCTGTGTAATTGACTGTCTCCACTATAGAGCATCACCTCTAATCAGAAATTCTGCCTTTCAAGAAAAAACACTGTTCAGAAACATTCAGACTACACCTCACATCTTTAGACAACATTTCATATTCATAGTTTCCAACCTTCTAGAGGCCCCTTACAACAAAACTGTGTTTCCATGTATTTTTTCTTTGTTACCAATAAAAATTTTTGAACATACATGTGCTTATTGACATTCCTGGTAAATGGCTATGCACAAACAAACTTACCGCCCATGTCTTGCCCTTGAATCCTTGAATGGCGACAATGACCCCTTGTGCCACGTAGGAAGTGACAGACTCACCCAATAATGAGTGACGAAACAGTGAGCGCAAGATATTCAGTGCATGAACACGAGCCTCTACATGACTTGCACAATCAGCACCCACTGCGCGCAAACTCAAAATGTTGAACTTTTCAATACTATTAGCTGGAACAGATGAAGAATCTTCAGTTGCTGTGTCAGTGATGGCACTGACAGCAGACCTTCTGACACCCGCTCCGTCATCAGCACTCTCAGCAAGAGTTAAGAGTGCAGCCATTGACTGTTGAAAACAACTTGTGTTGCCTCCAACTTGAAGTTCTGTTGTTAACAGCGCCTGTGACAAAAACTGTTATGTTATTTCCTAAAAATCATGAATGTTGAACAGTGTTATCAAATAACTTTGATGTTTCAAGCACATCTGACAAGTTTGGACCAAATTATACAGAATGTTCATGGTGCGCAGAATAGACAAGGGGTATAAAAATTTTCCTAAAAATCTAGTAGTCACCTCCAATTGTAGGCACCAGAAGGATGACAAGCACAAAGTTCCATATTGAGGACCCAATATTCTGGAGCAACCTGTGACCCTTGCTGTTATCTGGCACTTCCTGCTTGGTGCACATGACCTGATAGACATTTTTGTAAGTAGAGGGAAAAAATCTGCCAAAATGATGATGAAAATACCATGTGCCACAGTAAAAAATATAGTGGTCTGGGTGACCAGATGCCCAGGATCTGTGCACCCCTGGTGTAGACAAACAATAACGTGCATACAATAGTTAACCACTCACCAAAATGTATTATTGCATACCACTTTATAACAATGACAATAACAATACTGAATGTCAGGTTGATAACAATACAGTTACAGTAGGTCTTCAGACACATCAGTGTTTGAATGGAACACTACCAGAAGCTAGTATGAATGCAAGAATGAACGTGTAGCGAATACCTGCAAAATACCACATTCTCAAGACAGCAAAATGGGTGTTTCACTTTCCAGCCACATGCATATCTAGGCCTCTGAGACATTCCAACCAATATGTCACAAACAATTTCTTGTTCTCTAAGTGTGCATGTCCTACCCGGTTTGCACCTGTGCCTATGAAGCAGTCTTCAGAACTCATTAACTGTCATTCTAATGCTTAAAATAGTTATGCGTACCTACATTTTTTGCCTAATAAATTAACATCACCTGGACCAATACGAGCTGATATGTTTCAATCAGCTTCAGTTCCTCATTCTTGTGACTTCCCTGAAGAAGAAATTAAAAATTACAAAAACGTTAAAGCACAAGGCACCCCTAACTTTAGACCAGTGTTCCCTAAATATTATGTTCAAAGAATCCATTTTGCCTCAAAATATGACAACCCAAAATGAAATGCAGTTATAAAATGTACAGTACATAGAGAGAGGTAGCTGTCTGGTACCTACTATTTTTTTAAATTACACAATTATGTACCTGCACCATAAATGGTAGCCCTGCAGACCTCCTAGTTGCACAAAGCTTGGTGCTCTTTCCCCAGGTGATGATATCCATAAGCTCTTTCAACCACAGACAGGGAAGATTATGCAGTGTAGGTGATTTATGTCTCCACAGTTTGCCACAGAGCTTGCAGAACCCCACATAAGCCTGCTCAAAAGCACCACGATGCTTGGTCTCCACCAGCAGTGTAGCCAAATGAGATCCAATAGCAAGTACCTGCTTTTCTGTTAGCAGACATTCTGCATGGCTATGTAAAACAAGACAAACAGTATGACATGTTAAAGTAATATCAATGACAAGTGTGTCATGAATGATTCAGCCCTATCAGATTGGAACTTGGGACCAACTCTATGTGCTATAAAGTTTTAGTAATTTAAATCATGGTGTATCCATTCTGCTGGGATGTGTGGTTGCACCACTGGACAACTGGTGCCCCACATTTCTAGACACTATGAGTCTCATGTTCAGGTATCACAATAACCATAAAGAACCCTTTAAGGCCCAATGATTAGTACATATACCACCAGGTCTGACACTAAAAACAGTAAATATTTTTCACAACCTTCATAGACTGGTCCTTCTAATGAAAACATGTGGTGTTCTCTGTAAGGTATGAACTGCATATTTATATAAGTAGATCCATTTTAGTTTTCAAAGGTTTAAGTGCAAACACTACAAATCTAATCTTCCCAAGTCCATATGTTTACTCAAAAGAATAACATTCTGAATTCTGAGCAATCGATATTCCTTCCAAGTAAATGATAAAACAAAGACTTAAAATAAAACATTCCAGATGTGATGCTCAATGCAGAACTTGAACTCATTCAAAAATCCTCAATCCTCTCAATAACCAACTAAAGGTCTATATTTTAGTTCAGAATAGTTACACCTACAAATTGTCTGTATCCTCTGTGCTTGAAATTGGGGCTTGCTCTGAAAGCTCTCCAAGGAACAGAGACACCTCTTTTACAGTGCGCCAAGCACACAGTAACACCATCTGCGCAGTGACATTTAGAACTGGTAAGCTGGATCTGTCAGGGGCCAAGTCCTGTTTTAGGTGCTGCATTCCTGACAACAAATCGAACAACTGTTTCACTTTGCAATACAATAAGGAACAGTGCATTAATAAATAAAGAATAATAATAATAAAAAAAAATACCATTCCAGTTGATAATCTTGTACAAGAACAATTTAATCTGTTCAATTGTTCTTTGCAGTAAACGTAACATACAGGGGTGAACATTCATCTATCTGGCCACTTGTTTCATTTCCAGATACCATACTTTCAATGTAATTTTGTAATATGGATATAGAACTTACGTTACTGGGGGAATTTAACTTTCATGCCCACTGGTCCAATTCAACCTCTGCTTTATACAGAACTAAACACAAACTTCGTATTCCATACAAGCAGATCACTCTACCAGAAACTGGTACATATCATTTTGTTTAATAACTTCCATACTGTTGTGTTAGATAAATCAGCTTATTTAATGCAACCGTCAAACACAACAAATGCTGAGTCCTGATTACAGGGTGTCTTATATAAGTTCAATAGGACAACATGTTTCGGTCAACCTTTTGACCATCATCAGGTCCATAAGAGCTAAAGTGTGCCACATGCAACAGAGTGACAGATAGTGAAGTGAAAGTAGAGTGAATTTACCGGCAGGCCTTCCCATATGGAATACATATGAAGCCTCCCCAACCAGGATAGCCATAAACAATCTTAAGACACTGCGACGCGACCATACCATATTTTAATCCATCATATTTTACTTACTATTTTATTTTAACAATCTTATAATACAATAGCCATTATATTAAATAATGTAAAACTCAATGGGATCCCAATGTGTTCTGAAATACTCTGTTGCATGTGGCACACTTTAGCTCTTATGGACCTGATGATGGTCAAAAGGTTGACCGAAACATGTTGTCCTATTGAACTTATATAAGACACCCTGTAATCGGGACTCAGCATTTGTTGTGTTTGACGGTTGTATTAAATAAGCTAGTACATATCAAACAAAGATCTCTAATAATTTTACTTGAAACTTTTTTTTTAACAATTGGAATATTTAAAGAAATATCAGAAAACATTACCTATTATATTTTCACATTCTAGAATATAGCAATTTGAACATGCAGAATAGGGAACTTGATATTGTCTGCAGTTCCACTTCTGACCTTCGAATGGCTGTTGAACCATTTAGACCATCAGAGTGTATCACCAAGCAAAACCCAAATGATACGATCTGTTGACCACTTACACCTAGAATAGTGCCAACAACTGAATGCCATGCAGCTTACGAGGGGGGACCCAAAAATAACCGGATTTATTTTTTTTAAACGGTTTATTAGGTTTTATATTATTACAACTCTAGTCTCCTTCAAAGTACTCTCCTTTTGACTCAATACACTTGTACCAACGTTTTTCCCACTGCTGAAAACATTTCTGGAACTCTTCAGTGCTGATGTTGTTCAAGACCTCCAGCATTTTCTTTTTCACTTCGCTGACATCAGCAAAACGTTTCCCTTTCATCTGGCATTTCATACGAGGGAACAAGAAAAAGTCGCATGGCACAAGGTCAGGTGAATAGGGAGGATGGGATAACCATCATGTTGTTTTTTGCCAAAAACTGCTGCACACTCAAGGCCGTGTGGGCAGGGGCATTGTCGTGGTGAAGCAACCAATCACCGTTGCTCCACATTTCTGGTTGTTTCTTCCACACTATCGCGTAATCTTTTCAACACCTCCAAATAAAATTGTTGATTCACAGTTTGTCCAGGAGGAAAAAATTCCTTGTGCACAATTCCATTAGCATCAAAAAAACTAATCAACATGATTTTAACATTTGATTGAACCTGTCGGGCCTTCTTTGGTTTTGGAGAATTAGGAGTTTTCCATTGGCTTGATGCTTGTTTTGTTTCCGGGTCAAAACCGAAGCACCAAGTCTCATCTCCAGTCACAACTTTAGAAAGAATCTGTGGGTTATTTCCAACTTGTTCCCTTAAATCGTAACAAACATTCAAACGATTGTTTTTTTTATCCTCTGTCAACAACCGGGGAATGAATTTTGTGGAAACACATTTCATATTCAAATCTTATGTTAACATTTGTTGACATGAACTCCAGGACGAACCATTTATCTCAGAAATCTCATCAATGGTCCAATGACGATCTGCATTGATTACGTTGCGATCTTTATCAAGATTTTCATCTTTTTGGCAAGCTGAAGGTCGGCCAGATCTTGGCTGGTCCTCACATGACATTTCACCCCCTTTGAAACGTGAATACCACTTGTACACTTGAGTCCTACTTAAAGCTTCTTCCTTAAAAGCTTCTTGCAACATTAAAACAGTTTCAGCAGCTGATTTCCCTAACAGAAAACAAAACTTAATGCACACTCTTTGTTCTTTATTATCAGCCATCATAAAAATCGCCGAACTTCCTAGCAGGCACTTAGAAAAAAAGCC
>Ga0209737_10004295_pt1 | contig 10032 bp, 10 predicted proteins | sample TergutCu122P3_FD_187284 | JGI IMG/M metagenome (GOLD analysis project Ga0209737, IMG submission 187284) | Cubitermes ugandensis P3 segment gut microbial communities from Kakamega Forest, Kenya - Cu122 P3 (SPAdes) (version 2) | ecosystem: Host-associated > Arthropoda: Insects > Digestive system...
AACAGCGCAACAGTTTTTAACAGTCTCTTTGCAGTCTCCTGTAGCGCGCCATGCTGATTACTGGTAAGATTTGCTATAGATATGTACTTCTGGCATTGTATTTGCCAGTAAGGTGGATAATAGACGTACGGGCTCGATTTTTCGAAGGGATTGAACATGGACGAAACCGGAGTATTGGCACTGCTTGATGAGTTATCCGACCTCATTGAAGACGGCAAACCGGCGTTGGGCAACCGAGACAAAAGGCAGATCGAGTTAGCTCCAGCGCTGGATATCATCGATGATATCCGACGGACATTTCCTATTGAGTTTTCACAGGCACGACAGATTGTGCGTGAGCGACAGGGACTTTTGGAGGACACCGAGGCCGAATGCAACCGCATTCTCGAGGATGCCCGCAACCAGGCCTTGATAATCGCCAGCGAACAGGAAATCGTCAGAATAGCGCAACAGCAGGCTGAGAACATCCTGGCTGATGCACGCGAGATGGAGCGCGAGACTCGTGCGGGTGCCGAGGACTATGCCGACAGTGTTTTCTCGCATATCGAAAGCACCCTGGATTCTCTCAGCGAAAATGTACGACGCTGCAGAGAAAGACTCAACAATAAGGCATCTCGGTAGGAGTACAAACAATCTGTGAGTCCGCATCTTTGAGCCAACAGGTTTGCGTTGCGGGCTCTTCACGTTAAGGGACAAACATGGAAGAACAACTGAAACTCGACTACAAATTGATACCCGAGCTAGAAGAAACAGGCTCTCGTCGGGAGCTGGAAGGTGTTTTGCCCCTCGGGCATTTTTTCAAGGGCTACCAGCTGTACAAGCTTAAGGGTGGTATCTCATACAAGATAGAGCTCTCCAATACCGGTGAAGGAGTGCTTTTGACAGGTCGTGCACATGGATCTGGAAGTACGGAATGTGCACGCTGTCTCGATGATGCTCTATTTGACGTTGAAGGCGATGTAGAAGGCTTTTTCGTCTTGAAGCCCAGTAACAAAGATGTAGTGTGGTCAGATGACGAGTTTACCGCTGTGCCTCCTGATGGCATTGTTGATCTGAAGCCTCCTATTCTCGCAGCAATCATCTATGAGCTACCCCAGGTCATACTCTGCAAGGAAGAATGTGCGGGCATGTGCCAGCATTGTGGGATCAACTTCAATACCGACACCTGCAACTGCATCGAAGAGCCAGAACTAGAAAATCCCTTCGCCATCCTGAGAGGCCTCATGCACCAGAACTGACCGCCTTCCTCTTGCCCTCTGTGTGACCAGCAAACCCCAATAATAGCTTCACAAAAACTTCTCATTGTTTACTGCTGCGGGATTTGCTAGAATGGCAAGGTTCGTCTAATACACATGTCTGAGGACTCTGTCCGCTGGTGGCCTGTATGGTTGCGGTTCAGGGGAAGAATCGGGCAGAGGGCTGGGTCATAAAACAACCCGGCAACAACAAAAAGGAGAAAGTATGGCTACTACTGTAAGCATCAGGTCGCTTTTGGACGCGGCAGTCCACTTTGGACATCAGACCCGTCGGTGGAACCCCAAGATGAAACCCTACATCTTCACCGACCGCAACGGCATCTACATCATAGACCTCAAGCAAACCCTTATCGAGCTCGATAAGACCTACACCTTTGTCAAAGACCTCGCCTCAAAAGGTGGTGTCCTGTTGTTCGTTGGTACGAAGAAGCAGGCACAGGAAGCCGTTGCCGTTAACGCCACGCGTTGCGGCATGCCTTATGTAAACGCTCGCTGGCTTGGTGGAATGCTCACCAACTTTGTGACGATCCGCTCCCGGGTAACCTACATGGAGGATCTGGAAGCCATGGAAGCTGATGGCAGAATGGCTGCGCTTCCTAAAACCGAGCAGATCCTGTTGCGTAAGGAGCTCGTTAAACTACAGACTAACCTCAATGGTATTCGCAATATGACCGCGGTGCCACAGGCGATCTTTGTCATCGATACCAAACGCGAGGAAATCGCCATCCATGAGGCTCATCGGTTGGGAATTCCCGTCATCGGTGTTCTCGATACCAACGCTGACCCCGACGAAGTTGACTTTGGCATCCCTGCCAACGACGACGCGATTCGTTCGGTGTCGATACTGTGCGAGGTAGTCGCAGACGCAGTGATCGCCGGAATCAACAAGGTGGGTATCTCTGAGGCTGAGATGACCGAATCTGTAGAATCAAAAGAGGCGACCTTCGATGAGGCTGACTTCGCAAATGCGGCTGTAAATGAGGAAGCTGAAGCTGCAGAAACCGTAGAGCAAGATCTCTAGAGACAGTAAACCTGCTGCAGTTACGGCTGAAAACGCAGGTGTTTGAGAAAACCACCGATCAAGCATATCGGGCGTGTAAAAAAAGAATGAAACCAGAAAGGGAGTTACAATGGCAGATATAACCGCTTCAATGGTAAAAGAACTGAGGGAGATGACCGGTGCAGGCATGATGGAGTGTAAAAAGGCACTCGTTGAAGCCGACGGTGATTTGGAGAGAGCTGTTGATGTGTTGCGCACGCATGGCCTGGCAACAGTAGCAAAAAAGGCCGGGCGCGCTACTAACGAGGGCCTGGCAGCCACGATCGTGGCAGATGATGGCATGTCAGCCGCCATTGTTGAAGTCAACTGCGAAACGGACTTTGTTGCTCGCAATGAGTTGTTTGGGGCTTATGTCGCCAAGATCGTCAAGGCAGTGCTGGACAATGACCCAACAGACATCGATGCCCTCAAGGCCTGTCCCCTCGACAGCTTAACAGTGGGCGATTTGCTCACCGATGCCATCCATACCATCGGTGAAAACATTCAAGTCTCACGCTTTATCCGTCGTTCGGTAGACTGTGGTGCCATATCCAGCTATATCCATGGTGGTGGACGCTTAGGGATACTCGTACAATTCAAACTGGGCAACGCCGTCACAGCCCAAAACGAGCAGTTTAAGATTATGGCCAAGGATATCGCCATGCAGGTTGCAGCTGCTAATCCCGGCGCTGTTACCCGCGAGGGCTTTGCTCCCGCGTTGATCGACAGAGAGATGGCTATCTACAGGGCAAAGGCAGCGGAATCCGGAAAACCGGAAGCAATTCAGCAAAAGATTGCCGAGGGTAATCTCAAGAAGTTCTACCAGGAAAACGCATTGGTTGAGCAGGCATTCGTAAAGGATCCGGACAAGACGGTTCAAGACGTTGTAAATGCAGTGGCCAAGGCATTGGGCGACACGATTGAGATCATCGGATTTGATCGTTTTGCCGTCGGGCAAGGTTAACCCGGGCTCTACAAGGATCAAACAAGCCGACAGTCTTCTTTTCAAGGCTGTTCACAAAGAAAGCGGGCGTGCTCTTTATAGGGCGTGCTCGCTTTTGTTATAGTTGCACAAGCAGAAAAACTCATCAAACACACAAAGGAGAGCCGTGGCTGAATTCGTTTACAAACGGGCTTTACTCAAGTTATCAGGTGAACAACTGGCCGGAGATTTGGGATACGGTATTGACCCCAGGGTGATCACGGGGCTCGCTGCTCAGATCAGGCGCATCAAAGAGCACGATATAGAGCTTGCGATAACGGTTGGAGGAGGAAACATCTTTCGTGGTATGGCGGCTTCCACTGAGGGGATGGATCGCAGCCAGGCTGATTACATTGGCATGCTTGCCACGGTGATGAACGCTCTGGCTCTGCAGGAGGCGCTTGAACGCGCGGGCGTGGATACACGCGTGCAGAGCGCAATTACCATGCAGGAAGTCTCCGAGACCTATATTCGCCGCAGAGCCCTTCGACATATGGAGAAGGGCAGGGTCGTGCTCTTCGCAGCCGGCACGGGCAACCCCTATTTCACCACTGATACTGCCGCAGCCCTCAGAGCCTGTGAAATTCACGCCGATGTGCTCTTGAAAGCCACAAAGGTAGACGGGGTCTACGACAGTGATCCGATGAAAAACCCAAACGCTCAGAGGTTTGACCGCATCAGCTATCTTGAAGTGATAAACAGGGGGCTGAAGGTCATGGACACCACTGCGATTTCACTCTGCATGGATAACAAGCTCCCGCTCATAGTCTTCAGCATTGTTGCTGACGGCACCATGGAAGCAGTGCTCAGGGGAGAACCCGTCGGAACAATTATCTACTAAAAGGAACCATACGAGGAACCATACGAGGAACCACAAGAGGAACCATACGAGGAAACATAGGAGGAGACATGATAGAAGAAATCACCAAGGCCACCAACGAGAAGATGGACAAGACCATTGTTAATCTGTCCTCAGAGTTTGCCACAGTCCGTACCGGCCGTGCTTCCTCTGCAATGCTGGAGCGTATCTATGTGAATTACTATGGAGTGCAAACACCTATCACCCAGATTGCAAGCATAAAAACACCAGAGGCGCATCTGCTGGTCATAGAACCCTGGGATAAAAAAATCGTCACCGATGTCGTAAAAGCCATACAGGCAAGTGATCTCGGCATCATGCCGTCAAATGACGGGGGAGTTATACGACTGCCCTTTCCACCGCCAACAGAGGAACGTCGTAAGGAGTTGGTCAAGCAATGCAGACAAATTGCCGAAGAGGCAAAGATTGCCATTCGCAATGAACGTCGTGACGCCAATTCAAAGCTTGAGCGACTGATAAAGGAGCAGGATTATTCAAAGGACGAAATACATCGTGCTCAGGAGAAGATACAGAAACTGACAGACAAACATATCGAAGAGGTAGACGAGGTATTCAAGCGTAAAGAAGCCGAGGTGATGGAGGTCTAACAGCTTTGGAGGATATTTTCAAGCTCTTCGATCCTGTGCCGTTAGATATTGACCTTTCGGCATTCGATACCAGACGCATTCCGGAGCACATCGCAGTCATTATGGATGGCAACGGTCGCTGGGCTTTACAGCAGGGAAAAAACCGGGCAAGCGGACACAGGGCAGGGATAAAAGGTGTTCGCGCGCTGATACAGACAAGCAATGATCTTGGCATTCGTTATCTCACCATCTTTTCATTCTCTACAGAAAACTGGTTGCGGCCTCGCAAGGAGGTTGAAAAACTGATGACTCTGTTTGCAAATACCATGGCAGAAGAGCTTGATGGCCTGCACAGAGAACAGGTTCGCATTAAAACCATTGGAGATCTTACGTTTTTACCGGATAAAACCAGAAAGGTTTTTGAAAGAGCCAGTGAATTCACTCAGAACAATAAAGGTATGACTCTGGTTATCGCAGTGAATTACGGGTCACGTCTTGAAATAGTCTCGGCTGCAAAAAAACTGGCTCGACGCGCACTGGATGGGCAACTTGACGAGGCAGCAATTGATGAACTCAACCCGGAAAGCTTCTCGGAATACCTTGAAACAGCCGGATTCCCTGACCCTGATCTGCTTATTCGTACCAGCGGAGAGTATCGACTATCGAACTTCCTGCTCTATCAGATAGCCTACAGCGAACTGTATATCACACCGGTGTTATGGCCTGATTTTGATAAGTATGAGCTACTTCGGGCTATTCTCACCTTTCAGGCGCGGCAGCGGCGATTTGGTGGTGTCTGACTTGGGAGCTTTCAAAACGAGACTGATCACATCCATCATTTTTGTGATTGCAACCGTTGCCCTTACGCTTACCAGTAAGCTGACTACGGTTTTGATGGTTTCAGCACTTTCAGGAATGTGTGCCTTCGAACTGTTTCGCATGCTCAGATCAGACGCAAAGCTCCCTAATGAACTCATGGGAACCGCAGTTGCGGTTTTGTATCCAATTACCTATGCGATCTGGTATTTCAACGGCCTACTTTCGCTTACGGTGGGCTTTGCGACAGCGTTGTTGATCTGGTACGTCTTTTACATGCCGGCACGCATCACCGATGTTGCAATCACACTGTTTGGTGCCTGTTATACCGGGCTTATGCTCACCTCTCTGGTGATGATCAGAGAGGTTCTCGACGGTTTTTGGGGTGGCGTTTTGGTGGCTGGGGTATTATTGTCTGTCTGGCTCAACGATGTCTTCGCCTATCTCATAGGCTCAAAACTCGGTAAGCACCCCCTGGCTCCGAGAATCTCGCCCAAAAAGTCCTGGGAGGGTTTTGCTGCAGGAATGATCATGTCGATCGCTGTCTGGTGTCTGTTTCCCCTCATCCCGGGCTTGGAGCTACCGATTATCTGGGCAGTGGTTGGAGGTCTGGCATGTGGATGGATCGGTGTGCTGGGAGATCTCGTTGAATCTCGGATAAAACGAAGCACAGGAGTAAAAGACTCCGGGAACCTGTTGCCTGGCCATGGCGGCTTTCTTGATCGCTGTGATTCACTGATCGCCGTGGCAGCAATGGCATCACTGTTTTTCCGAGCACTCGGGCTCTGAGCATGGTTACGCTTACAGAAAAACCGAAGCGACTTGTGCTGCTCGGGTCTACCGGTTCCATCGGCAGGCAGACCTTGGAGATTGTTCGCGCTCATCCCGATGCGGTGAAAGTCATTGCCCTGGCAGCATTCAGCAACCTTGAACTCCTGTTTGCACAAGCCCGCGAGTTTGATGTTAAAACGCTTGTGCTCGCTGACGAGAGACTCAGAAACAGCTCAAAGTTAAGCCTGCATTTGAGCCAACTGCCCAGCGGAACACAAATACGCTTTGGGCCGTCTGCGCTGGAGTCTTTGGTAGCCCTGGACGAAGCCGACATAGTCCTTAACGCCCTGGTGGGAGCAGCCGGACTTCGGGCAAGCTATTATACGCTGCTGAACAACAAACGCCTTGCGCTGGCAAACAAGGAGAGCCTGGTAGTTGGCGGTGATCTGATCATGCCGCTCTCAACCCCTTCGACTCTGCTGCCGGTTGACTCTGAGCATTCCGCAATCTATCAGTGTCTGGTGGGAGAGGATATATCTGAGGTGAGTCGGATATGGCTTACTGCCTCCGGAGGCCCATTTCGCGGAATGAACCGCGAGCAGCTGGCACAGGTTACTGTAGAGCAGGCGCTGGCTCACCCACGCTGGACGATGGGGAAAAAGATCACCATCGACAGCTCAACTCTCATGAACAAAGGGCTTGAAGCCATCGAGCTGCACCATCTGTTTTCCACGGATTATGACAACATACGGATAGTGGTGCATCCGCAGAGCTGCATCCATTCGATGGTTGAATTCAGGGACGGCAGTGTCAAAGCACACCTCGGAGCAACCGACATGCGCGTGCCTATCCAATATGCACTGTCGTATCCCCATCGCTGGAGCGCCCCGCTCGACCCTGTAGATTTTATCAGCATCGCAAGCCTGACCTTCGAAGAGCCCGATATGGTAAGCTTCGGGTTGCTGCCTCTGGCGCTTCAGGCTGGAAGAGTCGGCGGTACTTATCCCGCTGTGCTCAACGCAGCGAATGAGGTTGCAGTCTCAGCTTTTCTGACGAAAGCCTGTAGCTTTTTGGATATCGAACGGATAGTGTCCTCAGTGCTTGAACAACACAGTAATGAGCCTGTAGAATCCTGCGAGCAACTTGAGGAAGTCGACAGCTGGGCCAGAGCACAAGCCAAATCCCTGGTGTCTTTAGCGTAACGCCTTGTCTCTTGTGTACGAATCACAGGTATACTGAACTCTATGGATATAGTTACTGAAGGATTAAAAGTAGTTTTCTTTGGTGCCCTGATGTTCTCGATCATTGTTGCGGTTCATGAGGCGGGACACTTCACTGCTGCACGCCTGTTTGGCCTGCGTGTCAAGGAGTTTATGATCGGCCTGCCCGGCCCTAACATCGGGTTCAAATTCAAGGGCACGAAATTTGGAGTGACACCGTTTCTGCTTGGTGGGTACGCCCTGATTGCAGGAGAGGGCAGCGCCAAGGAGAACACCAATCTGGCCTCAGCTCTTTCATACCTGTCATTTTACGGAACCCTTACCGAGGATGAAGCCCTGGCTGCAGAGCCCGAGCTTGGTTATGATCTGGTGGAGGCTCTGGATGTTCTTTATGCATGGGGAACAGTAACCAGGATCAAAAAGAGGCGTCGCTACACCTACCTGATGCCCCAGACCCAATCAGCTGCTGAGGGTACAGCCCGGGTAATCGAGGATGTGGCAGCGCACCTGGCTGCAGAAAGAAAGCTCACCTTCAATGCGGCACCCTGGTATAAGCGTGTGGTCATTCTGGCAGCTGGCGTCATCTTCAACCTGGTTTTTGCGATAACCGTTTTTACGATCGTTCTGATGATCCTCGGAACCCAGGTTCCAACGAATACCTTTGGAGCTATTGTTCCGAATAGTCCTGCCCAACTGGCAGGCATTCAGCCCGGAGATACCGTGATTGCCCTCGGGGGAAAGACCGTTGATTCCTGGGAAGGGTTTGTTGAGGACATGCAGGCATACAGGCCCGGTGATCAGGCGATCCTGAAGATAGACAGAAACGGTGCGATCAAGGAATTCTCCGTAATACTTGCCGACAACGACGGCAAGCCAATGGTTGGAGTACAGCCTGCTTACAAGAAGAGACCCATCTACTTTCCAGAGGCATTTTCAACCTCAGTAGGCTCCATAGGATTGGTAGCAGAGGCAATAATCAAGCTCTTTAATCCATCAACTTTCAATGAAGTGATCAACCAATCATCGTCAGTGATCGGTATATCCGTTGAGGCAAAAAACTACGCCGAGGCAGGCTTTCTCCCCTTTATCTTCCTGGCGGCAGCCTTGTCGATTTCGATTGGGCTTATGAACCTGCTGCCCTTTCCTCCACTTGATGGAGGCAAGATCATCGTTGAAACCATTGAGCGCATTACGCGCAGGAGGATTCCAGCCTCTGTCATGAGCGGCGTTACGGTTGTCGCATTGGCGCTGCTCATCATGCTTTTCATCTATGTGACAAATCTCGATATTCAACGCTACATTCTCGGAAACTGAACTGGAGGCTGGTGCGTAAATGACCAACCGATATAGTGAGGGGCAGAACGACACGGCAACCCACTCAGTTGCCCATGTAGCGAGAGACGACACTACAACTCACTCAGTTGCCCATGTTGCTGGAGGTGCGTCTTCCGGGCAAAGCCCCCGAGATCGCACCCGTCAAGTCTCAGTTGGAGGTGTGCTCATCGGTGGGGGAGCACCTGTAGTTGTCCAGTCCATGTTGTCAACGCGTACAGAAGATGTCGATGCATCGCTCAGTCAGATTTGCGCTCTTGCAGATGCTGGCTGTGAGCTTGTTCGAGTGGCTGTTCCTAATGATATGGCGCTCAAGGGCTTCGGGTATATTTGTGAGCGCTCACCACTTCCCGTGATTGCCGACATTCATTTTAACCATAACCTGGCCATCGAGGCGGTTTCGCTCGGCGCTGCTAAGTTGCGTATCAATCCGGGGAACATCGGTAACTGGGATAAGGTATATGCAATCATTGAGGCGGCTGGTATGGCTGGCATCCCGATTCGCATCGGTGTGAATGCCGGGTCGCTGTCAACGCAGTTTGCTGAGCGAGGCGACCTCACACAGGCGGAGAAGCTAGCAGGCAGTGCTCTTGAGTTTGCGGAGCACTTCGAGTCACGTGGCTTTTCTGATATTGTGGTTTCTGCGAAGGCTCACGATGTGATTACAACTGTCGAGACTCATCGCTTGCTTTCTCTGGAGCTGCCTCATATACCTCTGCACATCGGTGTTACCGAGGCAGGCACGGCTTTTCAGGGCAGCATGAAGTCTGCTGTAGCCCTGGGAACCTTGCTGCTTAGCGGTATAGGAGATACACTCCGCGTCTCATTGACTGCCAATCCGGTTGAGGAAGTCCGTGTTGCCTGGGAGATTCTTGCAGTCTGCGGGTTGAGACGGCGCTTTCCCGAGCTTATCAGCTGCCCTACCTGCGGACGCTGTGAGGTAGACCTCATTGGTATTGCAACTGAGGTTGAAAAGCGTTTGCAGCAGGTGCGAAAGCCGCTTTCTGTTGCGGTCATGGGCTGTGTGGTCAACGGCCCTGGAGAAGCCAGACATGCAGATGTTGGGATAGCCTTCGGATCAGGTAAATGCGTGCTTTTCTCCAAAGGGGAAATCCTGGGAACGGTAGACCAAGGTCAGGTTGTCGAAGCGTTGATGAACGAGATTGAAGG
>Ga0209737_10004296_pt1 | contig 10032 bp, 7 predicted proteins | sample TergutCu122P3_FD_187284 | JGI IMG/M metagenome (GOLD analysis project Ga0209737, IMG submission 187284) | Cubitermes ugandensis P3 segment gut microbial communities from Kakamega Forest, Kenya - Cu122 P3 (SPAdes) (version 2) | ecosystem: Host-associated > Arthropoda: Insects > Digestive system >...
ATGGGGTTATGCGTAAAGATTGCAAAAATTCCGTCAGAAAATACCTTTCGCAGCACCCCCTTGAAGGCGAGGGAAGTATAAAGGCGCTACCATGTTGAGCTTATCCCAGTGGGCGATGTGCCTTTTTCGTTTTCGCCGCTTTTTTCTTTGGGCGGGGGCGGTTGTCATCCTGCTGCTTTCTATTTTTGTTGCCTATGTGCGCTTCTGGCTTCTTCCTGATCTGCCGCGTTACCTGCCGGAAATAGAAGCCGCCGCTGGCAGGGCGCTGGGGCAGCCGGTTGCCATCGGTTCTCTGGAAGCGCGTCTGGACTTCAGACCGTTTATTCGTCTGGAAGAGGTACGAGTCTTTGCCGGCACAACAGAAAATCAGGAAGAGCTTGCGGTCAAGGTGAATAGCATGGAGGGTCTGCTTTCCTGGCGTTCGCTCTTCTTTGGGCAGCCCGTTTTTGCTTCGCTCAGAATCAACAGCCCGGAACTGACTCTGCTTCGGGGAGCGGACGGGAGTTGGCAGATAGCCGGGTTGAACCCAGCTTCCGAAAGCGAGGAAGATCCCGTGCAATGGCTGCTCATGCAGCGGGAAATCAAACTCGATGCTGCGCGTTTCAATGTCCGGGATGAGTTTAGAGGCGCGCCGGAATTTTCCCTCGCCGGGGTGGAGTTGGACTGGACGAATAAGGGCGAGCGCCACCGTTTTGCTCTTTCTCTGAAAGCTACTGACAAAGAAGGCAAAACACTGGCAAACGTCAGGGCGGATGGTAATTTTCGCGGCTACGCCAGTACGCCGGTTTCCGAGTGGTTGGGCGAGATCAAACTCAAATGGCAGGCAGACGAATTGCCAGACTGGCAACTATGGCTCGCCGCAGATGAGTCCGGCAACTGGCCTTTGGGCGTGTTTTTCGATTTGAAAAAAAGCGAGGTAGAGGCGAGTTTGGCGCGTGGCAAAAAAAGCTGGCAGGCAACGGCAAAGGTGGGTTTGCACGAGCTGAGCCTGCGTTTGGGTGAGACTCTGCCGGAATTGAAGTTGAAGGAAGCAATCGGGCAATTGTCGCTTTCCCGGGATGCTGCCGGAAAATGGCAGGTGGGCAGCAAAGGCTTGCAGCTCATCGAGGCAGACGGCAGAACCAGCGCCCCGCTCGATCTTGCGGCAAGCTGGCAGGAAGCGGCGCTTGGGAAAAATGGCACCGATGCTCTGGAAGATGATTTGCCGATGCAGGTGGATTTCAGCGCCAATCGTCTGGATCTGGCCTATCTTGCCCGGCTGGCAGCTTATTTTCCGCTTCCCGATGCCATGCGGGAGAATTTGCAGCAGCACCACCAGGAAGGGGTGCTGGATCAGTTGCGTTTCAGTTGGGACAGGAGGCAACCGCGTCTGCGCTATAGTCTGGAAGCTGATTTCTCCAGCCTCGGTCTTGCGGCGGCGGGCGCCATGCCGGGGGCAAGAGGTCTTTCCGGGCATGTCGAGGCCAATGAGCGGGGCGGGAAATTGATGCTGGACAGCCGCGCCCTCTCGCTTTCCCTGCCAGCAGTGTTCGATGACCCTGCCTTTCCCCTTGCCCGTCTGCGGGCGGATGTGGATTGGCAGCCGAATGCCGCCGGGGTTGAAGTGCGGCTCAAACGCTTCGATTTCTCGGGGCCTCATGTCGAAGGCAGGGTAAGCGGGCGTTATGAGAGTCGTCCGGGCGAGGCGGGCGTAATCGACCTCTCCGGGAATTTTTCTCAGGCCAAGGCTACAGAAGTCTGGCGTTATATTCCCAAGGTAGTCGATGCGGATGTTCCCGCCTGGCTACGCGATGCGCTCAAGGCAGGCACGGGCGATGCCCAACTGGTTCTGCGCGGCGATCTGGAAAAATTCCCCTTTGCTGGCGGGGAGGAGGAAGGCATTTTCAAGATCACCGTTCAGGCGCGGGATGTCACCCTGAGCTATGACCGGGATTGGCCGGAAATAACCGCGATTTCCGGCGATCTGGAGTTTGGCGTCGGGATGCTGATCCGGGTAGGCAAAGGCAAGATCTTTTCAACTGAGATAAGCAAGGGGACGACGGTAGCCATTCCAGATTTCTCCAGCCATGAGACCCATCTTCTGGTGGACGGCGAAGTCAATGGCAAGATGGCGGAGTTTCTGCGCTTTATCGAACGAAGCCCGGTAGCCGATGCGATCAACCATTTAACCGATGGTTTTGGCGGGGAAGGCGAGGGCAGGCTGGAACTGAAACTCGATTTGCCGCTCGCGAAGATAGAAGAGGGCAAGGTCGAAGGGCGCTACCATTTTGCTGATAACAGGATCAGCTTCATGGCTGGTTTGCCGCCAGCGCGCGCGGCCAATGGTTCGCTCTCCTTTACTCGGGAGGAGGTAAGCTCCGAGGGAATAACGGGAAGTTTTCTCGGCAAGCCTTTCAAACTAACCATGCGCTCGGAGAAAGACGGGGTTCTGGTCAGAGCAAACGGCGCTCTCGAAGCTGCGGCGCTGAAACGGGAATTTGCCGGGACGCTTCCCGAAGCCTTGCTGAACGAAGTGTCCGGGGAGACCGAGATGCAGGTGGAAATCAAGGTGCGCGGCGAGAGAGCTGATTTGCTCTTGACCTCCACTCTCGAAGGGCTGGCGCTCTCCCTGCCCGAGCCATTTGTCAAAACGGCGAAGGAGAAGCTGCCGCTTCGTTTCTCGAAACGCAATCTGGGGAAACAGGGGCAGGATGAAATCATCGTCAGTCTGGGCGAAAAAGAGCAGCGCCGCCTGGAAGGCTTGCTGATGATGCAGGGGGAGAAGGTCGAGCGGGGCGCGATAGCCGTAGGAGCGCCGCTTCGTTTGCCCGCCAAGGGTTTTCATGTCCTCTTGCGGCAAAAACGAGTGGATGCCGATCTCTGGCAAGCCTTGCTGGAAGGTAAGGCAGGAGGCGGGGAGAATAATCTGGAAAGCCTGCCTCTCCCGGATATGGTGAGCCTGGAAGCAGAGGAGGTTCGTCTGTTCGGGCGCAATTTTGCCGAAGTCAATCTGCGCCTGTTCGGAGAAGGGGAAGGCATCTGGCGAGCCATGCTGGCTTCGAAAGAGGTGGTGGGCGACATAAACTGGAACAGCAAGGGCGATGGGCGCATCATCGCCAATCTGCGCCGGGTGCGCCTGGAAGAGGATAAAAATCTCTTTTCCACCAATGGCGAACAGGCGGGCGAAGGCAAAGAATCGACTGACATCAAAAAGCTGCCGGCGATGGATATTCGCATCGCCGACCTGGCTCTCGGCGAGAAACGTTTTGGCAAGGTTTCCCTGTTGGCGGAAAACGACAGGGGGGCGTGGCGGCTGCGCAACATCCTCATCGAAAACCCTGACGGACGCCTGACGGGGCAGGGGGTGTGGTATCGGTTGGCAAATCGCAGCAATCTCGATTTTCAGCTCGTTGCCAACGATAGCGGCAAACTTCTGGGGCGGCTGGGCTACCCCGGCATGTTGCGCGGCGGCAGCGCCAATCTCGAAGGGGAGCTGGAATGGCAGGGTTCGCCGATGCGCCTCGATCCTGCTACCCTGAGCGGCGATCTGGAGGTCAATGCCATGCGCGGCCAGTTTTCCAAAGTCGACCCCGGAGTGGGGAAACTTTTGGGCTTGCTTTCCCTGCAATCGCTGACCCGCAGGCTATCCCTCGATTTCCGCGACATTTCCAGAGAAGGCTATGCCTTTGATAGCCTGACGGCGAAGATGAAAATAGAGGGCGGGGTTATTGCCACCGATGGCGATTTGCGTATCAATGGCCCTGCCGGGATAGTGCTGATGAATGGCACGGTCGATATGGCGAAGGAAACCCAGAATCTTGCCCTGACCATTCAGCCGGAAATGAGCGGAGTTGCGGCAGTGGGGGTGGCTATTGCGGTAAACCCTCTGGTGGGCGTGGCGGCGCTTCTGGCGCAAAACATTCTCAAAAACCCGCTCAACAAGGTGACCAGCATTCGTTATCACGTAAGCGGCTCCTGGGATGATCCGGTGGTGGAGCGACAAACCCGCCTCTCTATCTTTGGCGAAGATGAGAACGGTAGTTCTGAAGCGTCGCCAAAGGAGGTAGCGCCATGAATCCGCAAAATGTCCGCCTTGCCGCCATCCAGATGGTTTCCGGGCGAGATGTAGCCCGTAATCTTGCGGACGCAGCCGCCCTGATTGCTGAAGCGGCAGCAGAAGGCGCACAACTGATCGGCCTGCCGGAATATTTCCCCATCATTGGCGCGGATGATTCCCTTCTTGCCCAAGTGAGCGAGCCGTTTGGGCAAGGACTTATTCAGGACTGGTTGCGGGAGGAAGCGGTGCGGCACGGTGTCTGGCTGCTTGCCGGCTCCATCCCGCTTGCTTCAGATATTCCGGGGCGGGTGTTCAACAGCACGCTGGTGCTGAACCCTGAAGGAGAGGTGTGCGCCCGCTACGACAAGATCAACCTGTTTTCTTTTGCGGCGGGTGATGAGCGGTATGATGAGAGCGCGGTTATCGTTCCCGGAGAGCGCGAGGTTGGCTTTGCCAGTCCCTTCGGGCGGATCGGGCTTTCGATCTGCTATGACCTCCGCTTTCCCGAACTCTTTCGCACTCTTGGCACACCAGCCCCGCTCGACCTCATCTTCCTGCCCGCTGCCTTTACCCGGGTGACGGGGAAGGCGCATTGGGAAATTCTCTTGCGGGCGCGGGCGATTGAAAACCAGTGCTACCTGCTGGCAGCAGCACAAGGCGGCGAGCACGATGGCGGACGACGCACCTATGGCAACAGCATGATAATTGACCCCTGGGGGGAAATCGTGGCGCGCCGGGAAAGCGGAGAGGGAGTTATCCTCGCCGACCTCGACCACGCCCGCATCGCCGAAGTCCGCCAAAAACTCCCGGTGCTGGTCCTGCGGACGGCGATTGAAGAACCTACTCGGCGATAAGCGCGCATAGGTGCGGCATTCTGCCGCCCGTGAGCGTATAGATTGCGAGATGAAGCTCTCCTTCCCCAGCTTGTGGGGGAAGGTTGGGATGGGGGCTGTTTGGTGTAGCATATATCTCAGGTTTACCCACAAGTCCACCGCCATCTTGCCAAAACGATTCTCCTTGTTAATCAGAAGGTTATACAGGCTTGATTCAAGCGGTTGCAGCGCAGGCGCGGCACCATGCTCCAGTCCGTCATTGCGAGGAGTGGCGTAGCGGCAAAGCCGCGTAGCCACGACGTGGCAATCCAGCGTCGTAAACTGTGAGCGTAGCGAACATATTTTTACAAGATGCGTTCAACCAAGTCTACGGCGTTGATCCAGCAACCTTGGTGGACTGCTTTCCGTCCGCAGGATTTCAGGTTTGCCTGATAGGAAAAGCAAGCTCTGTTCTGGGGCTGTTGACAACAGCTTCAAAACTATATGACACTGAAACCTCCAAGACAGTCGTCTAATTGTAGTTAGGCTAATATGGAGCATGCTCTCACAATCAGCTATTTAGTCATTGCTCTTGCGTGCTGCCCAGCAATTGGCAAGCGTATTCGCATTCAAAGTTTCGGCGCTGCACTATTGGCAAGCTTGCCTCTGACTTTTGTGGTATTTTTCATATTTTCTTGTCTAGTACCTGCTGCCAAAGAGTTCCTACATATGAAGATATTTTATGGTGGTGACAATGACTGGGTCTATCTCTACTATTTCATATCATTTCCGCTATTTTCGGCTATTGCCATGTGGATCGGACGCGATCACATTAATTGATGCCTAACATTGCATTCAACTAACATTGCGTTCAACCCGGACTGCCGCTTCGCGGCAATCGGTTAACTTAGCACGTAGGGGCGGCAATTCTGCCGCCCGATCCTGCGGATGGCAATGAAGCGCGTAGGCTGGGTTGAGCGCCAGCGAAACCCAGCATTGAGTTGTAGAAGTTCAGGCTCGATCTGACAAACCCCGCTCCGGCAGGCGAAGGCGGTATACTCAACAGATCGTGCGTTCGGTTGAACGGGAGTTCGGTTTCGCCAAGCGTCCTAACAAACTGCTCAACCTCGCGCTACGCGCGCTGGGCACCCAATCGCTACGCGCTTGGGTGCCGGTTAGCATGAACGTTAGGTGCCGCAGAGGAAATATGGAAAACAAAATTCGATCAAATGCCGATACCTTTCGGCAGATAATCAAAAAAAGTCTGAACATTGAGCTTGCATACGACCTTGAAGGAGTCCGCTGGCTTGATGAATATATCGACCGCCAACGGGAAACACTTACGGACGACGAGAAAGCGAAACTTCCTAACCCATTGGGTTCATATCTGGGAGAATCCATACGTAGAACCTATGGCGGAACATGGACGCAACATCCTGAGTTCGGCTGGGGCGTTCGCGTCAATGACAGAATCACGGTCTTTCCCTTTAATAAAGTAGAAAAGCATCTTGCCAACGCTGAAGGAGACTCCATTCTTGGTATGTTCACTTCCATTGCACCTCTTTTGAGGAATCATTCTTCTTCATCTTCTTCAAAAAGTAAGTACATTCCCAAGCGTCCGTGGTGGAAGTTCTGGTAAATGTCGGTTCAATCATTTAGCGTTCGGCCTAACATTGCATTCAACCCGGACACGCCTACGGCGCGCCGGTTAATTTAGGCGTTAGGCAGTGGAGGGCAAGGATCATGGTGGTCGCAATCCTACTCATGGCTATCGCATTTCTACTTGGGTTCTTCTTTTGGCTTGATCTGTCCGTCAAGCGCACGGTGAATCGTGAATTGCAAACCTTGGCTTCCCTGCAATGCCCTTCGTGCCACTCGCAGTACGGCATCGAAGCAGCGCAAACTGCCCGTCAAGCGTACCTCGCTCACTGTGAAGAGCAACGAAAGCAGCGCCCTGAGCTGCTCATTAATTTTGCGCGCCGCTGGGAGGTGAGTTGCCCGCACTGTAACGTACAAATGCACTTTCACTATGAAACTGGTGATCTCAGAAAATACACTGCCTAACATTGCATTCAACCCGGACGCGCCTACGGCGCGTCGGTTAATTTAGCGCCGTGGCTGGGTTGAGCGCCAGCGAAACCCAGCACTGAAAGTAAAGCTGGGTTTCAGCTGCGCTTCAACCCAGCCTACGATGCTGCGTCTCACCGCCAACTACAGCGTTACGGGGGGTATTCGCGGAGTAGGTTTTTCAATCGCTGTCTGCAAGACAGGGATGCAGTAAAATTCCGGTTTTTCTGCTTGTTTAATTCATTGGAGGTTTGTATGCCGATTGTTTCCATGCGCCAGTTGCTCGATCATGCCGCCGAACACGGTTATGGTCTGCCCGCGTTCAACGTCAATAACATGGAGCAGGTCTGGGCGATCATGGAGGCGGCGCGTGAAGTCAATGCGCCGGTCATCATGCAGGCTTCTGCCGGAGCGCGTAAATACGCGGGCGAAGCCTTTTTGCGTCATCAGATTCTGGCGGCGCTGGAGGCCTATCCCGAAATTCCGGTAGTCATGCATCAGGATCATGGTCAGTCGCCAGCGGTGTGTATGGCGGCGATTCGTTCCGGCTTTTCTTCGGTGATGATGGATGGCTCCCTGGAGGCCGATGGCAAGAGCGTTGCCAGCTACGAATATAACGTGGAAGTGACGCGGAAGGTGGTGGAATTCGCGCACGCCATCGGGGTTTCGGTGGAGGCGGAATTGGGAGTGCTGGGTTCGCTGGAGACGATGCAGGCGGACAAGGAAGACGGGCATGGCGCGGAAGGCAAGATGAACCGCGAGGATTTGCTGACCAATGTCGAACAGGCTGCCGATTTTGTCCGGGCGACGAATTGCGATGCGCTGGCAATTGCGATTGGAACCAGTCATGGCGCCTATAAATTCACCCGCAAGCCGACCGGCGATATTCTTGCCATCGACCGGATTGCGGCGATTCATGCGCGCTTGCCCAATACGCATCTGGTGATGCATGGCTCTTCTTCGGTGCCGCAGGAGTTGCTGGCCGAGATTCGCCAGTTCGGCGGAGAGATGAAGGAGACTTACGGCGTGCCGGTGGAAGAGATCGTCGAAGGGATCAAAAACGGGGTGAGAAAAGTCAATATCGACACCGATATTCGTCTGGCGATGACGGGGGCGATCCGGCGCTATCTCTTTGAAAACCCGGACAAATTCGATCCGCGTGATTATCTGAAGCCAGCGCGGGAGGCGGCGAAGAAAATTTGTGTGGCGCGTTACCGCTCTTTCGGCTGCGAAGGCCGCGCCTCCCAAATCAAGCCCCTGCCATTGGAAAAAATGGCAGAACGCTACGCGGCAGGGGAATTGAATCAGCTTGTGCGTTAATCGCTTTTGCAAATAAATAGGGGCGAAAGAAATTTCGCCCCTATGCACATGTTCTCAAGAGAGAACGCTATTCAGGCTGATTACAACACCTTCGCAATCGCCTTGGCCACTACGGGCAGGTTTTTCTCGTTCAGGGCGGCGACGTTGATGCGGCCGCTTGATACCGCGTAGATGGCGAATTCGGTTTGCAGCCGTTCGACCTGTTCTTTCGTAAGCCCGGTGAAGGAGAACATGCCGCGCTGCTGGGCGATGAAGGAGAAATCCTGCTGCACACCTTCCGCCTTGAGGGCATTCACAAAGCCTGAACGCATGTCGCGGATGCGGGTTTTCATCCCGGCAAGTTCATTTTCCCAGAGCGCCCTCAACTCCGCGCTGCCAAGAACGGCAGCCACGATGGCGCCGCCGTGGGTGGGCGGGTTGGAGTAGTTGGTGCGAATGACGCGCTTGACCTGGGAGCCTACCCGTCCTGCCTCTTCCTTGCTCGCGGTGATGATGGACAGAGCCCCCACCCGCTCGCCGTACAGGGAAAAGTTCTTGGAGAACGAGGAAGAAACGAAGAATTGCATCCCGCTGTTCGCAAAGGCGCGCACCGCGACGGTGTCTTCTTCGATGCCGTCGGCAAAGCCCTGATAAGCCATGTCGAGGAAGGGGACGAGGTTCTTTTCCTTGCAGATCGCCGCGACTTCCTGCCACTGGCTGCCGATGAGATCAGCGCCGGTCGGGTTGTGGCAGCAGGCATGCAACAGCACGATGGACTGCGGCGAGAGGGAATTCAGCTTTTGCTTCATCGCGGCAAAATCGACGCCGCGAGTGGCCGGATCGTAGTAGGGATAGGTCTCCACCTGAAAACCGGCGGCCTCGAACAGGGCGCGATGGTTTTCCCAGGAAGGATCGCTGATGTAGAGGGTGGCTTGCGGCAGGAGTTTTTTCAGGTAATCTGCGCCAACCTTCAATGCGCCCGTACCGCCCAGCGCCTGAATGGTGACCACGGAGCCGTCTTCCGCCCGGGGCGCGCCCTTGCCGAAAAGGAGATCGCGCACCGCCTGATTGTAGGCGGGATTGCCATCGATGGTTTGATAGCCGCGCGCGGGCAGAGCCTTCATACGGGCTTCTTCGGCAGCTTTTACGGCAGCAAGCAAAGGCAGCTTGCCGTTGGCATCATAATAGACGCCGACCCCGAGATTCACCTTTTCGGCGCGGGTGTCGGCATTGAAAGCTTCGGTCAGGCCGAGGATAGGGTCGCGGGGAGCCATTTCGACGGCGGCAAAAAGCGAGGCGGACATTTTTTCTCCAGTGTGCAGTAGTAATGTTGGGGAAAATGCCAAACCCAGAAACAATTCCTGAGTCAGCAGGCAAACAAAGTGCAACTGCGTATGGTATAACCATCCACCATTGCTGTCTATCGAGGCGAATGGAGCCATCATGCAAAGCCAGCATATCTACCCTTAGACTACGAAAACCATGCCTGTCGACCACTACGAAAACTTTCCGGTTGCTTCCCTCCTGCTGCCAAAAGCTTTGCGTTCGCCAATCGAGGCCATTTACCGCTTTGCCCGGGCGGCGGATGACATCGCGGACGAGGGCGAAGCTCTGCCGGAAGAACGCCTCGCCGCTCTTGCCGCTTTTCAGGCCGAGCTGGATGTGCTTCAGCGAGGCGAATTGAGCCCGCACCCTGTTTTTCAGCAGCTTTCCCCCGTCATCTCCAGCTATCAGTTGCCGATTTCCCTTTTTCGGGATCTTCTGGATGCGTTCAGTCAGGACGTGCACAAAAAACGCTATGCCGATTATGCGGAATTG
>Ga0209737_10004297_pt1 | contig 10032 bp, 7 predicted proteins | sample TergutCu122P3_FD_187284 | JGI IMG/M metagenome (GOLD analysis project Ga0209737, IMG submission 187284) | Cubitermes ugandensis P3 segment gut microbial communities from Kakamega Forest, Kenya - Cu122 P3 (SPAdes) (version 2) | ecosystem: Host-associated > Arthropoda: Insects > Digestive system >...
GACCAAATATGATGAAATTTCCGGGGCGATTGCCTCCGGCGACAGGGAACTCGCGCACAGGCTGGCGCACAGCTTGAAAAGCAGCGCGGGATTTATCGGCAAACAGGAGCTTCGGAATACCGCCGACGAGATTGAGACCTTGCTTCAAAACGGGGAGGCCGTCCCTGAAAAGGTCATGAACCGCCTTGAAGCCGAGCTCTCGTCGGTTCTCGAAGAATTGAAACCGCTGCATGATGAAATCAAAGCGCGTGAAAACATTACTATGGACGCCGAACAGATTCTGGCTCTGTTTGAAGAATTGGAACCTTTGCTCATAAAAAGGAATCCCAAGTGCTTGAATTTGCTTTCCGCTATTCAGGCTGTTCCGGGAGGGGAGGAACTTGCGCGGCATGTGGCAAAAAGCAAGTTCAAGCCCGCGATTGAAGAGCTTGATAAATTAAAGAAGACATGGGGAGCAAAGTAATGGCGGAAACAAAAAAGAACAGCGTACTCATAGTAGATGATGAAGACATTAACGTTATTATACTAACGAATATCCTGGAGTCCGAATATACCGTTTATTCCTCATCAAGCGGACAGGACGCCATTGAAACGGCTGAAGAACGTTTGCCGGATATTATCCTGCTTGATATCGTTATGCCGGGAATGGACGGATACGCCGTAATCACAGCGCTTAAAAAGTCCGAAAAAACAAAGGATATTCCCGTTATATTTATAACAGGGCTTAATGATGCCGAAAACGAAAAAAAGGGACTGGCCTTGGGAGCTCTGGATTATATAACCAAGCCGTTTACCCCCGAGATCGTCAGATTCAGGGTGCATAATCAGATAAAAACGCTTGATCAGATACGCTTGCTTACTGAAAAAGAGCTTGTTGAGCAAAACAGGCGTGTCAGAATGGATTTTCTCAGCCGGATGAGCCATGAACTGCTCACGCCCATGAACGCCATCATGGGAATAACGCAGGTGCTTAAAACGGCGGACGACCCAAACGATATAGAAATGTATCATGAAAAAATAGATGCCGCGTCCAGCCAGTTATTAGAACTTATACACGGCTTGCTTGACGTTTCCGGCAATAAAGAGGACGCGTTTAAACTTGAAAATGCAACGTTTGCACTTAAGGCGGTTCTACGGAATGTATTGGATAAATTAAGCTGCATAGCGAGAAAAAAGCAGCAATCGCTGGATTTCGACGTTGCACCGGTAATACGGCTTACGCTTATAGGCGATGAAGAACGCCTCGCTCAGGTTATTATGAACCTGCTGTCAAACGCGATAAAATTTACGCCCGAGCATGGACAAATAAGCGTTTCGGCTCGCGCTGTTGATGAAGATAACGAAACAATTACCCTGCAATTTGAAGTATCCGATAACGGCATAGGTATATCAAAGGAACAGCAAAGCAGTATTTTTAACTTATTTGAGCAGGCGGACGAAAGTGTGACGAGAAAACACGGAGGCGTCGGACTGGGGCTCTCTATATCAAAGCGTATAATTGAAATGATGGATGGTAATATATGGCTTGAATCCGAACCTGGCAAAGGTTCAAAGTTTGCATTTACCTGCAGGATGAAAAAAGGATAGGGGTAAAGGAAAAGGAGAATATGTGCCTGACGACCCGTAGAGCGGCATAAAACATGAGCAGAATATCCCTTTCCTATGCCCAGGAACGCTGTGTGCGCCTTGCGGGCAAGCTGATGCAGGCCGCCGGGATGCTTTATCCCGGCGCCAGGGTGGGCGTTGCCGTATCCGGGGGTATGGACAGTTTTGTGCTGTTGAAAGTGCTGCAGATTCGGCAGCGCATTGTTCCTTTTCCATTTTCCCTTATGGCATTGCATGTAAATCCCGGTTTTGCCCCTGACAATCATGCCCCCCTGCTGCCTTGGCTGGCCGAAAACGGCATTGCCGGTCACGCGGAGACGGCGGACCACGGACCGCGCGCCCATTCCGAGGAAAATCGCAAGCGATCGGCCTGTTTTTATTGCGCCATGCTGCGGCGCAAACGTCTTTTCGAATTATGCCGCCAGTACCGACTGACCCATCTGGCTTTTGGCCATAACGCGGACGATCTGGTTTCGACTTTCATGCTGAACCTGTGCCAAACCGGCAGGGTGGAGGGCATGACCATGAAGGAGCCTTTTTTCGGGGGCGCGTTGATGATTATCCGGCCGCTGCTGCTGGTGGAGAAAAAGCTGATTCGCAAGGCTGTCGCTCAATGGGAACTTCCCATGTGGGAGAATCCTTGTCCTTCCGCAGAAACCTCAAAACGCGGCGAGATAATGCAGGATCTGGATCTCCTGTGCGCAGGGCATTCCATGCGCCGTAAAAACATATACAACGCTCTGGGGCGCTGGCAGTTACAAGCGGATGTGGCCAGAAACGCCGTGCAGCGATCTGATTCATGACCCCTTCGGCGCACAGGCTTTTCCTTGTTTTTGCAGCCGGCCTGGCTTTAGCCTGCCTTGCCTTCTGGATGGGGCGCGATCTTTCCGTTCCCGCGCTGCGCGATATCGTGGAGCAGGATTCGTCTCGCGTAGCGCCCCCCCTTCAGGTTCATGAAAAAGCCGTTCACCCGGGCGGGCATCCCGCTGAGATCAAGGAAAAGCCTGTTTTGCCCAGGGTGGAGGAAAGGCTGTTGCAACTTGCCGGAGAAAGCGGCCGCGAGCTTGCAAATACAGTGGTGCGCTCGCTCACGGATTTACAGAGCCTGCCCTTTCCGCAAACCTCGGGCGATGTTATTCCCGGCACGCCCGGCGGGATGGAAGATCCGCCTCCGGGAATGATTATGCCGCGCTTGCGGACTACCGACAAAGAACCAAAGCTGGCTATCGTTATTGATGATTTGGGCTTCAGCAAGTCAGCGGTACGGGAGCTTCTGGATCTGGATTATCCTGTTGCTCTCGCTTTTTTGCCGCATGGCGCGCATACGCAATCCGGGGCCAGGGAAGCCCATGCCAAAGGGCGGGAAATCCTGGTGCATCAGCCCATGGAGCCTGTCGATTACCCTCAGGTCCGACCGGGCCCCAATGCGCTCCTGGCCGGCATGAGCGATAGCCGGATCCGGCATATTCTGAATGCCTCCATAGCGGCGGTGCCGCATGCCGTGGGCCTGAACAACCACATGGGTTCCAGATTTGCCCAGCAGATAAACGAGGTAAACGCGGTCATTCAGGTACTCAAGGAGCGTGACTTGTTTATGCTGGACAGCCTGACTCACAGGGATTCCGTATTTGTCAGCCAGAGCAGGCGCATGGGAGTAAAGTATTATAGCCGCGATGTTTTTTTGGATTCATCCCCTTCTCGTGAAAAGATTCTTGAGGAATTGTACCGTGCGGAACGTATTGCCCTGCTCACCGGCCAGGCCGTGGCCATCGGTCATCCGTTCCCGGAAACCCTGGCCGCGCTCAAAGACTGGCAGCATTTGCGCAACCGGGAGGTACGCATTGTGAAACTCAGAGAATTGAGGCAGGATAGGGAATAGTGCAAGGGCAAAACCGTCATAGCGAGGATGCCGCCATGCAATTGGGAAAATCCATCCGATTGAAACGCATCATTAACCAAAAAACGAACCGCTGCATCATCGTGCCCATGGATCACGGAGTCACGGTCGGCCCCATCCCTGGCCTGGCTGATGCCAAAAGGACTGTGGCTGAAGTGGTCGAAGGCGGTGCAGACGCCGTACTTATGCATAAGGGGCTGATCCGTTGCAGTCACGGGAACTCCGGGCGGGATACGGGCCTGATTGTCCATCTTTCCGCCGGCACTGCATTTTCTCCTCATCCCGATACCAAGGTGCTGGTGGCCTCGGTGCAGGAAGCCTTGCGCTTTGGGGCAGATGCCGTGTCCGTGCATGTGAATCTTGGCGGCGAGGCGGAATGCGCCATGCTGGCCGACCTTGGCCGTATCGCCCGCGATGCCGGTGACTGGGGCATGCCCCTCCTGGCTATGGTTTATGCACGTGGCCCGCACATCAAAGACTCCTTTGCTTCGGATGTGATCGCCCACAGCGCCAGAGTCGCCACCGAACTTGGGGCCGACATGGTCAAGGTTCCGTATTGCGGAGACATCGATAGTTTCCGTTATGTTGTCGAGAGCTGTCTCATCCCGGTGGTCATTGCCGGCGGAGAAAAAATGGAATCCACCCGCGAGTTCCTGCAGATTGCGCAAGACAGCATCACGGCCGGCGGAGCTGGTCTTTCCGTGGGCCGCAACGTGTTTCAGCATCCGCGCCCACGGGATCTGATGCGCGCGCTTTCCGGCATCGTGCATAACGGCAAAGGCGTTGATGAGGTTCTGGACGAAATGGGTGAGGAGTGATGCGCCGCCTGTTTTTCAAAGCCCTCCCCTATGCCAGGGAAGACATCATCCTGGCTCTGGAATCCGGCGTGGACGGCCTGATTGTGCCGGATGTCGAAGCTGAGGCGGCAAAAAAGCTGGCCCGTTGCGAGGTAATTCCGGAAAGCGCCGCAGCTTTTGTTGCCTTGAAGAGTAAAAAGGATGAGGAGTACGCAGCCGCTTTGGTCCACTCCTCCTCGACCGGCAGGAAGGACGCGCCGCGGCTTGCGGTACTCGCCAGAGGGTGGGAAGTCATTCCGGTGGAAACCCTGCTCGCCTCCGCGCCTGCCGTTGCTGTGGAAGCCGCAAGCCTGGAAGAGGCCGATTTGGCCAAAGGGATTCTTGAACGCGGGGTGGATACCCTGGTGCTTACGCCCGAGGCTTTGCCCGAAATCAAAGCCATTGCCGCCTCCTTCAAATTTGAATCCGGCATCCTGCCTTTGAGTCCGGCGCTGATTGCAAAAATAACCCCGGTCGGCATGGGGCACAGGGTCTGCGTGGACACCGCCAGCATTTTACATACCGGGCAAGGCATGCTGGTGGGCAATTCCGCAGCTTTTACCTTTCTCATTAATGCCGAAACGGAGCAGAACGAGTACGTTGCGGCAAGGCCGTTCCGGATCAACGCAGGCGGAGTGCATGCCTATGCCCAGATGCCCGGAGATCGCACTGCCTATCTGGAAGAACTGCATGCCGGGAGTGAGGTGCTGATTGTCAGCCATACCGGTGCGACCGACATCGCTATTGTGGGCAGAGTCAAGGTGGAACGGCGGCCCATGCTTTTGGTGGAGGCGGAAATCAGAACCGGAGAGGCAGCCGTGCGCGGGGCCGTGTTCCTGCAAAACGCCGAAACCATTCGCCTGGTCACGCCCGAAGGCAAGGCCGTCAGTGTGGTGGAACTCAGGCAAGGCGACAAGGTACTCTGTCGATCCGACTTTGCCGGACGCCATTTCGGCATACGTATAAAGGAAGACATTCGGGAAGGCTGAACCATGGCGGATACAGCAGCCCCTTTCGCATCTTTGGAAGAAGTTCGCCAGGCCATTACCGCTATTGACGCCGAACTGGTCGCTTTGCTCAATCGACGCGCCTCAATGAGCCTCGCTGCGGGTGAACTCAAACGCGTACAGGGGCAGATCGAAATTTTTCATCCCGGCCGCGAGGCCGATCTTATGAAGCAGTTGGAAGCCATGAGCTGCGGACCCTTGCCCAAGGAGCATCTGCGGGCCGTTTATCGGGAGATTCTGTCTTCCTCCCGCTGTTTGCAGCGTCCGCAACGGCTGGCTTTCCCGGGACCGGAAGGATCTTTTCTCCACATTGCGGGCCTGGAGTTGCTCGGCAGCCTTGTCGAGTTTCAGCCCAAGCATTCCCTGGCCGATGTCTTTGCGGCAATTTCCGATGGAACCTGCGATATCGGCATAGTGTCCTTGGAAAGCTTACTTCAGGGAGGCGCCGGGCAGGGCTTTGATCTCTTTCTGCGCCATCCGGAGTTACACATCCGGGCCGAAACCGGCTGTTGTATTCGCCACAGACTGTCGTCCATTGAGGATTCCTCCGGCAGCCGTACCCGCTTTGTTCTTATCGGCCGTACCCCGGCAGACAGGCCTCGTGCTGACAAAAGTTCCATTCTGTTCGCCCTGTCGGACAAAGCGAGCCGCCTTTCTGCCATGCTTCGGATTTTCGCTTCCCACGCCATCAGCCTGCGCAACCTGGAATCACGTCCCATGCCGGAAGAGCCGGACAACTTCATGTTTTTTGCCGATATCGAATGTGATATTTATGCCGAAAAATACGCGGCAGTTCTTGATGCTGCGCGGGAGCAGTGTCTTTTCCTGCGGGTGCTGGGGAGTTATCCTTCCAATACCGGATAGAGGAGAATGTCATGAAAAAACAGTGTTTGGAACATCACGTGGCCAATGCCCGCATGCTTATCGAAAGCTTGCCGTATATCCGCCAATTCCGGGGTGAAATCGTGGTCATCAAATACGGCGGCCATGCCATGAAGGATGAGACGCTCAAGCGTTCCTTCGCCTTAAACGTGGCCCTGCTCAAATATGTGGGAGTCAGGCCCGTCATTGTACACGGCGGCGGGCCCCAGATAGGCAGCATGTTGAAGCGCCTCAACATAGAATCTTGCTTTCGGGAAGGTCTGCGGGTCACTGACGACGCTACCATGGATGTGGTTGAAATGGTTTTGGTGGGTAAAGTGAACAAGGAAATCGTCGCTCAGCTCAATCTGGCAGGAGCGAGGGCCGTGGGCATTTCAGGCAAGGACGGGCAGCTTATTCGGGCACGCAAGATGGAAATGGTGGTCGCGGGGGAGGATAATCGCCCGCCGGAAATTATTGATCTCGGCCGGGTCGGCGAGGTCATGGGGGTAGATACCGGCTTGCTTAATTTGATCACCCGTGAAGACTATATCCCTGTTATTGCTCCCACCGGCGTTGATGAGGAAAACGGAACTTACAACATCAACGCGGATTCCGTGGCCGGGGCCGTGGCTGCCGCCCTGAAGGCCAAGCGCCTGCTGCTGCTTACGGACGTAGCCGGAATTCTGGATAAACAAGGAGAGCTTATCAAGTCCCTGTCCATGGACGAAACCTGGGAACTGTTTGCCGACGGCACATTGCAGGGAGGCATGATCCCCAAGGTCAAATGCTGCCTTGAGGCTCTTCAGGAAGGCGTGGAAAAGGCCATGATTATTGACGGCAGAGTGGAAAACTGCATTTTGCTGGAACTCTTTACCGATGCGGGTATCGGTACGGAAATCGCGGGCAGGCGGCCGCGTGCATTATAGCATGATGCGGCGCCCGTGGCGGGATACGCCGAGTCTACCCTTGCTGTAACTGCCCGAGTACGTTTGCGCAACGTGGGCAGACTTCCGGGAAGGCCGGGTCCGTGTCCAGTTTTGTGCTGTAGATCCAGCAGCGGGCGCATTTTTCGCCGTCGGCCCTGGCAACGCTGATGTGTAATTCGGGAAGATTCTGGGAGATCGCAGCATCTGCCGGAGCCTCGCTCAAATCCTTCAGGTCAAACTGGGATACGATGAACAGGGCGCGCAGATCCGCGCCAAGGGCCATGAGGTCGCGGGCAAGCGCCTTGCCCGCGTAAAGAGTGACCGCAGTGTCCAGGCTGTGCCCGATGGCGCCTTCCTTGCGAAGGGGCTCAATGGCTCTGGTGATTTCGGCCCGCACATCCAGCAGCGTCTGCCAGTACGCCGCTTCTTCCGGCGGCATGCGCAGAAGGGGCAAATCTTTTTCCTCCAGGACAAACACCGTGGGCACATTTGGCCGGAGCGCTTCCGGCAGATGGCCGAGAGCTTCCTCAGCAGTGAATGACAGGACCGGGGCCATATTGCCGATCAAAACGAGCAGAATGCGCCAAAGCGCAGTTTGGGCGCTTCTGCGTTCCACGCTGTCCGGGACTGAAGCATACAGGCGGTCTTTCAACACATCCAGGTAGAAGGCCGAGAGGTCGGTCACGCAAAGGTTGTGCAGGCTGTGGAAGACCTTGTGGAATTCATACTCGGCATAGGCTTCCTGCACTTCCAGGTGCGCCCGGGTGACTACATCCAGAGCATAGCGATCCAGCGGGTCCAGATCTGCGTCGGCCACGGCGTCAGCCGGGCTGAAATCGTACAAGTTGCCCAAAAGATAACGGCAGGTATTGCGAATACGGCGGTAAGCGTCTACCTGGCGATTCAGAATTTCGTCGGATATGCGCACATCTTCGCGGTAATCAACCGAGGCAGTCCACATGCGCAGAATTTCCGCCCCGTGCTTTTTGATCACCTCGTCCGGCTCAATCCCGTTGCCCAGTTTTTTGGACATCTTTTTGCCTTCTCCGTCCACCACGTAGCCGTGCGTCAGCACAGCCCTGTAGGGCGGCACGCCTCGTGTGCCCATAGAGGCCAGCAGAGAAGAATGGAACCAGCCCCGATGCTGATCCGAGCCTTCCAGGTACATGTCCGCAGGGAAGCGGCACTCGGCTCGTTTTTCCACCACAGCCGCGAAGCTGGTTCCGGAATCGAACCAGACATCCAGAATGTCGGTTTCCCGCTTCCAATGATCGCCTTCGCAGTGCGCGCAGCGCAAGCCTTGGGGTACAATCTCCTCAATAGGGGCTTCAAACCAGTAATCACAGCCTGTTGGATGCTTTTCAAAGCGGTCGGCCATCTCTCTGTTCCAGGCAGGATTGTGCCAGGCTTCGCCGCAAGATTCGCAAAGCAGAGCCACAATGGGCACTCCCCATATACGCTGGCGGGAAATACACCAGTCCGGCCGGTTTTCGATCATCTGGTGGATGCGCTCCTCGCCCCATGCCGGAATCCAGCGCACATCCTTGCGGATGGCATTCAAAGAGCGACTGCGCAGGTCGTTGGCTTCCATGCTGATGAACCATTGCGTGGTGGCCCGGAAGATGACGGGCTGCATACAACGCCAGCAGTGCGGGTAGGAGTGGTTGATCTTCTGCTCGGTCAGGAGATTGCCCACTTCCTTGAGCTTGGCGATGACCAGAGGATTGGCCTGGAAAACGGTGTGTCCGGCAAAGAAGGGGACGCTGTCCAAAAAACGCCCGTCGTTATCCAGAGGCGAAAGGATTTCCAGATTGTTCTCCAGGCCCATCTCGTAGTCTTCCCGGCCGTGCCCCGGAGCAGTATGCACTGCGCCCGTGCCCGTCTCCAGAGTGACGTGCTTGCCCAGCACCAGGGGGGACTTGCGATCATAGAAAGGATGATCTGCCATGATGCCCTTGAGTTCCGCGCCCTTGACAACAGCAAGGATTTCCGCGTTGGTCCAGCCGAAAATCTTGCGGCAGGCTTCCACTCGTTCCTCGGCCAGGATATAGTCTTCGCCTTCCACGCGCACCAGGGCGTAATCAAAGTCCGGATGCAGGGCAACGGCCATATTGTCCGGCAGGGTCCACGGGGTGGTGGTCCAGATCACGAGCCAGACCTTGCCCGGTTCGCTTCGGGGGAAAAGCGCGCTGATTTTGGAGTCGGTTATCGGAAAGCGTACATATATGGAGGGCGAGGTGTGGTCATAATATTCAACCTCGGCCTCGGCCAGAGCTGTGTGGCAGGAACAGCACCAGTGAATGGGTTTTTTGCTGCGAACCACGGAACCGGCGGCCATGAAGTTGCCCAGTTCGCGGGCTGTGGCCGCTTCGTACTCCGGCGACATGGACACATAGGGATTGTCCCAGGCGCCGAGTACGCCAAGACGCTTGAATTCGGCACGCTGGATATCCAGCCATTTTGCCGCGTAATCGCGGCAGATTTTGCGCACCGTGCGCGGGGACAGGGTCTTTTTCTTTTCTCCCAACTCGTGTTCTACTTTAAGCTCAATGGGCAGACCGTGGCAATCCCAGCCGGGCACGTATTCGGCTTTGAAGCCCTGAAAGTTGCGGGATTTGACAATAATGTCCTTCAAAATTTTATTGAGCGCATGCCCCAGGTGCAGGTGCCCGTTGGCGTAAGGTGGGCCGTCATGCAGCACGAACACGCCGCGCCCGCCGCCGGAAGCGACCATATGCTTGTATGCTCCGTTCTGATCCCACTGTTTTACCGTCTCGGGTTCGCGCTGGGACAGGTTGGCTTTCATGGGGAAGGAAGTCAGGGGCAGATTCAGCGTTTTTTTATAATCCGGCTTATCGGCGTTGCTCATAGGGTTCAGGCTCCGTATCCGGCGCCTC
>Ga0209737_10004298_pt1 | contig 10031 bp, 11 predicted proteins | sample TergutCu122P3_FD_187284 | JGI IMG/M metagenome (GOLD analysis project Ga0209737, IMG submission 187284) | Cubitermes ugandensis P3 segment gut microbial communities from Kakamega Forest, Kenya - Cu122 P3 (SPAdes) (version 2) | ecosystem: Host-associated > Arthropoda: Insects > Digestive system...
CCCCAAAACCCCAAAACCCCAAAACCCCAAAACCCCTAAATTCTCATAATAGAACACTTCAGCATACAATACAATATACTAATATTTTATTAGCACATAAATGATTACTCAAGAAAATATGCAGTCAATACAAGACCAAGACATAACTAATATATTATCCACCTTTGATCCTACTAAACAATACCTCAAAGACAAATTCATTGATGCACATGATAAACAATGTTGGCGAGTAGCTATAATCACAGATATAGAGGATGAAAGGATCCTTATTCATTATGAGGCATGGGGTGATCGATATAATGAAATGTTAGAACTTAGTGATAAACGCTTAGCACCATTTAGAAGTATGACCAAAGGATATACAGGACAAATAAGGACTCCTTATAGAAAATTTAGTTACCATACTAAGGTGAAGGAAAAGTATGAGGAGGAGATTAAGGAGTTGTTGGAAGATCCTTTTGCGATAGATGATGCAGAAAAGTATACACAATATTTTAGAGGTGAATTATTCTTTTATGTGGGATCATTGATGGAGATATTATATATAGATAAGCCTGATACAGTACCCGTCAAAGAAGTATTAGCTTTCTTAAAGAACTATATGAAAGTCCTAGTGACATGGATGAAAGGATCTTTTGAATTGAAAGCAGAATTTGAAGCTTTAGAGAAATACCCAAAACTATATATGGTTCATTCACGAACAGCAGTATGTGCAGCTTATAATGAAGTTCTTGAAATGCTTCGTGAATTCTTTGGTGGGTGCAAAAGAACTTATAACAATCTACAATACATCTATGAAAAAATAATAGGCAAAGATGAAATTAGTAGAAATGAACATCTAAGCAAGAAAGCACTTAAATATATGCTTACACAATTTTATAGGGATTTTAAGAGTGTAGGAGGAATGGAGGAGATAGTAAAAATGCTGAAGACAAGGTATAGTGTGAGGTAAACGAATAGGGAATATAAGTTGTCGTTAGCATTTAAGTTTGTGGAAGTGCTTGAACCATTATTTAATGAAGTGAAGAGAGAAGAGATTAAAGACTATGGAACTGAGTTAGTTAATGCATTGATTGAAAGATTTAAGAAATTTAGTGAAGAGGATATGAATGAAATTGACAAGATCACCACTGAAAAGTTCTTCTCTATCGTGGACAAAGTGTTGGCGGTGACAATAGATGGAGATAGTGCAGATGCAAAAGCAAGTATTAAGTTAGTAATAATCAAGAAGTATTTAATAAGCGATAATCTAAAGAAGAAAATAGAAGCAATAGCTACTCTAAAAGAGAACTATAAAATTCCTCAAATCATTAAGGAATCAACTTCTGCCTTTAAAAAGCTAAAAGAAAGAAAATGTGAGCCAGCCATCCAAGCCCTCAAAGAAATTGAATTCATCAAATTGCTTTTCAAAAAATCTCCACAAAAAGAGCTTATAAAGGCTGGAGAACTTTTGATAAGACTGTTAGTTATTTCAGATAACTTTGAAGCAAAAGACACTGAAGTGATGTTAGATTGTTATAGAGGTAATTATTTAATTAAGTATAGAATCACATGAAGAAATAAGGATAACAATGAATAACTTAATTGTGAACATGGCTGGGTATAGTTCGTATCCTATATTGGAGAGAATATTTACTGAACTTAAGAGTGTACCTTCAGAATTTATTAATGAGAATTACTTGACTATGCTTACTAAATACACAAAGAATGTATTAGAGAATATCAAAAAAAATAGTAAAACTACAGAGGATAAAAAAGCTTTAGGTAAAGAATTAACAGATAGTAAATTATATGATATAAATATCTTTTGGAATATTGTTGTTCTCCCATCTACTGAAGTTAAACTTGATTTCAAAGTTAAAGATTATGCTGTCAAGTGTTTGGTGAATATATTGGAATCATCAATGAGCATAAGTGAGCAGCTAATAGTCAAAGCATTCGATTCAATTAAAACAAATGCTTTATCAATAATTGGGTGTATAAAGTTTATTATGAATTGTTATAAAGACTTAAAGAAAAATAAAAATATAAAATCTTCTATAAAGAAATACACAAGCAAAGAGTCAGGTTTACTTGACAAAATCATAACAAGCTTATTAAATTATAAAGAAGGCAAAACATTTGATAGAAAATATGAAGAGACATTAAAAGATTACTTTGACTTTATAGGATTCATTATAGAGCTCAATAAGGGTACTCTTCAATTCTCCCAAGAACAATTAGATACTCTATGGAAATCATTTGTTACTAATAAAACATCACAAGAAGAAGCTAATTTCTTTTATAGACAATTAATCAAACCATCCAATAAAGCTAAGAAGTAATTGTTTACTAAGTATTAGATATAGAAAGTATGCAATACTTAATGATGAAGATATTAGATACTTATTTACTACTTTCTTTGTTAAAAATAAAGAGTTTCCTATTAAGGATGTTAATGCTATTTCATTTAATACGTTTAAGACCATGATGATTAATACAAACTTAAGTAAAGGATCATTTAAAGAAAAAGATGGGAAGATTATTACAATGAGTGAGAATATACATGGAGTAGAAGCATTATGGAAGATGGCATTCACATGTCCAGATAAGGAGATTAGAGAGCAAGCAGGGAATTTTCTGACGAGTATCAATTCACAAGTAGTGGTTGAATTATTACCGAAATTAGTAGAAAAGTTTTATAAGAGAGCATTAAACGAAGCATTGAATGATAAGGAGAATATAATCTTTGCTTTGAAGTTAATAAATGTTTATATTAAAGGTGATGTACCGTGTTCAAAGATTGATAAGTTGCAATATCAATCAGAACCTTTGATATCTATTAAGATTGAAGTTAAAAGATTTGATAAGAAGCCTTCATTCTCCATCATCAACATTGACCAGACTTTGAAGATAGAGCATTTGAAGAATGCAATATCAAGTATATTGAAGTTACCTAAACAGCAGTTTAAACTAAAACACAAGAAAGACAAAGTAAAGCTCGATGACAGTCACAACAAAGAAGATATAAAGAATTGGTTTTATGAAGGATCAAATGTGCAATTAATTGTTGAAGAGTTAAAACCTTTAATCCCTTTAAAGAACACACCTCTTTACATTATATCCAATAATGAAGACAATATCAAAGAACTATTAAAACTTCTAAACGCTAACAAAGATCTAGCTGAACAAATATGGAAACTAACGAAAGATCTTATACCAATCTTCAATGATGATCAAATACAAAGTTGGGACAAGAAATTAAATCCTGATAAGAGTATTCATAGTTTCTTATGGAATATTTATGCTCTTAAAAGAATAGTAATGCCTAAAGAATTTGATGAAGAGAATATATTAAAGAGGTTAATTGATAAAGGACTAATACAATATTTAATAGAGAAGTATGAAGAGTTATTAAAAGAATTTAAAGTAGATGAGTATATGAAGTTAAGGTTAGTTAATTATTTAGCAAAGATATTGTATACTCTTATATTATCGTAATTTCTTCTTTAACCTCATAGTAATTTCTCAATAGACATCAACTTGAATGAAAATATAAAAAAGAGTGTTATAGCTCAAAGCTTAGACTTTTTAGAGCAGCATATAAAGGAAGCAAATATAGAGTTAATAAAGAAGACAACATATTGGATTTTCTGTTTAATTAATGCTTTAAGCCACAGGTACTTAGCATTAGATATCATAGAGCCTACAGATACTATATACAAAGTACTAAAAGAAGGTAACTGTCACAATAATATTTAGTTTGGATTAATAAAGTATTATATGATAATAAGACATTATATAGATATATAAATTTCCTTAGCAAATTCGTTAGGAGTAATACAAGTGAATACAGTTGCTATCTTGTTACATTGATTCTTAAAAGATCATTAAAAGAACCAACAGAGATTATAGATTCATTTAATAGGCATTATTTTACTCTGAGTGGACGAATACTTAATATGGTAAATTATTGTCTAAAGGCATAGACAGGAGGTACAGTATTAATTGTTTGTTTTACTGGTGGTGATTCTCATTATATTGAGCTACTAATAGACTTTATATGTAGCAATAAACAATTACGCAATATTAATAGTTTTATTGATTTACTTAGTATTTTCTACGAAAGACATGAAAGGAAATTTTCTAATGGCTTCAAATCATCCAAAAGATTAATTAATGTCCTTCAGGAAATTGTATTCAACTTAGACGAAGCAGCATTTAGAGAAATGATATTGAAATTGTTAACGAGATTATGCACAAATGATAAAATATCAGCTGAACAGATCATGGTCAAATACTATGACTTGATTAAGAATGCATTATGGAGGATAAACTTGAGAGAGTATTGGAACATCTTTATAGAGGATAAGATGAATAACAGAATAACAGAGAATAAGTTTGTTGGCTTAGAGAATCCAGGAACACGTAAGTTCTAATATAAGTTCTTTAGTTTGTTATATGAACTCTGTACTTCAACAGTTGTTTATGATGCCCGCATTCAGAAAAGCTATACTCGAATGTCCCAAAACCACAAATGACAAACTCAATTTGTATCAGTTTATAAAAATGCTTTTCATTAATCTCAAGAACAACAAAGGAGAAGCTTGTAATGCTTCACAATTATGTAAGTTAATAACTGATTTTGATGGACAGCATTTGTCCTTCTACGAACAAAGGGATGCAGATGAATTCTTTAACCTCCTTATGGATCGATTAGAAGAAAGCCTAAAAGCAATAAACCATAAAGACCTAATAAAAAACTTACTTGGAGGAACATTTACTAATGAATTCATTTGTAAAGAATGCTCTAATACAAGTTCAGTCAAAGAAGAGTTCATTGCTCTAAATCTACAAATACACAATAAAAAGAATGTAGTTGAAGCTTTAAACTCTTTTATCACTTCTGAACGACTTATAGGAAACAATGCTTATTATTGTGATAGATGTAATAGAAAAGTTGATGCAGAGAAATTTGTATCCTTAGGTTTATTACCCAATGTACTTATAATCGCACTCAAAAGATTTGAATACAACATGCAAGAAAAGTAATTCTTCTCTTTTAATTCTATAGCATGAGAAGGAAAGTAAATGATTACTTTGAGTTTCCTTTAGAATTGAATTTGGAGCAGTATACACAGAAATATATAAAGAAGAAAAGGATATTAGAGAAATTAAGAACAGGTACAATAGAGAATGAACTTACAAGTGAAGAAAGAACGATTCTTAATTTTCAAGTACCTCAGGGCTATTACACTTATAAACTTTGTGGTGTAATAATTCATATGGGTACAGCAAGTTCAGGACATTATGTATCTATAGCTATGGATAGAGAAGCTAATGATGATAATCAATGGTATGAGTTTAATGATTCCTTTGTTGATAAGTTTAACCTCGAAAGATTAGCAGCTGAGACCTTTGGAAGTAGATCAAAAAATGCTTATATGCTTGTTTATGAGAGGACAAAGTTTTTTGATATGGGAGGAGTAAGGAAGCTATCAGAAGAACTTAAGACAGAGAATGGGGCCGTTAAAGCAAGTGAAACATTTGAAAAATTAAGTGTTGATTATGATACATTCTTTAATGTACAAGTACCAGATGAAATGGAAAGAAAGATAACGTCTGAAGATGAAAGGCATAAACAGTTAAAGGTTGCGATAAATCCGAATTTGGTGAGTTTGATGAATATGATTTGTTGTAATTGTAAGTATATGAATCAGAGTGATTATAAATTGGTTAAATCACTTAATTTGCAAAGAGTTCCTTTTAGTTCTGAATTGACTGAGCATAAAGAATACTTAGAACAATTAGAGAAGTTACAATTCTTCACTATCTACTTACTCACCGTGGTGCTCAGAATTACTCTAAAGAGCAAATATTTTGAGTTGTTGAAAGAATTGAGAAGGGCAGCACAGAATGATATAGGATTTAGTATATGGCTCCTTGAAACTTTCATTCATCCTTACATCCTAAAAGAATTCTTTGTAAACTGTCCTAATTCCAAATCACGATTCGTAGTAGCTTCCCTCTTACATGCAGCATTCATCAATGTATATCAATATGAAGAAGAGAGAATAGAGAAGTATGCTAAGAAGTACTTAACTTTCTCAGCCAAACTTCAATCTAAAGCAACTACAAAACCTTTTGAATTCCCTGATGAAGAAAACGCACTTACTGAAGCTTTATTCCTTGAATGCCCAAAAAAAGGATTACCTTACTGTTTAATATTCATATACAATCTGTTTGCTCTCATGCCTCGAGTACTTGATAACATGAATACAGCCCCTCAATATTTCTTTTTGCTATCTGTTTTATGTAAAGAACGACCAACCTTAGTTAGCTTCTTATTGGAACTTGGAATCTTTGGTTGCTTAATAGAGATCTTAAAGGAATCTATAGGTGAGTTTGTTTTTAACATCACCAAACAGAAATTTATTATGCTCAACAAAGAACTTAGTTTGGACTTTCAGAAGGTAGAGATAAGTAAGAGTAAAGTGGCACGTGATCTTAACACAACTAAACCCAAGATCTACAGATTTGTTACTCAGTTACTTTTTTTAGTATCTTTATTTATTACACTAGACAATACAAAATTGTCATTCAAACTCTAAGAAATCATTTCCTGAGCTTGAATATAAATACACTTTAAACGATAAAGAGGAAACTTTATTCAATCTGCTAATGACAAAAAATGGTATAGAGTTATTATTAAACTATGGAGATACAAATTTAGCTAGGAGGGCAATATCAAAGACATTAAAGTGCTTAGCTTATAATAATGGAAAGTTTTCTATTGATTGTATTAAATTATTAACAGATAATATATGCACTGTAAATTGTAGAAAACTTCCTGTGTATTTAATGGCAATAGAGGAGATAGTGTTTATAGGTGATAACTATACTAAATCGCGTATTGACTTCTTTGTTAAATGTTTTCTTCAATTGACTACCAATGAACTTGTTTATAGTTATCTTCCTTACTCTTATCTCACTGATCTCTTCATCAAGCTGGCAACAAAAATCGATATGTTGAGGAAGATAGTGAAGGATAACCCAGATAAATTCTTAACGCTAGAGAATTGGTTAAAGAGGTACACACATCCAAGTCCTAACAGAGTAATTCATATTAAAAACATAGATTTGTTGGGCAAAGTATGACCGCAGCGAAGTCGAAGTAAGAGTTCGCCTTTCTTCTAAAGACCGCAAGGCATGTAAAACTTATACCAAGAACAAACGCAATATAATTTCTACTTTAAGACAAACAGAAGTTATAGATTCTAGTTCTATCGCTCATAAAACTGAAGAGTATAGCACAGGAAGTGATTTTGATTTCTCTCAAGACAAATGGTTGAAGAAATCTTTTGACATAAGAGTAGCGGGAAAATGGTATACAGGAACAGTAGTAGACTCATTACAAGATGTAATAAAGTTCAGTTACTTATCTGGTAAAGAAACCACCTTTAAATGGATAAAAGCGTACAGTGATAAAATATCAGCATATGGTAGTCATACAAAGAATGAGACAGCAATTTTATATAACACATTTAGACGATATATTGGATATTAATGCAATGATTGTGATTAGCATTAAAGTTTCCATTCTGAGTGTATGGTTTTGGTGAAGGTCGTAATGTCTGGTATTGTGCAGCTTATGATGTTATAGAATTCCTTAAATTCGTCCTGTATTATCTTATCACCCTCTCCTTTCTTCTTCTATGCGAGATTATAATAAAAGAAGTACAATCATAGAAAAGAACGCCTCTGCTGTATCCAAGAACTGTGCCAATACTTGTTTCTCAGTCTTCTTCTTAGTTATGACATCAGGTGATTCACTTGGATTAAATAGTTCCTTCATTTCTTGAATTGTTATCTTCTCATCATTATCAGAATCAATCTTAGTAAATACTTTCTGTACAAGTTCTGCTCTATCATTATCCATTTCTCCAACCATTGTTTGCACTAACTCTTCACTTGATATTGCTCCATCACTTTCTGCTCCAAAAAGCTTCATTAACTTCTCCACATTCCGTTCTGTAAGATTAATCTTCAACTTCATGAATGCTTCTTTTAACTCTTCCTTCCCTATCTTTCCATCCTTTGCTGCCTGAGAAACACTCCGAATAAAACGAAATACTGAACTCGCACCTTCCTTAATTATAGAATTCTTTATATGATCAAGTATTTCTGTATTACTCCAGCTATAATGTTACTATAACTCTTACTCATCTTGATCTTCATTATCCTCATTATCCTCATTCACACTCTCTACCTCTATAACCTTCTTCTCCTCCTTTTTCTCTATTGATGGTAATTTGCTTTTATCGACTCTCCAGAATGTAGTGAAGATGTTTCCAAAATCATTATCATTTGGTGTGCATGCGCTTATATATCCAAAGTAATTGATGAATTCCTCCTTTGTATATCTACCGTCAGTCTTTGAACCTCTATGTAATGCTGTAGCATTATCAAGTACTTCTAATACTTCATGTAATACATCATCAGTTCTTCGTTTCCCAGATTTAACGCCTGGGTCTTTCCAAGCTTCATATATTCGTGAAATGTCTTCTCGATCTATAATACCATCATTGTCTTTGTCTATTGGAGGAAATGCAGCTTCTACTAATTGTCTTCGGTGTTCACTCATCTCTCCAAGCAGAATCTGTAATAACTTACTACATTCTACCTTTCCTTTCTCTGTCTTATTAAGCTCTTTGAATAGGGTTTCTAAGTCTTTAGGATCAATCTGGAGACGAAAATCTTCGGCAATCTTTTTAATATTATCAAGTTCTAAACAATCATCCTTACTATAAATCTTAAACTGTCTCTCTACGCCAAGAATGCTTTTAACCCCTCGAGGTATTACAGCATCACGAAACTTCTGCACACTTGGAGTCACCTTCATCTCCTCTGAACTTTCTAATACCTCTTTCTTCACCTTCTTTACCACCACCTTTTCCTTTGTTTCTTCTGATGAAGATTCAAGTAGAGGTTCAGAATGAGCTTCATTAATTTCTTTAAGTTGTTCTTGGTTAATCCCCCAACAATTTCTCATCATCTCCTCAAAATATTTATCATTATCAATACTAGTAGAGAGATTACTATAAAGGTCTATGAATTGTCCTTTTGTTAATACTTCACCTTTAATATCATAGCATTCTTTGTATAAGTCTATTGTGTTAGTTAATTCTTCTTCCACTTGTGTCTCCATCTTCCTTCCCGCTAACACTGCTGGGTGTTTTGCTTTATTATACTTTTTCTTCATATCAATTATATTCACATGATCTGTTTTTTGAGGCTTAAGGAGGTTAAAGACAAAAGTAACAATCTTCTTACGCTCTTCATTCATAGTTCCTTTAAGAAGTTTAAGTAACTCATTTTGAGATATAAGATTATCCTTATCTGTATCAAGTTCTTTAAATATAACTTCAACATCATTACTATCTACTCCTTGCTTTATTGAACTCTTTATTGCTGCTTTCAATTCTTCCTTATTTATTTTCCCTGTCTTGTTCTTATCCATTTCTTTAAAGATCTTTATCAGTCCTAGGATTCCTTTTGGCCCGCGCTCATTAATCTTTCTTTTTAGTGTTTCTATCAATTCACTTGCTCTTGAATCCTTTTGTGTTGCCACTTGTTTTACCCTCTTCCCGAATATTTCATCACAGAACTCTTTGTAATCTATTAGTCCATCATTATCATAATCATAAGCAAGGAAATATTCATGTAGTTTCTATTGATGAAAGATAAAGAAACAGATTTCTCAAGCGCAAAACCTAATCTGCCTACACCTTCAAAGAACTGATCAAAGTTTATTCGTCCATTTCCTGCTATATCCATAAATTTAAACGTCTTTATTAGGAAAGACTCTTCAGTATCTCTGCTTTTGAGTTTCTGTTGGATTTTAGTTTTGAGATCACTTACGAACTTCTTCTTCTTATCCTCCATCCGATTCAAATTGTATCTTAATCGATATATCTCTTACTTAGATACATCCAAATATCAACCCCCCGTAATAAGGGGTTTTGGGGTTTTGGGGTTTTGGGGTTTTGGGG
>Ga0209737_10004299_pt1 | contig 10030 bp, 3 predicted proteins | sample TergutCu122P3_FD_187284 | JGI IMG/M metagenome (GOLD analysis project Ga0209737, IMG submission 187284) | Cubitermes ugandensis P3 segment gut microbial communities from Kakamega Forest, Kenya - Cu122 P3 (SPAdes) (version 2) | ecosystem: Host-associated > Arthropoda: Insects > Digestive system >...
TGAACGACTACACGTTTGCTGTATACGTGTTATAAACCTCTGCCACCGGGTTCCAACCCAATTGCAGTTGAATAAATATTATTATTATTATTATTAAAAAAAGACTGAATCATCTGCTACCTATGGTATAAAGAAATGGCAGGACCAATATGTTCACTTATGGCACCAAGTGAAAGTGTGAAGGATGGTTACAAGCAACACACATGGGCATTACCTAAAGTAGTGCAAATGCACAAGATGTTGTTTACTGTAATGCATTCCAAAGGAAAACCTGTGACTGGGCCTACAATAATTGAGAAAGCTATATCTTTTTATGATAAATGAGAAATACTAACAAGATCACATTCTCTGAGGACAGTACTAAAAACTGCCTCTAAGAACTCAGGTCAGTACAGGTACAGTCTGACAATCCGAAACATTTGATAATCTGGGACCTGTTCAGTCCCATGCATGCCAGATTAAAGGAATTCTACTGTAATAACTTGTTACCTACTGTTTTGTTTAGTTCCGCATTTCCAAACAAAAGTTCAATCTCCCAGTGTTGGTAAAATTTAGTACTGAAACTTCTTAACAAATGATCAACACAAACAATTTGATTTTACTCAACAATCACTGAGGTAAATGCACAAATATCTCATTCACTGTTTACCACAATGAAATGCTGCATTTAAGTGAATGTAAGATGAACCACAGATATGCCAAACAAATTTTTACACACAGAAAAACAAAAATCATAATTTTTAGCATCCTAACATCCTTGCTACACTTGTTGCAAAATCCAGCTACATAGGCTGAAATTGAACCACCTCAGATTTGGGACAAAGGTGCTGCATGCAGTATTATTTGTTATTCAACATCTAGTCTCACTCTGCTACCCAGATATTTGATTTCACCTTTATCGTACGGGCATGTAATTTAGACTTCGTGCCTGGGGTACGGAGTTTTTCTGCAATGGCCCTTTAAATCGTTTGCACATGTCTGAAAATTAATGTTTATTTCTTATGAAACAAAAATCATGAAATAATTAAATAATCTGCATTGTGTTGGGAATAATTCAGAGATATTTCAGTTCATCAAAAAAACAGTAGAAATGTTCAGTGCTACATGCAGGAAGCTAATTAAAAATATTTCTTAATTTTCAATTCATTTTACTTGTATTTCTGTTTTGGGTCTCACGTTTGCATACGAAATTCCAGCTTCAGAATTTGTGGAGTTGTGCCTGAGCATGGTAATGTCAGAAACATCACCTTATTAAACACACACATCATACTCCTGCCACATTTCACTAAAAACGTTTCTCTTTCCACTACTCACAGTTCACATGCGACAATTTGGTTGTGTCACTGTCAGGGATCCAGACAGACCAGACTCTGTTGAGTGCTAGTCCTCTCTAATGACTTGCACCATCATTTCCAGTCAATCATTCACAAGGATGAATCAAGAATCTCTACATGAAATTTCCTTACCCCAGTCAAGGAAAGAATAAACTGTCATATCACACATGTATCCAATCTCATCACATGGTTCGTAAATTTTGATGCCAGAACGTTTGCATTTCTTGGGTACATATTGTCAGAAAATGACCCTTCCTTTGAACAAAATAATAACTTCGTTTATAACCAGATGTTCAGAAGGGTTGTAAAATTTTGAAACTGTCTCTCTTAGAATTTCAGACAGATTTCACATCTTCCATAACATGTCAGAATTTTCGTCCGTCATGTCAGGCTCATTCTTGCTGTCTGTGAAGTGCAGAAAGCGAAGGATGTGAAGGCATCTGTCCCATTTCATAGCACTACTTTAGAAATGTGTGTGTGGAATTGGTGGTCACTGACCAGTAGTCTGTTTGTCCCATATGCAATGTCCCATTTGTATCATTATTGGAAGAAACACAAGCATTTCAGCCTTAGTCGCGTCTGGGAGGGGTGAAGGTCTATCCTCAAGTCTGTCAAAGTGGCCGTGGTAGTATCTGTTAGTCTTCATCACCAGCAGTGTGATAATTTCCACAAAATGCGACAGGAAAACAGTAAGTGGACTGGAGCCATCATTTATATGTGGCGTTTATTGCCTTTCCGCCCCCTGGGGCCCCCTCTAAAGGCGTGTACTACACTTCAGTGAGGGCCACAGGGCCGTGTCCACTGCAAAGTGGATAGTGTTTGGACCGGTTGACCTGGCCCACTCTGAAAAATTTCCTCTTTATCAGAGGCATTTGAAGAAAAAGAACTACTCAATGCTTGACCTCTGGATGATGGTCAATCCAGCTGCCAGTGTGACAGCCCTGGCTTGACTTCAAAACCACCCTCATCCTCAGAGCTACAGTCACTCAGGGCCCCTGCTTTGTAACTCTCGCTGTCCCAAACCAGTTCAGATATCTGGTTTAGGGACAGGAACCTGGCTCTCTTATGCATACTCATCAGACTGCATACCGAGGAACAAATATTCAGTCCGGCCTATTTTTATGCATTTCAAACAGGTGGTCACATAATAAAATGCCATATATTTCAGCCCAATAAAGCTTCACGTTTTACAGACTACGCAGTTTATTTCAAAATACCAGACTCCAGTTGAAATTATAACCCTGAGTGGAGTTTACCAACAATGTATCTCAATTTCAGCATACATGTTGGGAAGAGTGTGACATCACAGTGCAGCCAGTAATGGCCTATATTTATTTGTGTGGCAATGGTATGCAGCCTCTTGATCATTTTTTTTAAAACCTTCCTTCTGAAACAGAGCACGATCCGAACTGAAATGTAAGACAGGCATGAAAGGACCTGTGTACCAATGGTGTTTTATCAAATAAAGACAGGTGGTGCTTAGTCCCTTGTAGTAGTAATACATCCTGCAACCATCCATAAAAAGTCTCTGTTTTGGCTAGGATAAGAACCAGAGTGCCATATATATCAATCAATGATACTGCATAGTTATATTTCAGCAGGGCACACAGCAAGAAAATTCTGCTATAAAATATGCCATCACAAGACATTCTTTTGACTGCAATGCTTGGCACAGTGAATGAGGCTTCGTTCCCAGTAATGTTGATCTGTTGTTACTATGAACTTTGTTGAACTGCTAAATGGATCTTGTGATGGGAATGAAAATTGTACTGTTGCATAGCAAAATAAGAAACATACCAGGTTTCATAGCCTGCCAGCAGGTTGTGAAACTCCTACTCATGAGGTATATAAATTCTTTATTGGGTAAAGTGGCCGGAGCATGAATCTGACCACAAAACATAATCTAATGTGCAGTTAACAAGTGGGGCTATAATTCTATGCATCCACATGAGAGTACGGCGCATTTAAATGGCCACGGCATACCACACACAGTACCTTCATAACTGGCAGACTTAAATCACCGTACTGCATACAGTATGCCAATACGACAGAGAATAAATTTCAGCCACAAAGGCATGGCTGGAATTGCAAGGAAGCACTGAAATTCAACTACTTGTAGTCACAAGACACAGAATGTACACATAGTTCTCCTTCACGATAAAATATGCCATACACACTCAATCAGTAGGCAAAATTACCTAGTATATTGATTCCCTATGAATTAAACCAATTCTAAGCCAAGGGGCATTTTCAGACAACAAGAGTGCGAAAGAAGGTACTCTTACAATCAAATAAATAACAAATTATTCTAACCCAAATATTTGGAATTAAAAAATATAAGTACATATGGTCTGTGTCATTTAAAAATACTTACACTGTGCTATTCAGGGAAGTGACACAGCACAGTCTGGTCGAGCACATACAGACACTGCCAAACTTACACAATAATGCAAGTTAAGCAATTTCAGATATGCTATTGTAAAACGTCAAAAGAAATACAATAATAACCATTTGAAATGTGTGCTAATTTTCCTTGCAGAAATGGAAGGGCAATTAGATGAAGGTGGCGGAAGAATACTCCTGGGCAATACCACAGATGCCAAGGCAGATTGCTATGGTTGATCAGGTCCCAGTGTGTAGAGTTCAGATTTCAAATGGACTCGTTTGTGTATACATACATATATGGTTGATTATAGGTTACTCAGTTCCAACAATCACAAAATTTGACTTGCGCGTCAAATGTTCTGGAGCAAAACTGCTGCGTAAGTCAGGAAATGTCTGTATAGTCTATATATTTAAAGTTTTCTTTGGGCAGCAGTGGATCTGAGCACTGAACAGAGGAAAATCTAAAATGGAGGAAATTTAACATGGACAATAATGGCTCAGATCAGTGAAACTAAATATTAAACAAAAACAAATCGAAGATCATTAAATGGAGGTTCAACTGCACTCCACCTTCACGCAAGAAGATAACAGCATGTGCCTCTGAAATGCTGGTACCCATCTACCAGACTGCACATGGCCCACACATTACAATTATCATTAAAATTGTCCACAATTTAACAATAGATTTCACTGTGTTGGTCCCTCAGGAACACACTGAAACTGTAAATATGATGCATAAATACCATGGTGACATTGCTCTCTTGTCTCCTGCCATGGTCTTCATTGTATGCAGCACATACTCCAAGGTATCAGAAGGCAGCTTGCAGAGTCTGCTATGGTATGAACACACATATGTTGGAGACAGTAATTCAGGAAAGTTGAACTCACTGTTCATACTCTGGATCTGAGCGACATGTTGCGGCTTCAGCATGCGAATCACAGATGTTGTCAAGTCCACACCAAGCCCTGTTATAGACCACAACCAGCATTAACACATACAGCAGCAAAAAATTCCTTCTAAGTGACTGTGCAAGTGGAACCTACAAATGTACATGTCCAGGATTTTTAACAAAATTGCCAAACCAACACCTCTGGACAAATATGTGCTGAGGAAATTAATGACACTTAAAGCAGTTTAGTTTCCTCAATATTGTGATATTGCACCTACTAAAGTCTACATAGCATAGTTACAAAGTGCAGTCCATAAGCAAGTCACAAACAGAAGTCAATATGAAAGCAAGCCAGAAAATTACCACATGAAATCATCTATATTTCCACATCTCCCCTGAAACATTAAAACTCCTGTTGTGAGATTAGCTGAAACATTGCTAGATGGAAAGACAAGAGTTTATGACACTACAAGGTCTAACAAGGGGCATTCCACCTGACCTAGAACAAGAAGCCAACCACCTGAAAAAAGGGCGGTCAGCATTCTGGAGGCCAGATGTCATAATGGTCCAGTGTGGATGGAGAGAATTGTGCAAATGATAAGCACGATCCACGACACAACAACAGTGAACACAGGAAGAAAAGACAGAAAAACAAACCTGGAAATAAAGAAACCTTACGCTGTTGTCCAGTATCATATATTTGCATGAATGACATAGATGGGGCAGACCAGTACTTCAGTTATTATTCAATTCTGAGGAAAACTGTCACATGACTGAATGTATCTGCTAAACTGTACACTCTTCAAGACATTTTTGTATACAAAACACTAAAAACAAACAAAAAATGAGGTAAAAGAACTTCCTGCATGATGTAACAAGGTATCATGTATCAGAAGTCCAGTATTCAACCATGTCCAGTTCTGATGAATTTTAATAGCCAGAGAAGCAACCAACACCAAGAAGGCCTAAGCAGGAAACCCCAGGAAGAATGTCCAGAGATTTCAGCAAACACAAACTGGACAGAATTGTTGATGAAGAAGGCAAGTGGAAGTATCCTGCACGACAGTGCAATAAGTGCACGCTGCGCATAAGAAGTGCAGTGCAACAAGGTACATTTGTAAATTCTGCATTGTTCCACTTCACAAATGGTCTTATTTTTTTAAATACCTCTCGATTACGAACTAATAAGACTCTCTATATGCAACGTCTTCAGTACAGGGTTCAGGAGTATCGTCAATACACTCAAACTGTAAGAATATAATGAGGGAATGAACATTTTAAGTATCTAAAATGTCTGGGAACTGGGTATATTTAATTAAAGGGCCATCTGGTCAGCAGTGCATTAAGAATACCCTTGGCCCAATGTCCCTTCACTCACACAGAACAAACCACAGCATGATGATCTAAGATTCTGCACTCCAACAATACAGCTGCCACCTCTGTCCACTCATGACACACACGTCACACATATGCTACTGACTTTCAGTGTAAAACCACACTGAAATGTGTAGCCACCTACTGTTTTAAACTCAAATCCATCTGGCACATAAGTACTGCACTGCATTCATTTGTGGCTACTGATTTATCATAACATGAGAGGCAACTGACAAACAATTCTGTGTGTGCAAAAATATAGTCTCTTGTGTTAAAGAATATGTCTATCACTCAACAAGGTATGACAAAATGTGGTTTGATGGTGAAAATTAACATTTAATGCAGACTGATATGGAATAATGTTCTAATAATATGAATGTCAACTCTAATACAGGACTACAAAGTAAACACATTTTCTGGCTTATACCTTTAAGAAGTTTCGTCCTTTACTAAGCCCAATTTGTTTAATTTTTCCCAAAACATCTGAAAAGGGTTTCACTCTAACACACTAACTCCCCAGTGTACATCATTATGCATTTATGTTGTTTGCCCCTCGCCACAACACATTAAGCCACACATTCAAATTCACATATATGACAACAAAGATGTTTTTGACTTTCTAAATTCCCATGCTCAGGAGCACAAGCTCAACCACCTTTTTGAAAATAAGTAGCAAAGCACCCTTCAAAAAGCTGAGGAACCTCAGCCTTAGGCTAAGGTGAGAATTGTTACAATTTTGAAGTTGACCATTTACTGACATTGACATCAAGATGCTTCAGAACACATTTGAAACAGCAACAAGCAGCAGCAACTTGACGGGGAATTATGAGGATTTTCTTTACAGTGAGGAGATTCTGAAGGAAAATAAGATGCTTTTGTCTCTCCAAACTTCAGTGCTTCTTTTCTTCAAGGCATCTTGAGGAGCTCATGAATCATCACCTTTACTACTGTACACTGGAAATGATGATCCAGATTATGTGTCTAGAGTTCAAGAGGAAGTTACTTCTCTTTAAACTGTCTTCTGCTTGTCAGATCTCATATTCTTTGTAAATATTCTGTAAGCACAAACACATCTTTTTTCTTGGTTAAAACTGAATGTCTGGAATAATAACATTAGGTTTATGGGAAAATCTGTCACAACTTAAGGAGTCTCAACTAACATCCCGGAACCACCTACAACATGACACTGGAGGACGACTTTATTTCAAAGTTCAGTCCATACCCCATACACTATTGTATCCACCAAAGAAACTACTCTGATCGGACATACCTCAGTTGTTGTCCGGTTAGGGCATGCATCTGACTTCGTTACTTAGAAGGAGTGGTTATGGCTATGCAGTGTAAGTTTCACAGACTTCAGTTAAAAGTCTTTACTAATAATTAGTAGTTACACACAAGAAAAGGAGACTAATTAGGCATGACTGCTGCCACCGGACTAGCCAGATGATCTTGGGGCGTCTTGTCCCGGAGACTGCTTGATCGAGAGTGACTGTGTAATGCAATGTAAAGCTTCAAAAAAAGTACAAATGATTCACCATCAACTGATGGGTCCCACGAATGCTAGTTGCCTTAAGTGCTTAACCTTGCACCCCAGGCCACTCTGCGATTGCACAAGCATGTGTTTACAGAATTCTTAGAACTATTCCCTTGACCTGTGTACATAAACTCTAGTTACGTGAGTAGGAATGAACAAATGGCAATACACATTAATAAAATGGTTACAATAGAACAGTAATACAGTGCATGCTGGCATAACTATGCAACAACACAACACATTCTGCAAAATCAAGGCCAGCCCACCTGTTACCATTCTTCATAGAAACAATCATTTTTTACTGCAAGAACTACATGGAAAACAAGAAAACACAATATGGATGGAATGAAGAGCTGTAGATCTAGCAACAACTGTGCACTAACAAGTCTGCAGACTTTTACTTTATTTACTAGAAAATATAAACGTCACATTTGAATACAAAGTGCTAGGATAAGTATGCAGTTCAAATGTTGTTTGTCCAGTATTACAAAATTTATGTACATGCTGGGAGGCATGGTTCTAGCAGATCTTATAATACAGTACTGTATTGTTGCACTTGCACATTGTCATTACGAAATGCTGTATACAAAGAGAGAGATATGAGTATCAGTACTACTTGCTGAAAAAAAAAAAACCATACTGTTGCCTATACAGCTGTACAGTAAACTACTGATATACTATTACAAGTTGCATGTTTCTGTCTCAGTCATGCAAGGGGCAGGGGATTGAAATTTGCAGCAGCTCTGACCTTTGTTGAAACCCATTGTGTTGACAATCCACGGCATCTTCAACAAATTGGGCTGAGATCTGCAGTATGATATTATGTGCTGAACACTGTCCAGATACTGGACAGGGCACTGTGAGATATTTACCTTCCCAACAAATACCATGCTGTGAACAAATAACAAGTCACATCACTGCAACAGCAATAAACCAGTCTCAGTACACATCCTCTCTGCTGTTACATTTATCAGATTACACAAAGCAAGTTGGCTCAAGCACAATTTTTGTGGCTTTTCTCAGTCCCTCCATGACAGTACGTGAATCAATCACGTACGTTCAAATTAAATCTAGTACCACATTAGCACCACCCAATGGACCCAAACAGGGCATGTTTTGCACTTTCACATGATGATGAAAACAGAAGCAGTTCCAAAGCAGAGTATATTCTAACCAATATAAGTGCATCAGGTCAAACATGCTGCAACTTGCCACTACAAAGTCTGAGCTTGCTGATAGCATCACTTATTAAATCATTAATGTACACCTTCCTCAGATAAATCTTTGTGCACAAGATATAATCACATTTCTTAAATCATCTACACATAAAAACATTCAGAATTTCTTTTAACAAGAAGCCCATCAAATGGCAGATAAGTATAATAAGAGACAAATGTGAAATAAATCAGTTGCATGCAGTTACATCAGAAATACCTGCATGTCTTCAAACAATATATACTTACTGAAACAGAACTCATAACTGCAAAGGAGCAACAGAATAGGATAATTTAACCTTTAGAAGACAGATTTAAATGCCACATGTATCTCCTGACGGCCTAAGTTTTTTTCAGCTTGGTGTAAACTTTTAAATTACTAAAAAATAATCTCATAGGATGATAAAGGTCAAAGGACCAGACAAACAAACCTTGCATCATGAAAATCTTCACCCATTCTATGAACTTCCTGCTCTCTCTCATCGGAGAAAAGGGAAAAGATAGAAGACTATAGAATATGGCATGGTGGTATGTCAGCTGTGGCATTCAGACAACTGCTGGGACATGTAAGTAACAGTGAAAATGGCAACACACTGCCCATTTAAGGATAATACAGTACTGTATGATATGATACAGTGTGCTACAATACAAGCAACAAAGAAAAAAGAAGAGCAACTACAGAAACTGCAACTGAATGGTTAAATTCAGGGTCCAGCCAATCTAGCTGGCATACAGGCAACATCTGACTCAGCTTATCCATCTACCCACCTCACCCACCCATATATCATCTTACCCATACATACACACATGGGCAGTCCATAAAGAAAGCGACCTTTTTTTTTTAAAATTTGTTGCTTTACTTACAACTTAATCAAACTTGTCTCCTTCAAAGTACTCCCCTCCACTCTTGATACACCGCTCCCAACGTTTTTTCCAGTTCTGGAACGCGTCCTGGAACTTGTTTTGCAGGATGGCGCGAAGGTCCCATGTCCAATTTTCTTCTATCTCTTCTATCGTCTGAAATCGGCGACCTTTCAGTGAGGATTTCAACTGTGGGAACAGGAAAAAGTCCACAGGGGCCAAATCTGGAGAGTAGGGCGGCTGGGGAACAACAGTCGTCCCATGCTTCATCAAAAATTCACGGATAAGGAGTGACGCGTGAGCTGGTGCATTGTCATGGTGCAGCATCCAGGTGTTGTTTGACCACACCTCAGGCCTCTTCCTTCACACTGCCACCCTCAAACGCTTCAGAACGTTTAGGTAGAAATGTTTATTGACTGTCTCACCACGTGGAACAAA
>Ga0209737_10004300_pt1 | contig 10027 bp, 8 predicted proteins | sample TergutCu122P3_FD_187284 | JGI IMG/M metagenome (GOLD analysis project Ga0209737, IMG submission 187284) | Cubitermes ugandensis P3 segment gut microbial communities from Kakamega Forest, Kenya - Cu122 P3 (SPAdes) (version 2) | ecosystem: Host-associated > Arthropoda: Insects > Digestive system >...
TTATTTGCAAAAGATGGCTTAAACCCTTGGAAATATAAGGAAAAGAACTAAAAAATGGAGTGTCAGACTTGACACTACCCTGTAGAGTTAAGAGGTGGATTTATGACTCTCATCACATTAATGAGTGATGCAGATAAAGATCAAGAAAATATTGAAATATTTCTACATTGCCGTCCGACTATACCTGTTCGAACAGCTTAGTGCACCTAACCCAATTTAAGCGAGAATGGAATCAAAATGAAATTATTTGAAAGAATAATAACTGACAAGGAAAAACATCTTTATTCGGCTTAGGTTATGTCGGTTTACCGATAGCCGTTGCTTTTACAAAAAAGGTAAAAATCATTGGTTTTGATTTGAATGCGGAAAAAATCGCGCTGTATAAAGCAGGAGTTGACCCAACCAAGGAAGTTGGGAACGATGGCATTAAGAATACTACCGTTGAATTTACTTCTGATACTAAACGGTTAAAGGAAGCCAAATTTCATATTATCGCTGTGCCAACACCAGTTACCGGAGACAATATTCCGGATTTAAAGCCATTAAAAAGAGCAAGTAAAATACTAGGTGAAAATCTAACTAAAGGTTCAATTGTTGTTTTTGAATTAACGGTATATCCTGGTGTGAAAGGTCATCGAAAATAGTCAACGTGATATAAACATTGCTTTTATGAATGAACTTTCGATAATATTCAACAGGATGGGTATTGATACCAAAGCAGTTTTTGAAGCGGTCGGAACAAAATGGAACTTTCTGAATTTTACCCCCGGGCTTGTTGGCGGCCACTGTATTGGAATGGGGTATCATTGTCCCGATACCCGTAATACGAAAGTTATTGATATCTATAATGAATTGGCAGAGTATGGGATAAAACCCCTTGTTGTCGATCCGGTTGCTGACTTGGAAGAAGCAAAATCATTTTATGAAGTATAATTTTCCGATATCAATGAAGTTAGTGATATGGATGCTGTTGTTATTGCTGTTGCCCATGACGAATTCAAGAAATTTACAAAAGATGCAATCGAAGCTTTCTTTAAAAAGGTAATGGGAATAAAGTATTTATTGGCCTAAAGGGTTTATATAATCGTAATGAGTTTACGGAGAGCTCATATTTATATTGGAGATTGTAAGGTAGTATTTTGGCATCACAGCTTTTCGATTTGTAAAAAAGTGCTTGACTTTTGCACTCGGAACGTGAATTCAGGTGGCTTCTTTCGATGACGCAGCCGACGGCACATAAGGAAGTTAAGCAGTTAAGCAGAAGTTTGAAAAAAATGTTGATTTGTGTATATAAATGGTATATAATGATCAATATTGTTAACTAGAGTATATAAGAAGGGAATTTGTCATGACAGAAGGTTTGATATTAACACTTAAAAAATGGAGATTGAATGTTAAGAAAAATGGAAAAACGAATAATACATTCTCTGTATTTGGATATTATGATTTATTAGAAATAAGTAAAGTAAGTAAATGGAGTGAATTTTCTCCAACTTTAAACCGAAAAAGAATAAAAAATGCCGATATTTTTTCAAACGAAATTCAGCTGAAGCTTTTGATGCCACAAAATGCGGATGCTATTGAAGAAAGCAGCGCTTACGTTAAATTTGATCAAATAGATAGTAATAGCAAATTATACAAAGAAAGACCGTTATTAACAATTGCATTAATACGTTTCACAGAATCCCGGTTAAAGAAAAATTCAAATGATGGGAACGGTCTTGAATTATCTATAACTGAATTATGTGGAATGGTAACAGATATTATTAGTGATTCCAAATACAACGAAAATGATACACCTTATTTTGCCATATATCCTTCTATTGGATATATGGATGCAGTAATTATTTTCCGGAGCAACAATTTCTCTTCTTTAACAAACATAATGTTTGCATTACGTGGTAACTATGACTTAATTTCTTCGTGTTATACAATACCATGCATCAAAAGTTTTCCTGCAAACTCATTTCACGCATGGATAAAATGTGAGATGGATAAAGATACAAAGATGTCGATTCGTGTTAATTTAAAACCAGGGGTATCTACAAGGTACTTTATAGAAAGATTAAACAATGAAATAGAGTTGATTAACAAAAAAATTAAGAAGTATGTTAATAACTATATCATTAATACTGATGATATTCATTATGAAATGTTTGGCAATTCAGACTTACTAATATTGTCTCGTGCTCCAGCATCATTAATGTCGTTGTTATTTTTTGAGAAGAATTTGAAACTCCTTCAAACACCATTTGATTTAATTGCATCTTCTCGCTCATCAATACGTAAGCTTACGCATGAGGGGACGGGATTTGGAGATAATTCATTACCTGATGGAGAGAAACGGAAAATTGAAGAGGATTTTATAGAATTACTAAATGCTCAATATAAAAGTGGTGATAAAAGTAAACTAACTCCAAGGCTTAAAGATGGATTATTGGAAATGGCCAGCTTTTATTTTGATATGACAAGTACAGTTCATGCTTTTGATATAAGAAAAATGATGGATCCTGTTCTTGATTCATTAATAAAACAGATTATTATGTCAAATGACATAAATGATGAAATTACGATGAACGAATTTACCCCAGAAAAATTTAATAAAGCGATAATGATTCTAAGAGATACATTTACTGACTTGATGAACGATTTTGCAAGAGCTAACAAGCATATGTTTGAGGAAAGGTGGTTCAAACATCCCTCTGTTGCATCTGCAAGCAAATTGATAATGGGTTACCATTCTTTGATTAATAGTGTTATTGATATTTTTAGTGGTGAGAATACATATACGTTCTTAACTAGTAGTGGCGGAGTCGATCATGTGACCGCGGAATGCTTATTCGAGTTTTATAGACCTAATAGAGATACTGGGATTGAGCATAGGCTTATTATTCTGCGATTAAGTGAAGCTGACTTATATTTCCCTTCTCGCGTCTTATTTTATAGTCTCCACGAATGCTATCACTACATTGGCGTAAGGTATAGACCATATAGAAACACAAGAATTTTACAAGCCCTTTCCAATTACATATCCCATATTTACAACTCATATATATGGGGTGCAAACTCAGATATAACCAACGATTTTAGAATTAAAGCAAAGCGAATTGGAATTGATAATAATGATGAAAAATTATTCTTAGAACGATTTGATACAGAGACAAGTAGTGTTCGTAATAAAATAAATAAGGGAATTATAAAGGAGTGTCTGTCATTATGGAAAAAAGGTATTCCGCAAGGTACATCAGATTATTCTGCCTTTTGGAATGATGAGGCGAGAGTTGTGATATGGAGAACATTCTCTGATATTAGGGGAATTGCCGAAAAGTATACTAATGATTATCTAAATGGCTTATTAAAGATATCAAAAGGACTAGAAGAAGGATTGCTCACTGAAAAGGTTAAACTAGACTTTGACAAGGATAAAACCGGTACATATATAAATGCTAAACAAACTATATTAACAGAGCTTGACCAGACTAATGTGCTTTTGTTTGGTGAATATAATGATTCGGTTGATGATAGGGCTGTTCTGGGTGTTTTTGAAGCTCTTCTCGAGTCATTCAAAGAAGCATATTCAGACTTATGTTCCATATTAACTGTAAAATATTGTAATCCGGATGATTATCTGGCAGCATTTTACCCAAAAGTATATTCTGAAACGGATAAAGAAACGCCCGCAACCAGTTGGAGAATTGCGAGCGTCATAAAAACATGCTTTCCGGCTTCATATACTAATAATAATATAGATTTCGCCGATATAGAATACAAGGAAAAAGCAAAAACGCTTATCGAAAATGCAAAATTATGCGAATTTGTGGTTGGGCCTCTTTGTGATTACCTGAGTAAATGTAAGCAAAGTAACGAAAAAAAGCTTGAAAAAAATGAGACTAAGTTGTCAATATTACATGAAATCTATAAATCATCAATCGCTAAACTACCAAATGAAATGCCTGAAGTATCAATGGATACAATAATGAAACTAATTGAAATACGTATAACGCCTTAAAAGATTAATAAATAGTTAAGCAAATAGTAACGGTTTCTAGTAAATTTTACTTGACATATGTCTATCCAATGTACTATGATGAATTTAACTTAAAAAGATTAGAGGAAATAATGACAAAAAGTGCGATAAATCGAAAAAAAGAGGACTCTTTCGGCGCATCAAAAAAAACCATGTTTTTAGCTTCTGAGTCGCAACATTCATTTAGCAATTTCTGCAAAGGTTTAAAATGTGATAAAGCCGGTGTTGAAAGAGATTCTTCATATGTTGATGATTTACTGGACAGCGTGATTGTTGTTCGGCCTTAGTCGTTTGCATTCTGCAATATGAAAATCAAGTACGTTTAACGACCCATTGTTATTTAAAGACAAGCACATCCTACCACTTGAATTCCGGTAATGTCTTCTGTAATTAAGATTTTCCGTGATATTTATTGAGTATTCAAAAATTTTATGCGTTTTACCTATCAAGTGAAATCAAAATTAAAATATTTATGGAATTTATTTTACAAAGCATAAAAATCTAAAGAAAAGGAATATGAATATATGATAACAAAAAAATCATATTATCCTTCGGTACCCGCCCAGAAGCAATCAAAATGTGTCCTTTGGCGCATGGATACATTATAAGGAATTTATATAGGGTTTCCATCACTGGAATGACAGTTTCCATTTTTCCGGTAGGTCGGTTTCCATAGTCCGGTCAGGCGGTGTAATCAAAAAAACTCCAAATCACTCTTGACAAATAAATCGAACATTAATATACTGTTCATAGATGGAATGTCCCGACGTGGGACATGCCAATCTGTTTTCCCACCTATACTTACACATAAGGGTGGTGTCAACCCAAGGGATTATATGGCAAAAGTAAGCATGTATTAAGGACAAGCAACATGGTATGCAATAAGACGTATGAAAATAGGAGGAATTACATTTGTTTATCATTTATGCCTAATCCCGCATATAATAGATAAATGATTGTTTTATTGGTGGAAATGGGAATCGATGATTATGACTTGAATACAAATTTTTACAAAAAAGCAGAAGAAACATTTGGAACGCATTTAACAGATATTTTTTATGAATTGTCAGCAACCTCAATATTGGGGTCTTTTTCTGATATTCTATTTCGGCATAGATATGACTGGGGTAGGAAGGAAGAAATCCAAATAAAATACCTGGCAAATGAAATCATTAATTTACTGAAAGAGCATGACCCCAGCAAAGCAGAAATATTCAATAATGTTGTAACTGATTATACAGGCGAAGATCTGATTAATAAAAATTGGTTCACAGAATATTATGGATTTGACCGTTTTGATTATATTATACTGGTTGCGCGTAAGGGATATTCGATTTACCGTGCGTTATTACGCGCAGTAAAAGCCGAAATTAAAAATGACGAAAAAATGCTTTTCTTATTCAACAAGCTATCTGCCAAGGTAATTATTATTAATACAAGGACAACGGCATTTTATTCATTTAACCAGCTGAATAACAATGAATCAAGGAAGCAAAAATCAACAGGAAAACTAAAATGCCTTCTTTTCGATGATTTGCTGGGCAAAGGGCGAAATGTTACCAGAATAACCATAAGTCTGATAATACGCGGCATACTTCCGGAAAATATATATTATGCGGCACTTGGCTTTCACCAGATGCAACGAAACAAGCCAAAAGAAGGAACGGTGCAAAAGACTTGGATAAGTCAAGATGAAACAGATAAGTGCAAATATTACGTTAATTTTGAGGATGAGTACTTTGATAGTTTAATTAACTCAGGTAAAACTAAACAGTATATCGATGCGCTGAAAAGAATAAATCTGTTTTTACCATATTCTGTGGCCAATGAGAATTTTCTATCATCTAAACTCTTCCTGGAAAGAAGTAAAGCAAATACCCTGTCCCGTGATTTCAATAGATATCTTCATTATTGCACAGTACCATACACAGGATATATGTCATATACATATTTTAATAATCGAGACGACAATTATAAACTATTTTCTTTTGATAAATTGAAGGTTGATTACAAAAAAATCACCAATATCCTTGCTATAGATTCAATAAAAGGTGCATGCGAGGGTTTAATTTTAGACTATGACTCAAATATTAGCAACGGTTATTATACAAGTGTTCGATTTTATAAAAACATCGAAACACATGAGGTGATAATCCATCCTTACGTAAGTTTTCCTGCACTATCAGGAGATATCGTAAAGAAACTATACAGGACTCTTTTTGCGGGTATTATATTATCTGAATATAACGAAGTGATGGCTCAGGTCTATAATTATGCCAGTGATAACAATGTTATGGGTGAAACATATAGAGCTATTGCAATAAATTTCGATAATTTCGGCGAAGAAGGCGGAATTGATGAAAAGAATAAGAATATTTTTGAGCATATGAGCAGGGCAGTGTTATCCGTCTTATCTGCGATAATAGGCATTAGGATTTTTGAGCAGTACCGTTTATTTTCTGATGATTATGCGCAGAATCATAATAAAGGCAAAGAAATGTTTGCGCGAAATGTATGCCGTTATTTATGTGCTCACAAACGTGGGGATGATGAAGGAAGCAAGGAAGAAATAAAAAGTAAATGTATTGATTTTCTGGAAAGATGTTATAACAATGTATATGAGATAAGCGGGGATGATGTGCTTGTCCGTCCTACCTTTAATTTTAAGGATGACAATTATAATGATGAGTGTCCGACATTAGTTGAATGGAAGGATTACTGCCCTGACAGGAATAAAGAAAACAAGATTAATGATTGGGAAAATCTGATTCGTAGGCTTGATGAGTATCCGGAAAAATCGGATGTGAAGTACCTTAACCGGAAACAAAAGAGGGAACCAATATTTTACATACTTGACATTGTTAATTATATTTCGATTATTGATGAACACAGGAAATATAAGATTCCTCCCATACCGGTAAAGTGGATTATCGAGAAGTCGATATTGATGATGTCAAAGTATCGGGATTCAGGATATCAAAACTTGTTAATGAAATACGGAGAGAACAAAGCACAGATAAAAATGTTTGAGAAATACATGGTAGCCTTACAATCCTTAATCGAGAGTGGTATAATAAATGCCACAGTATACTCAGAACACAAACCGGGGGAGCGATTTAATTATGTGAATGTAAACGCTTTACAATGTGGCGAAATGACAATGTTGGGTGCTTATATGCTTGTAGAAGAATATGGTGGTTGGTCACTTCTGAATCCATTGCGGGACATATATCTTGAAATGCGTATACGCAAAGCAAAAAACAAACCAACAGATAAATTTATTAGGGATCTTAAAAAAGTGTTTATCGTTGGATTATCGAAATCTGCAAGATTTAGTAAAAAGAGTGAAAAATCAATAAGAGATGAAGCAAATTCTCTGATGCGTAAGGTCAAATATCTTTTTGCCAATGATTTGCTATTTTTATGGGAGATTAAAGATTATTCAAAACACAATCCAGATATAAAAGAATTGATTAAAGTTATACAAGAATTTAGTTGGTTTTGTAAAAATAGCAGATATTAACATAATACAAATTAAACATAAGCAAAAGAAAAAGGAGGGGAATATCCCGGCGTGATAAACAAAATGAAATATAACTTGGAAAAAGTACTAAGCATTGAAAACGCAATATACACATTTGATAAGATTCAAATTACATTTTATGACGGGTTAAGTGGCACACCTATAGGGGTACTGGGAAGAATAGTTAGCGACATATTAATTTTCAGTTTGTTTGTCCATAGTTTATCTGATTTGGAAAATGATGACAGTTGGTCAAGCAAAGCTGACATTTTAATAGAAAATATGCACGAGGTAATAGAAAATAGGTATTTACTTACAGGGCGTGAAGAGTCTGGTGATGCTTATATAAATCGGTGCTTATGTTTTGTTTGCGAAGACGGCTGCGCAAGGGAATTGGACGAGATAGTTTGTCAAGCTTTGGAAGGTAAACTTGAAAAGCACTTGCTGGGATTCCGAAATGAATCATGCTTCTTTATGTTCAGGGACATCTTTTACCAAAAGGTTGAAGATAATACTGTTATAATTGATGGACTGACTGATATAGGTAAAAAGTACTTGGAGGAAGTGGAACCAAAAGCAAAAAAATTTATAGACAAGGCTATTAAACATGTAAAGCGTAATTTCGACATAGATGATCTTCAATATAGCGATTCGGTTAAGTATAAAGAAGAGTCATATCTTAATAATGTTTATGAAAAATTAAATCAATATGAGATAACTCTAAAAAAGAGGCCTCATTCTAAAATGTCAAAGCTGATGCTTCTTTACGTTTTGATGGTAGAAGCCACATGTTTGCGTAGGGAAAAGAGCAATATGGGTGACAAAATAAGTGGAAAATTAAACGAATATAAGAACTATTTCAAAGAAGGAACTGTGACACGGAAGTGCCTGTCTTTAATGATTGAAAAGTGTGAAGAGTTAAGTGAAATGGATGCTGAGCATAACGGCTTATTGACTGATTATATTAAAATTGCATTTGCAGGGTGCTTAGATCACACATACGGGCTTGCTGAAGGTAAATTGGAAGTTGAGGATATGTTTAAGTATTTAACTCTGTGACATTGGAACAAGATTATGTATTATTGTTTACAATTGTCAACAAATTACCGGGAGCAGGATATATCTGTCGTGTTCCCCATGCGACATGCTCAAAGGCTTTCGTAATAGTTTTTGGAAATCATCCATGAACTCCAACATTTTTCTTTGGGTGGAATTTTCCCTTTTAACGGCCTGATTGTCACGAAATGGTGATTTTACGTTTTAATCATTGAAATATCTTCTAGCATTCTTGAAACAATTATATAATAAAATTCAATTTTTTTCACACAACAGAACATAGAGAGCGGAAAATAGACTAATGGACATTTCCATATCGCCCAGACATTCGTTATACTATTAGTATTGATTGAATACAAAAGACGAAGGAGTGGAGTATATGGATTTTTCTAAAGCTGGAAATATAATTAAGCAGAAACGGTTGGAACTTGGTATCACTCAGGAGCAACTGGCTGAGGCTGTAGATTTATGTGCTGATTATATCTGCAAGCTTGAAAGGGGTAAGCGCATTCCTGGGCTTGTTAATTTTATAAAGATTTTGAATGTTCTGGATTTGTCGGCGGATGAGGTTTTAACTACTCATCTTAATAAAAGTTATGTCAGCCGGACAACAAAATATACCGAATGTATCGGAAAGCTGTCTAAAAGCGAACAAGACAGGATTTTTAGGGTATTTGATGCGTATTTTGGTGGGCGGTAGATGCTCTTTGTTGCCGTTTTATTTCATCATGTCTTATAATGTGGAATTTTGATGATTTAATTGACATTTTTAATCTTTATTTGTACTATAGGCTTAATGATAAATAAAAACTACTAAATGGAGTCTTATTAACGAAATGATGTATGAAAAGGAATTCAAAAGGATTAAAAGAACTAGGATTATATTAATGGTTTTATTATGCTTGGCAATATTATTTGGCTTTTACTTAGTTGATAAGATTTTGGTTATGTATTCACCTCGTGATTTATGTGGTGAAACTGTTATTGTAACTGAGGAAGAAAATGAAAGTGTCGATTGAAGTGTAATTTCCTTTTCTTGATTTAAATCCACCTTTTACAATAATCACTGAGCATATAATAACACACCTTCATTTCTTATTCTACTTTGTAAAGTAGGTTCATTTATGGTCTTATAAAAATCCGAAGATGTATTTACTAATATGTCTAATGGAATTTTCCTCTTACCTGAAAGCGCGTTGTTTATTTTTAAAGCTTAGTTTCTATAAAATAGTATACCCTAGTTTCAAATTTTTGACAATAATTTAACCTTTTGATTTTCACCACTTTCAACATATTTGTTACTGTTCATTCCCCAGTTAACTGACTGATGCCATCTTTTTTAAGGAAAGTTCTCCTGCGGAGAACTCTTGAATCGAAATGCCTGTCAAAGACAGGCATTAAATTCGTCGGCGACACTACTT
>Ga0209737_10004301_pt1 | contig 10025 bp, 6 predicted proteins | sample TergutCu122P3_FD_187284 | JGI IMG/M metagenome (GOLD analysis project Ga0209737, IMG submission 187284) | Cubitermes ugandensis P3 segment gut microbial communities from Kakamega Forest, Kenya - Cu122 P3 (SPAdes) (version 2) | ecosystem: Host-associated > Arthropoda: Insects > Digestive system >...
AGCCCCACGGTCGTTGAGCGGAGCCCCACGGTCGTTGAGCGGAGCCCCACGGTCGTTGAGCGGAGCCCCACGGTCGTTGAGCGGAGCCCCACGGTCGTTGAGCGGAGCCGAAACGACCAACAATGAGAATATTCGAAAATATAAGTTAATATGACAATACATAACGAAAACAGTCGCGTAAAAATCCCCGCCCTCATCCATTTAACACGTTTGGGGTATAAATACCTGTCATTGAAGAAAATGGTCGTTTCAAGTCCGCTCAACGACCGGACATTGAACGAATCACACAACGACCGGACATTGAACGAATCACACAACGACCGGACATTGAGCGAATCACACAACGACCGGACATTGAGCGAAGTCGAAATGGACCCCGAAACCAATATCATCAAAAGCATCTTTCAAAAACGTTTTTTGGAACTCAACCGCGAGGCAACGGAAAATGATTTTGAAAAGGAATTCCAAAATATTATACTTGAACTTGGACAGGATGATTTGGGAAAATCGTTCTACCACCGGCTGCTCGGCACCGATAACCCGACTTTCAAACTGGTTGACTGGGAGAATTTTCACAAAAACACCTTTCATATTTGCACCGAACTGGCTTGCAAAAACGGCGAAGATGAGTTTCGACCGGATATTACTGTGTTTGTCAATGGTTTGCCCTTGTCGTTTATTGAAGTAAAAAAACCAAACAACCCCGAAGGAATTAAAGCAGAACGCGATAGAATGAATAAACGCTTTACCAACGAAAAATATCGTAAGTTTATCAATATCACCCAATTGCTTGTTTTTTCAAACAATATGGAATATGATGATACCGGCATTGACCAGTTGCAAGGTGCATTCTACGCCTCCACCGCAAAAGGCGCACCGGTAAAATTCAACAATTTTCGCGAAGAGTTGAAAAACGAACTGCCCGAACTTGCTGATATTAACGATGAAACAGAAAATGAAATCTTAAAAGACAACAACTTAGTTACACTCAAACATTCGTCCGAATTTTTAGTGAACAAAGATGAAAAATCACCCACCCACCGCATTCTCACTTCGCTATTTTCAAAAGAACGCCTGAAAATGTGGTTGCAATTTGGGATTACTTACGTGGATGAAGTAACTAAAACAGGCGAAACTATTTTGGAGAAACATATTATGCGTTATCCACAATTTTTTGCCGCCAAAGCGATTCGTAAAAAGATTGAGGCTTCGGCTTCGCTCAGCCACAGGTCGTTGAGCGGACTTGTACAGAGCGGAGTCGAAGTAGCCGAAACGACCGGCTTCAAAGGAGTTGTCTGGCATACGCAAGGAAGTGGAAAAACGGCATTGGCTTATTACTGTGTGCGTTATCTTACCGATTACTACAACCGGAAACATATTGTACCCAAGTTTTATTTTATTGTGGACAGATTGGCTTTGCTTACACAAGCAAAAAGAGAATTTACAAAACGAGGGCTGAAAGTGAGTACGGTAAACAGTAAAGAGGATTTAATCAAAGATTTTAAACAAAACACTACAAAAGAAGGGATTACGGTAATAAATATTCAAAAATTCAATGAAGATACTACTGTTTTCAACGATAGCGGCTATGATATTTCGGTGCAACGAATCTATTTTATAGATGAAGCGCATCGCAGTTACGACCCCAAGGGGAGTTCGCTCGCCAATTTGTACAGTTCGGACAAAAAATCTATAAAAATTGCCCTTACCGGAACGCCGCTTATTATTTACAAAGAGCGCATAAAAGATGGTGAAGAAGAGATATTGAGTGGAAAAGAAAACCTTAAAACCACCCGCAATATTTTTGGCGATTACATTCATAAATACTACTACAACAATTCGATAAAAGACGGATACACGCTAAAACTGCTTCGGGAGGAGATTGAAACTACCTACAAAGACAAGTTGCGGAAAGTATTGAATGACATTAAAATAAAACTCGGGACACTGGATAAAACAGAACTTTATGCACATCCAAAGTTTGTTGAGCCCATGTTAAACTACATTATCAACGATTTTCGCGATTCCCGCATTCGTTTCGGGGATAACACTATGGGGGCAATGATAGTGTGCGACAGTTCGAAACAAGCGAGAGAGATGTTTGAGCAATTTAATAAAAATCGATATATTTCCATAACATTACATCAAGAAGATGATGAACCGGCTTCCGATTTCTATCTATATCCACAAGCGGCTGGTACGCAAGCGCCTTATTATCTACATCATAATTTAAAATCAGCCTTAATTCTACATGATGAAAACGACAAAGAAACCCGCGATAAGCAAGTTGAAGATTTTAAAGCCGGTAAGATTGATTTTCTGTTTGTTTATAATATGCTTTTAACCGGTTTTGATGCCCCACGATTAAAGAAACTCTATTTGGGAAGAAAAGTAAAATCACACAATTTGTTGCAGACACTTACCCGAGTAAATCGTCCCTATAAAGAATTTAGAATAGGCTATGTAGTTGACTTCGCGGATATTTCCAAAGAATTTGATATAACCAACAGGGCATATTTTGAAGAACTTAATCGCGAATATGATACAACAACTACAGGCGAAAACGAAAACGATGTGTTTGGGTCATTGTTTATGACAAAAGAAGAGATTGACGATGATGTACAGCATTTTACCACTGTTTTGAGCGATTATTCAACAGACAATTTAGAACTGTTTTCACAACAAATTGATGCGATAACTGATAGAGAAACCATTTTGAATGTAAAGAAATCTCTTGAAAGTGCGCGAGAAATTTACAATATTGCACGGCTATTGGGTTATACGGAACTTTTAGAAAGAATAGACTTTCGTCTGATTTCTCAATTGTTGACCATGGTTTCAAACCGTTTACAACTTCTAAATCTGCAAAACGCCATCTCTGATGTGAACAGTCGTGAGTTGCTGAATGTGGCGATAGAAGATGTGATTTTTGACTTTAGAAAAATTGGAGAAGAAGAGTTGCGCATGTTGGCAAACGATTTGCAGGAGATTGCGTATAAAACCCGCGAAGAACTCAACAGCAACTGGAACCAAAAAGACCCTGAATGGGTATCTCTTTACGAAGATTTCAGAAACCTACTTGCCAATCACAATATTGACCGCGATAACTTTACCAATGAAGCCGCACAATTTATTTCACGGGAGTTGTTGCAAATTTACACCAAAATAAAAGAGTTAAATCGCAAAAACACAGTGCTTTCTGCTAAATTCAGCGGCGACCGAAAGTATGCCATAGTTTTTAAGTCGTTGGAAGAAACAGGAACGATTAGCAATCGTTTGTGGCTTTTTAACGTACTGAGAAATGCAAAGACACACATTGACAATCAAGTGAGTCAAAATGAAGCCATGCTTGCAAACGAAGCCTATTTTAAACAAGTAATCTCTCCGATTTTGATTAGCAGTTTTGAAGCAGAAGGACAAAAAACGGATGCTGACATTATTAGAAACTTAACAGAATTAACCACAAGGGAATACAGATTTGAGTATGCTGTGTAAAAATTTGAGAACGAAATGCCGAATCTACAAAACAAAAGCCTATGAACATCGAACAACTCCGCGAATACTGTATCTCAATCAAAGGGGCAACCGAGAGTTTCCCCTTCGACGAAACAACGCTGGTTTTTAAGGTAATGGAGAAAATGTTTGCCTATGTTGGACTGGAGCCAAAAGATGGACAGTTTGCCGTTAATTTGAAGTGCGCTCCCGAAAAGTCTATCGAACTTCGGGAACGTTATCAAGGCGTTAGAAACGGTATTCACATGCCACAAGGATTATTATGGAATGCTGTCCATTTGGAAAGCGATGTGCCGGATAAACTCATCCAAGAATTGATAGAACATTCTGTTGAAGAGGTTATTAAAAAACTTCCCAAAAAGAAACAGCAAGAATACAAAGAGTTAACAACATTAATGAATAATTATGCATCCAGTGAATAAATGAAAATCCAATACGCCTCCGACCTGCACTTAGAATTTCCCGACAATACCCGCTTTTTGCGTAACAGTCCCATAATTCCGGTGGGCGATATTCTTGTGTTGGCAGGCGATATTGGTTTGTTGGATGATGATACTTTCAGTTCGCATCCGTTCTGGGATTGGGCAGCGGACAATTTTCGTGAAACATTGGTAATTCCGGGTAATCACGAGTTTTACAAAAGCGGCGATGTGGGTACAATCAAAAACGGCTGCATTGTAGAAATTCGCCCGAATGTGAAATGTTATTACAACGCAGTAGTAACTATTGATGATATTGACTTTATTCTGTGCACATTATGGTCGCATATTCCGAATGAAAACGCTTTTATCACCCAGCAAAATGTGTCCGATTTTTACAGAATTGCATACAAAGGCAGGTTAATGACTGCGACGACTTTCAACCAAGCGCATCAAGATTCCGTTGCGTTTCTAAAAAAGACTATTGCTAAAGGAGATAAAACCGCCAATAATCGCAAACGAATTGTGGTAAGCCACCACGTTCCAACGAAATTGTGTATGGCGGAGGAGTTTAAGAATAGTCGCATCAACGGCGCGTTTGTGGCTGAATTACACGATTTTATTAATAATAACCGGATTGATTTTTGGATTTATGGACATTCACACAGGAATATGCCGGAGATAGACATAAACGGCACGAAAATGCTGTGTAATCAGTTGGGGTATGTTCAAAGTGGTGAGCATAAAAAGTTTAACCGGCAAGCATTTTTTGAAATTAACAATGACAATTCCCAATTATTAAAACGAATTTCAGAATTAGAAGCTCAAAATATTGCTTTACTTGAAGAGAATAAAAGACTAAAAGAGGCTTTGGGTTTACCTTTGGAAAATATTATACCTGAAAAACCTATCACGAGTCCTATTCTTTTTGCCGAAAACGATGATGAAATAGAAATCGCATCTGCGCTTGTAAATAAATACAGTTCTCCTGAAGAAAAAGTTGAGCTATTTCTGTCGCTGTTTCGTGGACGGATGGATGTTTACGCCAAACGTTGCTACAGCAAGAAACATGAAAGCAATTATTACATTCCGGCTTGTAAAAATGAGTGGGTAACCGGTGTATGTAACAGAGCGAAAACCAAATGCAAAGATTGCTCATACAGAGAACTTTTGCCTTTAACCGCAGAGGTTATTGAGGCTCATTTACGAAATAAAAACGAAAATGGTGCCGATATTGTGGGCATTTATCCGCTGTTGCCGGACGATACTTGTTTGTTTTTGGCTATAGATTTTGATGAAGAAAAATGGGAAAAAGATATTACAGTATTCCGTTCTGTTTGTATAGAGTTAGGTATTCCTGTTGCGATTGAACGTTCGCGGTCGGGCAACGGCGCTCATGCGTGGCTGTTTTTTGAAGAACCGGTTACAGCAATTTCCGCGCGAAAGTTAGGGAATGCGCTTTTAACCAAAGCAATGTCAATCAGGCACGAAATCCGGTTTACTTCCTACGACCGTATGTTTCCCAATCAGGATTATATGCCCAAAGGCGGTTTTGGGAACTTGATTGCACTACCTTTGCAAGGCGGAGCAAGACAATTTGGTAACAGTGAGTTTATTGATGAAAATTTTCAAAGTTATCCAGACCAGTGGGCATATCTGTCTTCCATCCGAAAAGCATCTTTGCCGGAATTTAACCAATGGCTTGCTCAATTTTGTATCGGGAACGGCTTGGGAGAACTTGGAAGCACAGAGATTGACGAAGAAAACTCTGAAAAACCATGGGAAAGTAAAAAACCGGAAATCAAACTTGAAGTTAACGATTTTCCAGAGAAACTAATTATTACAGAAGCAAACAGGTTATACATTCACAAAAGTGGAGTTAGCCAACGGGCGCTTAATCGTATCAAACGGCTTGCTGCTTTTTCTAATCCGCTGTTTTATAAAACACAAAAAATGAGAATGTCCACTTATGGCATTCCACGCATTATCTATTCATTGGATGAAACAGCTGAGTATATGGGCATTCCGCGTGGGTGCCGCACCGCTCTCATTCATTTGCTTGATGAATCAAATGTGAATTATGTGTTTGAAGATAAACGAAATAGTGGACGAATAATTGATGTTGATTTTACCGGTATGCTTCGCGATGAACAAACATCGGCAGCGGATACTTTGCTTGAACATGAAACCGGCGTACTTTCCGTTCCCACTGCTTTTGGAAAAACGGTTATCGGAGCTTCACTTATTGCTAAAAGAAAATGCAATACCTTGATATTGGTTCATCTACAAACTTTATTTGAGCAATGGAAAAAATCGTTGGAGCAATTTCTTGAAATCAATGAAACTCTGCCGGAGATTAGCCAAAAACGAGGGAGAAAGAAAATCCGGTCGCTCATCGGGCAAATTGGGGCAGGAAAAAACACGGCATCCAATATTATAGATATTGCGCTCGTACAAAGTTTAATCCGCGATAACGAAGTGGACGAAATCGTGAAAAATTATGGCATGGTAATTGTGGACGAGTGCCATCATGTTCCTTCCGTTAATTACGAAAAAGTATTGGATTCTGTAAATGCACGTTATGTTTATGGATTAACAGCAACGCCCACAAGACAAGACGGACAGCACCCGATTATTTTTATGCAATGCGGAGCCATACGTTATTCCGTTGATGCCAAAACGCAAGCGGCTAAACGAAATTTTGAACATTACATAATCCCCTGTTTTACAGGATTTAAAAAACCTTTTACCGAAAACGAAGCCGATTGGCACATTACCAAAATCTACGCTGCTATTGTAGAAGATGAATATCGTAACCAACAGATTATCAGCAATGTTCTTGAAGCAGTAGAAAACGACAGAACCCCTATTATCTTGACACAAAGAACAGAGCACGTCATACGATTAGCCGAGATGATTAAAAACCAAACAAATGCACACATCATTACACTTGTTGGGGAAGATTCTACAAAAGTGAAAACGAAAATGACAGAATCTTTAGCAAATATTTCGCCAGAAGAACAATTAATCATCATTGCAACAGGAAAATATGTGGGTGAAGGATTTGATTATCCACGTTTGGACACATTGTTTTTGGCATCACCTATTGCATGGAAAGGGACTCTATCCCAATACGCCGGACGGTTACACCGCGAATATCCAAACAAACAAAACGTAATGATTTACGATTATGTGGACGTGCACGTTCCGGTTTTGGAACGAATGTATCACAAGCGCTTGAACGGCTATGCACAAATAGGTTACAAAACCTTAGCCGCTTACAACCAGCCCGATAAAATCAGCATGATTTACGATGCGAATAGTTTTGTTCCGGTTATGAAAAACGATTTTCTTGAAGCAAGAAAAGATATACTGATTGTCAGTCCGTATTTGCGAAAAAGGAGAGTTGATAATATTCTTGAATGGCTGAAAGAGCCCTTGCAATCAAAGGTTTCCATTACCGTTGTTACACGTCCCCCTGAATCTTATAAAGAACAAGAACGAATAGAAGAATGTATCAAACATTTACAGGATTTTGTGAGTGTTATTCAAAAGCCCAATATTCATCAAAAATTTATCATTATAGACAACCGCATTGTTTGGTATGGTAGTGTCAATTTGTTGAGTTACGGAAGTGCGGAAGAAAGTATGATGCGGCTTGAATCAAGGGAGTTGGCGGCGGAACTTACGGTATTAATGAATCAATCTAAATAAAATGAACACAAAAGTCTATAAAATGCGCTTTGCCAACATCTATTCGCTTTACATCCAAAAAGCAACGCGAAAAGGACGTACCGCCGAAGAAGTTAATGAGATTATCTTCTGGCTAACAGGATATGATGAGCAAACGTTGAAAAAACAGATTGATAATGAAAGCGATTTGGAAACTTTTTTTACCCAAGCCCCGCAGATAAATCCTAATGCAACGAAGATTACCGGCGTGGTTTGCGGTTGCCGGGTAGAAAATATTGAAGACAAACTCTATCAGCAAATTCGTTATTTGGATAAATTGATTGACGAATTGGCAACCGGAAAAGCACTGGAAAAGATATTAAGAAAATAAAAACTTAGAAAGGAAACCCCATGAACCAAAAAATTGAATTTGATGCCGAAATTAAAAAAGTCCCGGATATTGACGGTGCTTATGTTGAAATTCCATTCGATGTGAAAGCCACATTCGGCAAAGGACGTGTACCCGTAAATGCTACTTTCGATGGTTTGCCGTATCAGGGGAGTTTGGTGAAGATGGCAACACCTTGTCACATTATCGGCATTCGCAAAGATATTCGCCAACAAATCGGGAAGCAAGCCGGTGACATAATTCATGTAACTATTGAAGAAAGAATACAAACTAAATAGAAAAAATGAACAAATACAGTATAGTAGTTTGGCTACTCCCCATTGTGTTTATGATCCACGATTTTGAGGAAATCGTTTTCTTCAAATCTTGGATTAATAAAAACAAGGATGAGTTGGTAAAGAAGTTTCCGAAATTATCAAAGCGTTTTTTATTTCGCCTCGAAAATTTATCTACTCCTGCATTTGTCCTTGCTGTGGCTGAAGAGTTTGTACTGTTAATTTTGATAACACTTGGCTCTGTTTTATTAGATAACTATTTGCTATGGTTAGCTGCATTCATGGGCTTTTTCGTGCATTTATTGATACACTTGGTGCAATGGATAGTTGTTAAACGGTACATACCAGCCATTTACACAACGTTTTTGTCTTTAATTTACTGTAGTTACTCATTGTATGTAATAATAACAAACAATATTTTTCAACCTTTAGAAATCGTTTTGTGGACAGTCATTGGCGTGGTGTTAGTGGGAGTGAATTTGGTTTTTGCTCATAAATTAGCGGAAATATTTGACAAAAAAACAGCACAATAATCCACATTCAAAAAAAACCGTTATTTTGCCATTGAATTTTGAAACTACTTAACACAATGGACAAAACCGCTCTTCTTCAAAAACTTACAGACATAGAATGGACTGATTTTGAGGTTAAAAAAGCCTCTTCGGAGTTGCCAAAAGATATTTGGGAAACGGTTAGTGCATTCTCTAATACTTCGGGCGGATGGATTGTGTTGGGCATTTCACAGAAAGATAAAACATTTGAAGTTACCGGCGTTGCCAATCCGGAGAAAATTGAGCAGAATTTGATTACTACGCTCCGTTCTCGCAATAAGTTCAACATTATAATCACACCGGAATGTAAAAAATACACCATTGATGGTAAAACAGTTTTGGCATTTTATATTCCGTCGGCAGAACAGAAACCGGTATATTTCAATACGTTGCAAAACACTTTTATTCGCACGGGAAGTGCCGACCATCGCGCCACCGATTACGAAATAAATGTGCTTTTTAGAGAGCAGCTATTTGGCGTCATGTCTGAAAAGGCTGTAGAAGGTACATCTGTTAATTCTTTTAATAAAGAATCTTATAGAAGTTTCCGTGATTATTTGGAACGAATGGTGCCTGAATCGCCATACAACAAACTTAAAGATGAAGAGTTTAACGAAAAACTGCAATTGGTAAAAGAGGGTAAATTGACTTATGGCGGGTTGCTGTTTTTGGGAAACAATACGGAAATTCTTAATAATGTTTCAGATTTTAGAATAGACTATTTAGAAATTCCGGCTACCTGTTATGCAGATGCCGAGCCCAGATACACGTTCCGGATTCAAGAGCAGGAAAATATTTGGGAGTATTATTTTGTGCTACTTCAGCGATTGCGTATTTATGCAGATAATCCGCTGTATATAGGCGAAATGGGCGGTGGGTACGAAGATAGTAAACAAATAGACGCACTACGTGAGGCACTAATTAATATGCTCATTCATTGCGACTACTTCAGCCCGATGAAACCGCGTATCCGCGTGTTTACCAACCGCATAGAATTTGAAAATCCGGGCAAACTAACCCGTCCGCTTGAGCAGTTGATGAAGTTGGATGTTTCTGTTCCTCGCAATCCTGTTTTGGCAAAAATGTTCCGCATTGCTAAATTTTGTGAAAATGCCGGTTACGGCTTCGACAAAATGTTAGTATGGAAACAAGAAACCAATAAAGACGTAATTTTTGAAACGTTTTT
>Ga0209737_10004302_pt1 | contig 10024 bp, 7 predicted proteins | sample TergutCu122P3_FD_187284 | JGI IMG/M metagenome (GOLD analysis project Ga0209737, IMG submission 187284) | Cubitermes ugandensis P3 segment gut microbial communities from Kakamega Forest, Kenya - Cu122 P3 (SPAdes) (version 2) | ecosystem: Host-associated > Arthropoda: Insects > Digestive system >...
ATAAAGAAAAAACATTTTCCCACAAAACACACCTAAGAACAAATCCCAAAGAAACAAAAATAAAAACCTAAAAACAGTAAAAAGAATACGACCAAACCATCTAAAATAGTAAATTAAAGACCAACTTACCCAAAACAAAACCCCACCGCTTCAATTTTTAACAAAAAGTCTAAACGAACAAGTTCCAAACAGAAAACAAACCCTCTTATCCTAAGAATATTTAAAGCAGCAAAATTGCCAGAAAATTTCTGTCCAAAAAACGTCACTAACGATATTGCTTACAAAAATAAAGCATGCAGTGAGCATGGACTCTGTCTCAATAGCAAAATTTTTTTGCAGGATAGTTGAGTGCGTCATCATTTTTAGACACAAAACATGCGACAAAAGATGCCAACTATGCCTTACCGCAACATTTTAACAGAGACCAAAACGTTTGAACTACAAAAATACCTAAAAACTTATAGTTTTGTAGTTGTAACTTTAAAACATCGACAATATTATATAGCGTGTTATTCTATCCTTAAAGAGAGGTCAAAATAAAACCTGAAAACTAATTCTATGCAGATTTGTCTCTATTAATTGTAAGGTGTCTTGTTAAATATGTAATCAAGCAGGTGGTGCATGTTTTTCTATGAGCCATTTCCACACCGGTACCACAACCACAACAGTCTCTTTGTTATCTATTTTTATTTCTTCTTCTTGACCCATAGTGAGCAAAAATCCTTGTTTTAACTCAAACGCTTTCATAGCTGCCAAAAGCCCCCTAAGCTCCCGTTCCCTATTAAACTCATTAAACTCATAACACACTTGAAACGCGCCAAACACCTGTCGATTCTTAGACACGATAAAGTCACACTCCCCCTTAGCATCTGCAAAGTAAGCCACCTCGCCCTCATTGTACTCTCTGCTTAGATTTGTGAATACAAGATTTTCAAGAAGCTTACCTTTATCCTTTGAAAAAGACCTCGATAAAACCTCCAAAAACCCATTATCGGCTAAATAGAATTTTTTATCATTCACCCCTTGCCGTTTGAGGGAGTAATCAAATTTATTTATCGTTACCGCAAAATATGTTTGCTCAAGATACCCGATGAATTTTTTAATGGTGTTAACACTTTTAACGTCGGAGAATTTTTTTAAGGAATTGAAACTAAAACGGCTTGCTACATTAGAAATGAGGTGCAAGTATAGTTGTCTAAGGGTTAGGGTGTCTTCAACTTTGTATCGGGCAACTATATCCTTCATTACTAAGTCATTGTAAACTTGCCCCAAAAGTTCCGGATCATCATACGCAAGATATTCTGGCATACCTCCAATTGAGAGATAATCTTCAAAATGCTTCTTTATCTCCACCCTTGACTCAACTCTAAGCCAAAACGCCTCCGTCAACTCCACTCCCCTTAGAGATAAAAACTCTGCAAATGAGAATGGCCTAAGAGTTATGTCAAGATGTCTTCCGGTGAGTTTAGTTCCTATCTCACGACTAAGTAGTGCAGCACTTGAACCCGTGATTATAAATTTAAAACCCTCTTCACAGAATCTTCGTATAAAAATCTCAAAATGTGCAATATTTTGGACTTCGTCTAAAAAGAAGGTTTTATGTTTGCCAAATAAACTAACGGAGGCTTCATAGAGTCTGTTAAACTCATTTGCCTTAAAGTCTATGAGTCTTTCGTCTTCAAAGTTTATGTAGTAAAAGTCTTTGTCGTTGTAGTATTTTTTTATAATTTGTCTAAGTAGGGTAGATTTTCCACTGCGTCTCATACCGGTAAGAACTATTACGTGAGGTAGAGGTAGTTTTTTTTCAATGTTTTTTAGCAGGTCACGCTCTACTCCATAGTTTTTCTTTAATATGATGTCTCTTTGTCTGAGTAGGATTTCTTTGAGGTTGTCTTCGGAGAGCATAAATTCAATAACGCACATACACATATAATTCTTTTCATTCACATTGAACAAAAACATCTTATTTTATTCAGTAATATTGAACAAAAAGAAAGATTGGGTTTCATCAACCCGCATAATTTATTGTTACCAACACAAGTTCACAAACCAGGACCTTTTAAAGAGATTAACTTTAAATTGGAAATTACACACTAGATTAATTGGAGTTAGAGCAAATGGTTAAGAAGAAAAGAGACAGTGAAGAAGTTACAGAAGCTGAAACGTTTGCATCTTACAATGAAAAGCTAAAACAAAAATATGGCGATAACTGGCTAGGAAAAGGTAAGGGCACAGGATTAGAAGTAAAACGCTGGCTAGCACTACGAGACAACAAAGCAGAAATCCCCTAAACAACTTAAACAACGCCAATCTACACGTTCTATAATTACGTAGTCTTGTTTTTGACCGTTTATCTGAAGGTTTTTAAACGTTAAACCCTCTTAAGAGGTCGTGAAAGATCGTTTTCAGTTAAATCTAATTGCAGTTCGTCTAGAAGTCATCGAGTTGGGTTTGGGGTTTATATTTACAACTTAGAGGGTCTGTTATTGTTTGCATATTTCTATGAGTTTAGGCATTAATGTATATGCGTGCGCAAGCAAGCCTATGCTGCCTTTTGTGCATGTGCGTTCACAGAACTTTTCTTCTCCATTGCCTAGGCTGTTTCCTGAGATTAGTAAGGGTACGGGTGTGTCGCTGTGTACTTTTAGGTCGCAGGGTGTTGCGTGGTCTGTTGTGACGCAGATAAGGGTGTCTTTTAGTGAAATTTGTTTTAGTAATGGGCCAAAGAAGTATTTGTCAACGGCTGAGATTATTTGTGTTTTTAGTTCATAGTTGCCGTCGTGTCCTGGTTCATCTGGGCCTTTAAGGTGGATGTAGAAACAGTCGTGCTTTGGTAGCATGTCTATTAAGGTTTTAACACGTATGTCATAGTCGTGTTGTAGATTTCCTGAGGGTGGGGGTAGAAGGGTGGCGTTCATACCTGCAAGTTTAGCTATACCTAATTCGGTGTGCATATCAGCTAGGGCTGCAAAGTTTATATTGTAATGTTGATTGACGTTGAAAAAGTTGGGTAGTAAGCTGGCGGCATCTCGGGTTAGAAGTATGTTAGCTTTTAGTTTGCCTTCGGTGGCACGTTTTATGTTAATTGGATGACCTTCCCATAGGTCATGAGTTTTAACAATGAATTCGTTTACAAGATTTGCTGAGTTTTTTGCGGCTTCGGTGTTTTCTAGGGGATCAACGGTTTTTAGGGACATGTCTACTTTTTCTTGTGCTACGCCTAAGCCATTTACTATGGCGTATGCAGGGTCGCTGTTGTAAATTTTACCTGATAGCGGTTTATCTTTGCTTTTTATAACAAGTACTGCTCGGTGTCCAAGGGTGGCTTTAAGCTCAAAAGTTGCCGGATATGATTCTAATTTAATTTGTTGATTTGCAAGGTCAGCTAATGCTGTTGCTTCTGCTGTGGTTAGGCTTCTTCCGGCTCTGCGATCTAATAGTTTTTTTCCTTCCCCTAAAGTGGCAAAATTGCATCGCAGTGCCAAGTCGCCGTCTTTGATGTCCATGTTTGCACCGACAGCTTCAATTACACCTCGGCCGGTGCTGTATTTAAATGGGTCATAACCTAGAAGTGAAATTACTGCGGCATCACTTTCAGGAGCAATTCCTTTACCTACGGTATACATTAAACCAGTTTTGCCATTTTGGGCTAAAGCGTTCATATTTGGCGTTTCAGCTATTTCTAGGGGTGTTTTATTATCTAACTGTTTAAGGGGGAGATCTCCCATACCGTCAATTGCTACATAGACCAGTTTCACTTAATCTACGGCTCCTTCAAATGCCTGTATCTTACTTGATTGCTTTTCTTATTCATTTAAATCTTTATTATCAATAGTATTTGCCTTCATGTATACAATGATTTTTTTCCTTTAATCTTTCTTTCTGTCTATAGTCATGTGTCTTTAGGGTCTGTGTTGTATGACTTTAAATATGGGTTAGTGTATTTTGTAGCTTAAGGGACGTTTTAGAATGAGCCAGTTAGCTGTTGAACTAAAAAATGTCACTAAGCGATATAGTGAAATTGTTGCTGTAAATAATCTTTATTTAAATATTAATCAGGGTGAAATTTTTGGGTTACTTGGGCCTAATGGTTCAGGAAAATCTACCACTTTAAAAATGCTAATGGGACTAGTTACCCCAACAGTTGGGTCCGTTAACGTTTTAGGTCTTAATGTTTTGCAAAATCCTGTGGAGGTTAAACGTCTTGTGGGTTATGTTCCTGAATCTCCTAGTATGTACGAGTTTTTAACAGGTATTGAATATTTGGATTTTATAGGTGATATTTATGGCATACCTTCTGATGAGAAACAGCAGAGAATAACTGAGTACTTAAAGGCCCTACAACTTGAAGGCCGTGAGGGAGATATGATAAGTAGTTATTCTGATGGTATGAAAAAGAAAATTGCCCTAATTTCAGCCTTCCTTCATAAGCCTAAATTGTTAATTTTAGATGAACCCCTTAATGCTCTTGACCCCAGAAGCGCTAGAATTGTAAAAGACATTCTTGCGGGTCTGAAAACGCAAGGGGTAACTACTATTATAACTACACATGTTCTTGAGATTGCTCAGGCGTTAAGTGATCAAATAGCTATAATGTATAGAGGTAATCTTTTAGCCCTTGGCAACATGGATGAGCTACAGCAGAAGGCAAGTTTACCCGGCTCAGACCTAGAAGAGATCTTTTTAAAGCTTACAGGAACTGAGGACTTGAAAGCTGTTGTTGAGGCACTTGTTAAATGAACTGGAAAAACGTTTATCATCTAATGCAAGTTGAACGCAAATCTAGCAGAATTATGCGAGGTAAAAATCCTACACGGTATAAAGAAAACCGCATTCTTGCTAACTGGCCCTATTTGCTAGCCATAACTGTAGGTATTGTGTGCGGTGTATTTGCATGGCTTATTGCCGGCACACTCTTCACAGCTGACGAAATCCCAGGTCTTGCCTCAGGCGTATTTGTCATCCTCCCAACAGCCGTTTTGGTTTTAAGTGCCATTTTTACGGTATTTTCCCAAATTCAACGCAGCGGAGTTAAAATGCAAACAGAATCCCCCTACTGGCTCCCTATCACCTGGCAAGAACACACCTTAGCCTCCATACTTGCAAGCTTACTTGGCATCCCCATAGGCATAGTCTTAGCCATAGTTTCCGCAATTTTAGTATTCTCCCTCTTCACCGGCCTACTCCTAATCGCCACCATAACCTCTATAACCATATTTGCCGCTGCCCTTCTAACCAGCACCATAATGGAAATTTTACGTGTACTTCAAGTACGCTTCACTGGAGCTATTTACAAGTCAAGTGGCCGAGGGGCTATATGGGTACGTTTTATAGGCTCTTTGGCCTTTTTGCTGCTCTTTTTTATGTTATACTTCTTTGTTGTCTATGACAGCTTTGGCCTACTCTCCACCCTATCCGATGTTCAAAACACTATATTTTACATACCCTTTGTCTGGCTAGGCCTTATGTTAACAAACTTTTTCATACCCGGCGGTAGCGCACTTTTAGGAACAATATATATGCTCTTATCCACCGCATTTATAGGCGGACTCTATGCCTTAGCCGTTTTATTAAACAAACAATTTGGACTCTATGAACCCCCAGCTATAAGAATACAAAAAAGCGGCATATACACCTCCAAAACAGGCCTCTTAGGCAAACTTGGCTTCTCAACCACCGAAGCTGCCATAATTCGCAAAGACTTTAAAGCCTTCACAAGACGCAGAGAACTTATGACCATATTTATAACCCCTGTAATATTTGTACTAATACCCTTCATACAGTCTTTTGGAGCCCCCTCTGAAATTTCCACCATCACGATAATATTAAACATAGGCATGACCTATCTGTTTCCTGCCTCCTTTATGGTTATGATGATAGGCACCCTTATAATTGGCGAAGAAGGACAAGCCATATGGCGAATATACGCCTCCCCCATAAGTGCTAAAAATCTTGTTAAAAGCAAATACTTCTTTACCCTAATCTTTGGTTTAATTATGCTAATACTCACAGGCATCCTAGGAACAATACTCTACAACGCCTCCCCAACAATGATACTTGTAGGATCACTAGAAGCCCTCTTCCTAACAATGGCTCTAAGTGCCCTCTCCCTAAACATTGGTTTCATAGGTGCAGACTTTACCGAAGTCCCAAGACCTCGTATGGTCCGCCAATCCTGGGTACTAATTAACATGGTCCTATGTTTACTTGTAGGTCTAGTAATCCTGCTACCCCTTATACCTACAGCACTATCTATGGTCCTAAGCGGCGCGTTTGATGTTAGTTTCCCAAGTTTAAACATCTTTATTGCCACTGCAATAAGTGGCACAATAGCCACAGTTATCACAGGCATCTTTTACAAAGTAAACCTCGATAGAGCAAAAAACTTTTTACGCAAAGCCGAAGTGTAAAATACCTTAGTGATGACAAACCCTACATCCAATAATTAACCTCATGGATTAAGGGTCTCTCTTTTTTACACATGATGTTTTGTTTGTCAAAACAAGTAGCGCATGATTTTTACATCCTAAAAGCTGCAGTTTTTGCATACACAGGTTGTATGTTAAAATTAATGAACCCTAACAGCTTTTCATGTGTATGCACACATCCTGATAAGACTTAGGTGCTTGCCTTTTGCAAACCCTTAGCTGTGGAAATTTGCTTCAAAACTTGCACGCAAATTATGAATGTATGAAAAACGGCTTAATCTATAAAAAATGGGGCGGTTATTGATGGAGAGTTGTTGGTTTTAGGTTTCTTGGTGTGTATGAGTCGTATTTGTTTGCAGTGTGGTAAAAAGTATGCTGATTTGTGGTTGATGAGTTAGTTGATAGGCTTTTTGTGTGCCTCATTGTCATATGGTGTTTACTATGTCTAAGGTGCTTTTGGCTGTGTTTGAGGTGGGTTAGAGCTTGTTTAAGGTGTTTATGGGTGTAGTTAGTAATGCTGTGTAGCAGATGCTTAAGGATAAGCCTATGGTTGTGTTGGGGGTTTTTTGTGTTTCATCTTTATGGGTGGGAGTTGATTTTGAATTCTCATGTTCATGTTTTACTTGCTGAAGGGGGTTTGACAAAGTTTGGGTTGTACACATGATTAGAAACGTAGGAACCGTCAGAAGCCTACTAAGAAGAATTTACGCAAAATAGCATAAAAACGCAAATTGCCAGATAGGTTTATAGTAGAAAAATAAAAAATAAAAAATTTAGATTACATAATGGCTAATGTGTATCACTTACGTTTCCATTGTTATCTTGTCTGCAGAACTACTTGCGCGAAGAATGGTTGGAGCTTTACCATCAATTATTATGTTGCCATCGTTAAATTCGATTGTGCTGCTGGGTAGAACAAAGTATGGGCTGACACTGCCTCTAAATCTAACGCTTAGTACGAATCCGCGCCAATCTGTGCGAGCCCATGTCTCTTTGCAACTTGGTTTTAAAGTGTAAAATTTTGTAGAACCAGTACTGCCCCATTTATTGATTGCCATTTCACAACTCTGTGTTCCTTTATTATGTGCTGTTATAGTCATATTGTATTTCCTCACATTATTGAGTAATATATAATTCAATCAACTATATTATATATATTTGTATTTGTAGTGTGTCTATAGCGTCACATGTCAACCGCGTAAAAATTAAACAAACGTGATAGACAACTGACAAAAACTCATACAAACAATATTTGTAAAAGATTCAAATAAGGCGGAGACGCATGGAATTGAGTGGGATAATTTTTGACAGTGACATTGGTTTGTGCGTTTTCGCAGAAAGACTGTGTTGTTTCTTGTTTGTTACAAATGGTTGATTTAACCACGTCTTTGCAGGTTTTGGGTCAACGGCACATTCAACGCAACAACATTATTTAGTTAACATTTTTAAATAATGAATTGTCTGTTTTAGCAGTCAAAGTATTTGCTATGATGGCCTAGAAAAGGTTACGATACAACATATGTGTGCGCAGGTTATGGGTTATGGAAAAAATGTGTGAGTTAAAAATTGTTAAACTATTGATAACTTTTAAATATTGTGCTAATATTATTTTGTGTAAGCACTTTAGCACAATTTCCGTTGGTCATTATGTACATAAAAAGAAAAATCGAACAAAAAGTAATCGACTTATCAGCCTCATTTCCTGCTGTAATAGTAACAGGAGCAAGACAAGTAGGAAAAACAACTTTATTAAAACAATTAAGTGAACAAAAACGCAAATTCGTCTCACTTGACATCCCCAACAATAGGATAATGGCTATTGAGGAACCTGCTCACTTTCTGACAAAATACTCTCCTCCAGTGATAATCGACGAATTTCAATATGCCCCCAACCTTCTGCCATACATCAAAGCATATGTTGACAAACACAAAAACTATGGTGATTTTTGGCTAACTGGTTCCCAAAGTTTTGTTTCTATGAAAAATGTTTCTGAAAGCTTAGCCGGACGAGCAGGAATTATTAATTTATACAGTCTTTCCCATTCCGAGATAACTGGAACCCTTTTTGATGAATACACAACAAACTTTGAAAAACTATTATTACGACAAAAAACTGCTACAACTATGAACAAGTCAGAGGTTTTTGCTAAAATCCTCAAAGGCGGCATGCCTCAAACATATGAGAATTTACCCGCAACTTTACAGGATTACTTTGACTCATATTGCCAAACATATCTTTCACGAGACATTAAAGATTTAGCACAGGTCGCTGATGAGCTTTCATTTTACAAATTTATGCAAGTATGCAGCAGCTTAGCAACCAAAATGGTAGACTATACCGACATATCAAAAAGAGTAGGCATTACGGTAAACAAAGCAAAAGAATGGATCTCAGTCTTAGTCTCTTCAGGTATTATCATTCTCCTACAACCTTATTTCAATAATGCCCTAAAACGAGTAGTTAAAACACCAAAAATGTATTTTATGGACACAGGCCTTTTATGCTATCTGCGTGGCATTGATGATGCCGAGGCGTTGATGAAAAATGTGGATAGCGGCGATTTCTTTGAAAACTATGTTGTTAGTGAAATCTATAAGAGCTTTACTAACGTAGGTAAACGTCCGCCGCTTTATTATTATCGGGATGCTAATAATCGTAAAGAAATTGACCTTATAATAGAACATAATGGTGTTGTATATCCCATTGAAATTAAAGAAAGCACAAATCCTGATAAAAAGGCAGTTAAAAATTTTGACGCAATTATCTCTGTAACACATGAAAAAATGAAAATCGGAACCGGTAGTGTTATTGCAAACTGCAATGACCTATACCCCCTTGACAAAAACGTTTGGGCCGTTCCTCACTGGCTTATTTAAACTCTGACTTTAAAAAATGTGGTTATAGTTTACTTGCTGATCAACCCAATTAAACCTTGTTAAATTGTCTGTTAAATAGACTACTTGTCTATGAGCCGCTAAATACCTGAGCTTTAATCATCTAAATGAAAAATTGCCGTCTAAAATTGATAGGAAAAACAATGAGAAAAATGTTGGAGTAGACGCAGGCACAATCTGATGCTACGTCTACAGATAGTGTTGTGTTTTGGAAGCCGTTTCTGTTTCTCATTTGACGTTGACCACATGTCCTGATAGTTCTTAATTTCAAATCAGGCTGTTATTGTTGTGTAAGTGCTTGTGTGTAACCCTATTGTCTTTTCTCCTCAGATAGCATGAAAAGCGGTTGGAAAATGTTTTTTCGCAAGTTGGTATCTGTATAAAATGGGCAATCTATTTCCCATTGCGTTTTTGTGGCAGGGTTTGCGTTGTCTTTTCCTTTGCCATCAAGACTCCAAAGAAAACTCATAACCTTAGGATCAACATTAAGAGGCTTAGTAGGAATATTGTATTTCCTGATAAATTTAGTAATCTCTTTTGTGTTGCCTGTTGAGAGCCAAAAAGCACCATTATCTGTCTGTAGTAAAACATTTTTTTCATGATCCTTTATCTGAATCCATTCACATTTCCAGTCTCCTCCAACAGTTTTACCGCTCATTCTCGCAGTGATTGCGCTAACTTGTGATAAATCTACAGTCTCG
>Ga0209737_10004303_pt1 | contig 10023 bp, 4 predicted proteins | sample TergutCu122P3_FD_187284 | JGI IMG/M metagenome (GOLD analysis project Ga0209737, IMG submission 187284) | Cubitermes ugandensis P3 segment gut microbial communities from Kakamega Forest, Kenya - Cu122 P3 (SPAdes) (version 2) | ecosystem: Host-associated > Arthropoda: Insects > Digestive system >...
ATTTTTCGTATCTTGCGCATATCTTTTGGGGTAGATTTCCCCGATTTTGGCTCCTAATCCGTATTTTCGGGGGATTTTCAAAGATACAAAAAATCCCAACCTTCTCAAAGTGAATCGGTTGGGATTGATTTTTTATTGAATGAATGTCCCGAATAATGTCTTGAACCGGGATTTTCATAAGAAGATTTACAAGATTATCAAGATGTACGATGAAAAAATCTTGGCAATCTTGTAAATCTTATGAAAATCGTGGTTCAAGACAAGACATTATAAAACAAAAAAGTCCGAATTTTCGGACTTTTTTGTTTCTCTTTTTTTAAAGTTATTATTCAGCAACTTCAATAACTTCTACAACTTCAACAACAACCGTTGAATCTGCTGGTTCTTCTGCAGGAGCTTCGATTGGCTCTTGATTTACAGCTGGAGCTTCAACGTTTCTGTTACCACAAGAAGCGAAAGCGACTGCTGTCGCAATACCTAAAAATAAGACTACTTTTTTCATTTTTTTTATAATAAATAATTAAACAACATCTCGTTTCCTTTCAAAAACGGTGCAAAAGTAGGCATTTTATTTGGAAGTGTTGAGATAAATCCCCGTTTTTTTTGGTTTAAAAAAGCAAAAAAACTATAAAATGCTACTTCCCGATGTTTTCGTATAGATAACGTTTGATACTTTTTTTCGGAGTTTTCTCAAATTCGTTCGGATAGAGATGGATTTTGGTGATATTTTCGTATGCCGCGGTAATTGAATTTAATTGTTTGCGGTTTTCTTCCATAATCAATTCCAACTCTGTGTTGTTGATGTGACTTTCGTCCATCGCATCCAAATCAGGATAGACGAGAGCGATAAGTTTACCGTCTTTTTCTGTTGTTACGATGCACTCCGAAACGAAAGGCAGGTTGATTAGTTTTGCCTCAATCTCTTCGGGGTAGATGTTTTGTCCGCTCGGTCCGAGCAACATCGTTTTGCAGCGTCCTTTGATGAATATATTGTTTTCTTCGTCTATCGTGCCGATGTCGCCGGTGTGTAGCCAACCGTCTGCGTCCAACACCGCCTTTGTCGCCTCTTCGTTTTTATAGTATCCACACATCACGTTTTCGCCGCGTACGCATATCTCGCCGGCTTTGTTGTAAGGATCTTCGGAGTCGATTCTCACTTCCATCGTATCCAACACTTTTCCGACGGAACCGGATATAAATTGGTCGTGAGGAGAATAGCTGATAAGAGGCGCACACTCCGTCATTCCGTAACCCACCGTAAACGGAAACTTGATGCGCATCAAAAACTCTTCCGTTTCTTTATTAAACGGAGCGCCGCCGATAACGATTTCTTCAAATTCTCCGCCGAATACTTTGATAAGCTTTTTGCGGACTTCGGACAAAATCTTCTGATCCAACAACGGAATATTCAGCGCAAAACGCATTGTACGTTTATTGAGCGTCGGTTGAATTTGCTTCTTGTATATCTTCTCAATCAGGAGCGGAACCGTAAAAATAACGCTCGGCTTTACTTCTTCAAATGCTTTCAGCAAAATTTTCGGGGAAGGAATTTTATTCAGGAACGTGATATGCGCTCCGTAGCATATTTGGGCAAGAAAGTCGAATGCACAGCCATAAGCGTGCGCTAACGGCAAAAAGGTAAGGATGCGGTACCCTTTTCCCGTCAAGCGAGTTCGTAAGCCGTAGGTGATATTTCCTGCCATATTGTTGCCCGTAAGCATCACTCCTTTACTAAATCCGGTGGTTCCGGAGGTATAATTGATAACAGCCAATTCGGTGTTTTCTTTATCCGCATATTTTACATCCTCTTTCCGGAATCCGTCCGGATAGGTTTCCAAAAACAACCGATCCAAGTTTTTCATCGTTTTTTGGATTGTTTCCCCATCTTTTTGATGCAGACAACGGAAATCGGTCAGCGAAAAAATCCCTCTCAAATCGGGTAATTTTTCTTCTTCCAACGAATCCCAAATATTATCGCTCAAAAACAAGAGTGTCGAGTTGGAGTGATTGACAATGTGGTGAATATCGTTCGGATGAAAATCCTGTAAAATGGGCACTACAACAGCGCCATACGTAACAATTGAGCAAAAGGTAATCGCCCAAGTTGGCGTATTTTTTCCCACCAATGCAATTTTATCCTCTTTTTGTATGTTCAACTCATTGAAAAGAAGGTGCATTTTGGCAATTTCTTTCGACATTTCACTATAAGTGAACGTTTGTTTGGTGTTGTAATCGGTCAACGCATTCAACTCCCAATGCTCTTTGAAGCTGATTTCAAATAACTTAACAAAATTTTCTTTAATCATATACTAACTTTTGTGTTCGCAAAAATAAGAATATTGCACGAAAAAACAAAAAGTGAGCAATGGATAGTGTGATTTTTTGTTAATTCTTTTTTTATTAGACTTGTTTTTTAGATAAATTAAGTTTATTTTTGAGGAAATTTTATTAAAACTAAAAAAAATAGATCACATGAAAACATTCAAAAAATTACTCACCATCGCTTGTTTCATCGCATTAGCAGCAGTTAATTCAATCGCTCAAACCGCTTGGACAGATAATTCAAGCAACATTTATCTGAATCCGTTAACCGGAAAAGTGGGCATTGGCACCTCAAGCCCGACAGGAAAACTGCATATTGTCTATGATCATGCCACTTCCAGCTCTGCGTATGGATCGTATTTAATTACCAACAACAATTTTTCCGGGTCAAGCAACACTTATGGCATGCGTTCGGCATCTACTTCCGGAGAAAATAACACGGGAATCAATTACGGAACAGTCTCCAATACAACCACTAACAACACTGCTTCATCGACTGCTTCCTATGGCTTTCACTCCACTGTTACTACACAAAACAAAGGAGAGGCATTTGGTTATTATGCAAGTGTAAAAAATACCAACTCTGCTTCTACTTCAGCTATATATGGAATGCGAGCTGTTGCCTCATCTTCGTCAGACGCTACTCCGATATATGCTCTGGCTTCTGTCGCTACCGGCGAAAGTTCCTTGTATGGTTTCTTTGGAAAAACAACCAACAATAGCGAAACCAACACCAAAGCTTCTTACGGAGCACGAACTCTTGTTTCTTCTCAAAATAAAGGATCCATATTTGGATATGACACGGATGTTAATAATACAAATGCATCTTCTACAGCAGGGGTGTACGGCATACGGACTGTCTCAAAATCTTCCTCCAATGCCTCTACGGTATATGGCATACACACCTCCGTATCGGGCGGCAGCAAAAGATGGGCAGGTTATTTTACTGGTGGCGATATGTATGTTTCAGGAAATGTGGGTGTCGGTACTACTGATCCGCAAGCCAAGTTGGAGGTAGCAGGAGTTATCAAAGCAACGGAAATAATTGTAAATAAGATTACGTCGAATGAACAGTCTACCGGAAATTTTTCTACCGGTGGCGATATGTATGTTTCAGGAAAAGTTGGCATTGGCACTGACAGCCCGACAGGAAAACTGCATATTGTCTATGATCATTCCACTTCCGGCACTGCTTATGGATCGCGTTTAATTACCAACAACAACAATACGACCTCATCAACTACCACCTTCGGCTATCACTCCACTGTTACTGCACAAAACATAGGAGAGTCATTTGGTTATTATGCAAATGTAAAAAATACCAATCCCGCTTCTACTTCACCTATATATGGAATACGAGCTGTTGCATCATCTTCGTCAGACGCCCCTCCGGTATATGGTCTGGCTTCTGCCGTTACCGGCGAAAGTTCCTTGTATGGTCTCTTTGGAAAAACAACCAACAATAGCGAAACCAGCACCAAAGCTTCTTACGGAGCACGAACTCTTGTTTCTTCTCAAAATAAAGGATCCATATTTGGATATGACACGGATGTTAATAATACAAATACCTCTTCTACAGCAGGTGTGTACGGCATACGGACTGTCTCAAAATCTTCCTCAAACGCATCTACGGTATATGGCATACACACCTACGTATCGGGTGGCAGCAAAAGATGGGCGGGTTATTTTACCGGTGGCGATATGTATGTTTCAGGAAAAGTAGGCATTGGCAGAAATGATCCTTATTACAAACTCGATGTCGCCGGTATTATCCGCGCCCACGAAATAAAAGTAAATACCAACATCGGCGCCGACTTTGTCTTTGAAGAGGATTACGTCTTACGCCCACTCAACGAAGTATCCGATTTCATTCAGGCAAACAAACACCTGCCCGAAATACCTTCGGCTGCCGATATGATAGCCAATGGGTTGGATATGGGCGAGTTTCAGATAAAACTGCTGCAAAAAATTGAGGAGTTGACGCTCTATGTGATAGAGCAGGACAAGCAATTAAAAGAGCAGAATAAGCAACTAAAGCAACAACAACAAGAAATAAACCGCTTAAAAAGCAAATAACCCATTTTAAAACAGAAAGTTATGAAGACACGTTTCATTTTAGTTATTCTTTCGTTTTTCATTGTGAGTAATTCGTGGGGGGCGGAAATAAAATTTGAATACGATGCTGCCGGAAACCGGATTAATCGCACGATTAGCATGTTAAAATCGGCATCTGTAGCTACCGGTGAAGATATTGAGGAAGAACCTCTTCTTCAAGAGGAAATCTATTCCGACCACCTCAATCAAGTGAACATCCTCATCTACCCCAATCCCACGAAAGGATTATTAAGAGTAGAAATAAACGGCAATGTAGAAAACAAACCTGTAAGCCTGCAAGTGTATGATGTGAACGGCAGGGTGTTGCTGCAAGAGTCTAATGTGGTATCATCTACCGCCATCGACCTGAGCAATCACGCTCCCGGAATCTATATTTTGAGTCTTGTTTCGGGTGCGGAAAAAAATGAATGGAAAATTATAAAAGAATAAAACCATGAGAAAGCACTTATTTACGACAATAATATGTTTATCAATTATTTATGCGGCTGTTTACGGACAAAATACGAAAATATTAAACAGTGTGCAGCCGGCAACAACCAAAACAGAGACAGCTCGCGACGAAATACGCCTGCTGCCCGGATTTTCCGTAAAACCCAATTCCGGGCAGACTTTTACAGCGCGTTTGGATAAAACTTTAGTTGGGGATGTGCAATATATGTCTGAGTCGCAACTGCTTGGAAGTCAATCTGTCCGTTCGTTGAATACCTCCTATTTGGTAGGCTCAACTACCGGACAAGCCGGGGCAACTCCATCTGGAGCGGCAGTTTATACAATCCCGATAGAAACGCCATCCGGCATAAATGGTATGCAACCCAATATCACTGTAAGCTATAACAGCCAGTCACGCAACGGATTAGTAGGATATGGGTGGAATCTCTCGGCATTTTCGGTCATCAGCCGCACGGGGAAAACATATTATCATGATGGAGGCACATCAGCTCCTGACTTGTCAAACGAAGATAATCTTTTGCTTGACGGACAACGACTCATCCGCATAAACGGAAGCAACCTGACTGCCAATGCCGAATACCGCACAGAAATAGAAACATTCAGCAAGATAACCTATAAAACGATAAACGGAAAACTTTGCTTTGAAATACAAACGAAAGAAGGAAGAACACTGCAATATGGAGCAACAAACGATTCTTACATCGAAGCAAACGGTAATCCGAATACGGCTCTTTGCTGGCTGCTCTCCAAAGTAACCGATGCTAACGGTAACTACATGACGTATCATTACACAAAGGATACACCGAAGGGAGAATTTCGCCTGCACCGGATTGAGTACGCAGGAAATACCGCTGCCGGTATTTCACCTGCCTGTAAAGTTGAGTTTTTGTATGCCTCCCGCAATGATGTGGAGAAATCTTATATCGCCGGAAATTTGGTTACCTCCGGTGTCATATTGGAAAAAATAAAAACCATATCGTCCGGTGGTGATGTAAAAGAATATCAGTTTAACTATTCTTTCGATGGTATTTACTCCAAATTGACGGAGGTAATCGAAGTTGGCGCGGACGGCAGCCGGTACAATGCGACTAATGTAGGTTGGGAAGCGGGCGGAATTTTCTCTATGAAGGAAAGTGCAATTACAGTAGAAAGCAGCTATACTCCACAACAAAATTGGAAAACCCTGTATGCAGACTTTGACGGTGATGGACGAACCGATTTTCTCTATTATCGACCCGGAGGAAATCAGGCAACGCTTTATTTGTCGAAAGGGACTTCGTTTACCAAAGAAGCAAACGCAACTATCCCATTGCAGTCGGGTTTCGACCATTTTCTTACGGGCGATTTCAACGGCGACGGTATGGCTGACGTGGTACGGATCACTCGCGTGGGAACAACGAGTACATACAATTGCACACTTTTTTTGTTTAACGGAACTTCTTTTGATGAGAAAAATACTTTTACCGCCTCGCCGGACGGTATGACCGGAACCATTGCTTACGTCGGAGACTTTGACGGAGACGGGAAAGAAGATATATACACCAAACGCGACGCAAAATTATACAGATATAATCCGGCTTTAAACAAATTTGATGTCTCCCAAACCTCCGGTTTGCAAGAGTCATACTGGGTTTTTTGCGATGTACATCCCAATAATGTGCATGTACCCTCGGCATACATTAACCGGCGATTCAATATAGACTTTAACGGAAACGGGAAAACCAATTTATTGATTACTACCCCGGCAAATTATGAAATATGGGAATTGGACGGATTGAAATGGGAAAAAATCATGTACGGCAACAATATGGGAAATAGCATTGATTTTACCACCACCCCAAATATGCGTCTAACCCCCGGAGATTTTAACGGAGACGGGAAAACGGACATTTTTGTTCGCCAACACCTGTCAGCCACCAATAAAGAATATTATTTGATGATTTCAACAGGAACCGGGTTTGAGCCGAAAAAATTAGATGCCGATATTTTCGGGGAAAACAGGAGAAGATTAGAAGCAGAGGTATTTACCGGTGATTTCAATGGAGACGGAAAAACGGATATTATTTGGACCAGTGACTACGGTCGCGATATTTTTCCATTGAAACTGAATTTATCCACCGGAGAATCTTTTCAACCTGTCATCGTATATGATAACTTAACTTCCGACTTGCTTGGAATGAATTACTTACCGTACGGAAGCAACCTTGTCCACTATATTCATTTCGCCGATTTTTCCGGCTACGGACAAACAGAGATGCTATTCGACTATTATCCGGACAAGTTTGTCAAAAAAGACTTCATCAGCGGCGAACCGTTCCAAGTCAACCGGATTGTGGACGGGTTAAACCGCGACATACTGTTTTGGTATGCCCCGTTCCGTAAAGCCTCTTACGCGGAAACCGGCGCCCTTGCCGCCACATTTCCGGTTGTAAAACACGCATCGTTAAAAGTGGTAACTTCCATCGAGAAGGGGGAAGGACGGATTAATCACCCATCATATGCCCGCATCGCCACCAATTTCTCGTACAAAGACCTCCGTATGCACCGCCAAGGAAAGGGATTCCTTTGTTTTGGCGAAATGACTACCTCCCAAACCAATTCCTCGTGGGGCGTAAGCGCGAGCGAATTCTACAAAACCGTAGCCACATACGATTGGCTGTCGACCTATTTCATGCCTTATTTGAAGGAAGAGAAAAAATACGGACAATCCAACGCCTTAATTTCCACGCAAACCAATGGGATGACGCGCAAAGAGTTGGGAGGAAAAAGAATATTCCCATACCTTGCCTCGCAAACCTTTACGGACAATCCGACGAATATCTCTGTAAAAACGGAAAACTCCAACTACGACGATTTTGGTAATCCAAAAACCGTGAAAACAACCAAAGGCGGATTGGTGGAAACCTCGACCATCACCTACATTCAAAAAGGGGCTTGGTGCCCTAATAAAATAAACACGGTATCGACTATCAAAACACTGAACGGAATATCGGAAACCCGTTCTTCCTCCTACATTTACGACAACAACGGCAACCCGACCAAGGAGACCACCGACCCCGGCAACGTGAATCAGGTGATTACCGACTATGCCAATTACGAACCGGTGGGACTTCCGCGCACCGTTACCGTAACCGCCAACGGACAGACGCGCACCTCCGCATTGACCTACACTCCGTCCAAACGTTTCCTGCAAACCAAAACAGACGAGTTGGGAAAAACCACCACATACGATTGGGACGAAAGGCGCGGAACGCTTACCTTCGAGGCTGACCGCACGGGGGCAACCGTCTATCGCTACGACGGCATGAACCGCCTTGTCACCACCGACTACCCCGATGGCGTGAAAGAGAGCAACACGCTCCATTGGGCAACGCCGCTCGATGTCAAGAAACTCTATTATCTTGCCTCGCGCACGTCGGGCGCTGCACCCGTTGATGTTTGGTACAATGCTTTCGACAAAGAGGTGCTGCGCGAAACCTACGGATTCAACAACCAAAAAATAAGCGTCTTTACCAAATACTCGGCATACAAGCAGGAGGTATCCAGACCTACGTTCGGCTCTGCCGGTTCGTCATGGATAATATGCGAACAGGATAATTTCGGACGAACAAAAAGAACCAACGACGGCAGGGGATATACCGAATACAATTACAACGGACGAACCACCACCGTAACCGCACCCGCCGCCGTAGGCGAAAAGCGCGAAACGACCCTCAATGACGAGGGAATGCTCGCCTCTGCCAGGGTAAATAACGGGAAACAGGTCGCCTTTACCTATTACCCTTCCGGCTTGCTGAAAACCGCTACTCCGGAGGGCGGACAAACAATTACCTCCGAATACGACAAGCAAGGCAACCGCACACGGCTGATTGACCCCGATGCGGGAATTATCCGGTCAAAATACAACGGTTTCGGTCAGTTGCTCTGGACAAAGCAAAAAGTACACCTCACGGGCGATTCCATCCTGACCGAATATGCCTACAAAAATATAAATGGTTTGCCGGAAAAAATAGTTCGTAACGGGGAAACAACCAATTACGCCTACGACAGCAAAAACCGTATCGGCTCCATCGAAATTTCCGGGCAGCACAAGCAGACATTCGGTTACGACCACCTTGACCGCATAATCAATGTAGAGGAAAAGATAAACAATACAAAGACGTACAATGCCGGCACAACGTATGATGAGTATGGACGGGTGAAGCGCGAAATATTCCCTACCGGCTACTATACGGAAAACACCTACGATGCCAACGGAATCCTTACCGAAATAAAAGACAGCAAGGGAAATTTCATTTGGAAGCTGCTGGAGGAAAACGAGCGGGGACAAATATTGCAGGAGAAAAAAGGCAGTAAGACTACCACCTACACTTACCGGTCTTTCGGACCTGTTGCCACCATAAAATCGCCCGGAATTATTGATATGGCCACTAACCGTCCAAACGCGATAGGTGAAATAAATGCACACAACGACTTCCTGAATAAACAGCGGTACGATTTTACCTATTCCCTCGACCGCTTGGAAACATGGAAATCCTATTCCAATAGTGTTTTAACCGGAAACAACTCGATTGTTTACAATGCTGCGGGAAATATTGAATCCAAAAGCGATGTGGGCTACACCGCCATGACCTATGGAGAGGAGAATGGGAAACCGCACGCGCTCACCTCGCTGACAGCTCCCGCTTCTGTTGACAATTTGTACATCGAATATACCGATTTCAACAAAATACGAAAACTGACCGACGGAAACAAATTTTATGATATAACCTATGGCGTAGATAACCAACGCAGATCATCGGTTCATTATCAAAGGGATTTCATAAAAACGCGCTACTACATCGGAAATTACGAAGAAGAGATAGATTTGAATGAAAATGTCCGAAGTATTCACTACCTTCGCGGTGCCGTTTTTATTCAAAATAACGGAATAGACAGTCTGCTGTACACATATACAGACTACTTGGGCTCTTTGACAGCATTGACCGACCAGGCAGGCAACGTAATCGAACGCTACGCCTACGACCCGTGGGGAGCACGCCGGAATCCTGCCGACTGGTCAAAACCGGACAATCGTACAGGTTGGATATTGAACAGGGGCTTTACCGGACACGAGCATATTGACCAATTCGGCAT
>Ga0209737_10004304_pt1 | contig 10021 bp, 4 predicted proteins | sample TergutCu122P3_FD_187284 | JGI IMG/M metagenome (GOLD analysis project Ga0209737, IMG submission 187284) | Cubitermes ugandensis P3 segment gut microbial communities from Kakamega Forest, Kenya - Cu122 P3 (SPAdes) (version 2) | ecosystem: Host-associated > Arthropoda: Insects > Digestive system >...
GTAGTAGTATTTATTTTTATTTTTATTATTTTATTTTTATTTATCTTATCTTTTTATCTATATTATTCTATCTTTTCTCATTTCCATTTTATTACTTTTTCTTCCTACTTATTCCTACCTTTCCACGCCCCGCCTCGATAACTTTCTCATATTTTTATTCTACATCTATTAATTCATGTTGAAAGGGAGAGGTGAAGGGTCGAAGAGCGTTCACCTCTCCCTTTCAACTCCCCCTAAAACACAGCAGTTATCGAGGCTTTGGGGCGTTCGTCCCTCTTTTTTCATTTATATTCCGTGTCTTACATATTAAGACTATTTTTTCACATGCTCACCGTACAGTTTTTTTGTACTTTTTTGCCCGCTTTTTTTCTTGTCCCAAAGAGCATTTTTTTACGTGAGTTTTCCGCACAAAGTCATACCGCAATGTGTTTCAAACCCACAAAAAACAAAACAGAGAACAACCCAAAAAGTCATTCTCTGTTACTGTGTTACGACATCGGCAACTGCTCGGGTTCGCACTCCTGCGTTCACCTATCCTTTTACCGACCTTTTATTTTATTTTTATTCTGACTACAAAATACCTATAATACGAAATATTTTTTTTCTTATCTATCATATCAAACACAGTCAACATTCTGATTAGCACTTGCCACTTACAGATATTTTTTATTTTGGACTAAATTAATAATTTAATCATTCGTTAAATAAGTCACTACGTTTATTTATATATCTGTAATGAATAGAATTTATAAGTATTATTATGATAACACCTATACTTTCCCAAAATTGGCTCAAGAGTATAACAGGCAACATCAAATAATATAGAATAGCTGTTCCTTTGGTTGCAATCGCGATTGCTAAAAGCAAAAAGTAAATCAAAGCATTATTCAGTTTTAACCCTAATTGCGATTGTATATTAATTGCTAATGTTAATTTAAGCATATAAATTAATACTGCTATTGAATTAATAATATTAGTCAAGAGCGATATTTTATAAGGTTCATATGGAGGAAAGCCTCGTGAAAGAAATGTTATTCGCCAATCGAATAAACCGATTCTAAAAATTATTAATGGCAATATAATAGTTAGAATTGGCAATACAATGTTGACATAAACTCGAAGCCATTGAGTAGATTTAGTATATTTTAAACATCTTTCATTGAATTCTTTATTTATCGTCTTGTAGTTTCTTAATAAATAGTACATCGATAATAACATAAAATTGTCACTCCTTTAGATAGTCAGTTGCATTTATGGAGCAAGATTATTTTCAAGCCCTACAATATACCGTAAAATAAGTGTAGCGTTCGCAGAGGTAATTTCGCCGTCACCGAATACATTCGCCGCTTCTTTTTGATATTTGTTAAGGAATTCTCCTACTTCGGCAATATACCGTAAAATAAGTGTTGCATCTGCCGATGTGATTTCGCCGTCGCCGTCTATATCCCCATATATAATAACAGTCGCTATTAGTTCACTATCGTTCCATATTTTTGTGCCTGTTCCGACTTTATCCGTTGCTTTAAGCAGTATATTATTGTTATTAAGGAACTCCCAATTATTTGCGTTTTCTCCTTTTGTTATAAAATACTCTATAATCTCCCCAACATTATTGTTATTAGGTGTAACGCCCGTCATAAATTTTGTAATGCCGTCTATTTTATATTTTACGAACCTTGCTTCAAGTGTTCTGTTCTCCGTTGCTGTGAAACTGTATATTGCATTATCGCTGATTTTTACATTATTTTCATACCACCCCTCAAACTGCCACCCTTCATTAGCTTCTGCTCCTATCGTTATATAATCGCCTTTCGTACAAATTATATCACCGAATACACAGCCACCCTCATTAGCGTTGAGAGTAATTGTGACATTGTATAAATCTACTTCTTCAATTATTTCTGTGGGGCTGATAGTTTCAATAATAGTCCCTGCATAATTCACCACACTAATTGTTTTATAATCTGGTGTAACTTCGCTTGAATTGTTAATGTTGCTTATCATTTTCTTCCCGATTTCCAAAGGGATATTGTAAGTATTATAACGCCTTATTTCTGTACCGTCTGGTAATACTTCACATACTGTATATTCCATTGTTCCTGTATTGGTAGCAATTATTTCAATTTCATAAGTTTCGTCACTTGGCAAATAGAGATATTTTATATCGTCTTCCACATCAATTACTATTGAATCCTCAATAGTTTCGTCCACAATGTTATTTATAACCCTTCCGACAATAATATTATTCGTATCATACACATTTATATCGACAGGACATTTTATTATAAATTCGTATGAAGTTTTTTCGATTGGAACAATATATAATTCGCTTGCTAACCCTGAATTAACCCAACTTACATATGTTTCTGGTGCATGTGCGAATGTAATATTGTCGGTATGTTTTTTAAAATATCCCAAACTAATTTTTGATACTATATTATAATTATATGTGAGAATTAAAGGAGCAGTATCTAAAAGAGGATTACCATATATTAATTGGTCTGCTAAATTATATAAATAATCCTTAAAAGTACGAACGAAACCCCCAGAACCTATATTTTTAGTATAATAATCGTTTATATTTTTAGCAACAAACTTGAATATGTCACTTAAAAAATTTTGTGTTGTTACTGCACCTTTAGGAAATGATTTAAATTTTACATTAGTCAAACTTCTGAATGTATCTTCCATCTTACTAAAGATAGGGTTTTTCTTTGAAATTATGCTTTTAGTAGGCAATATTTTATCAATACCGTATTTGTAATATTCCCATCTTCTTAGTGGCATATATGTTATAAAATCTTCTGGATTTAAAATATTAAATATATTATTATAAGAACGTTTTTCTGAGTATGTCATTTTTGAAACGCTTGGAGTAGCAAAAGTATAAGCAAAAATATTATTTTTCATGTCTGGTAAATTCTTAGTTAGGTTAGCCGCTACCAAATTAGCAACTGCCGCTCCCCTGCTGTGTCCTGTTACCCAAATTTTAATATTTGATGTAGAATTGCGGAACTGAACCGACCATATATAATCCTCTAATGCCGTCCTAAGTTCTTCAGCGGCAATATTAATCCCATAATGAATACCTATATCCGCCCCAGAGTTAGATATATCAAAATCACTATACCATTCTTCAAGCCCCACTGTACCTCTGCATACAACAGCAATTAAAAAATATTTCTTGTTATTGCATATGATTTCTTTTTCTGCAAAAGTAAAAGCGATTTTATGTCTTTGCGTAGCGGTTTGCTTTGCAATGGAATTACTTACAAATGTTTTATAATTGTAATACTCTATGGTATTTGGATTGAAGCCTAACCCTTTTAATGCCTCACTTATATATTCATTAGACTCTGTGTAAGCAGAAGCACTTAATCCCATTGAAGTTTTGGCTAAATCATGATTGTACACTGTTGAAGAATCGGTAAACCAATTCTCTCTTAAAGTAATCGGCGCAGAAACTGTCGGAGTTCTACTATCTATTCCGCTGTCTAATTTAAATTTTGCTTCGCTTTGATAGACACTTTCGCTACGCAAATACGGATAACCCCAATTTACATTCGAGTTAATATCCCATACTGTCTCAAAATTCCAACCAACGAACGAATTTTTGTTTTTCATTTGTGCGTCGGTCAATGGCGTACCTATCTCATTTGTTGCTTCACCAGCCCAATTTGTGAAATCTAACGTCCATATTCTTTGCCCAGCGTGTCGGTAAGAATTTATGACTGTTAATAAAAAATTTCTATCATTATAACCTACCATACCTCCCGCATAGGCAGAAGCAGAGTAAACATAAGCGGAAACATCGACATCACCCGTTGCGTAACAATTTGTAATTGTTACTGTTGTTCTTTCAGCAATAGAATTATACCCAACCAATCCTCCCGCATAAGAACTGCCAGAAGTAGCTGAAGCCTTAACATCACCCATTGCGTAACTATCGCTGATACTGACATTTGCACTGACACTGGTAGTAGCAGTGGTAGTGACATAGACAGAGGTAGAAATACGACCAATCAATCCCCCTGCATTAGAAAAAGAAGAGGAAGTAAAAGAAGTAGAAGAAGAGGAGGCGGAAGCATTACCATTGCCTGTTGCGTAACAGTTGCTTAAACTGACACTAACAGTGGCAGTAACAGTGGCAGTATCATAGACAGCGACAATACCAATCAATCCCCCTACATAGGACTTAGAATCGGGGGAAGAAGAGGAGGCGGAAACTCTACCCGTTGCATAACAGTTGCTTACACTGACGCTAACAGTGGCAGTGTAAGTGCCACTGAAAAAAATATCAACATAGGCAGAAATACGACCAATCAATCCCCCTGCATTAGAAGCAGAAGAATATGGCGAGGAGGATGAAGAGGAAACATTACCTGTCGCGTAACAATTGGTTACTACACTATTTGATTCAGAAATAGACCCAATCAACCCCCCTGCTTGACAAGCAGAAGAGTAAGAAGAAGTGGAAGAGGAGAATGAAGAGGAAACATTACCTGTTGCGTAACAATTAGTTATAGTAGTATTACCAGCGCCATCGATTAGTCCAACCAACCCCCCAGCAAAAAAGGGAAGAAAGCTACTCCAAATAGAAGACGAAGTGAAGTAAGCCTCGGTGGAGACATTACCTGTTGTGTAACAGTCGGTTATATTAATATTGCCAGAAACATTGATACAACCAATCAATCCCCCCACATAAGAATTAGAATTAACGGAAGAAGAAGAGTAGGAGGAAACACTACCCGTTGTGTAACAGTTGGTTATAGTAGCATTGCCAGAAACATTGATACGACCAATCAATCCTCCCGCATAAGAAGAATTAGTAGAAGAAGAAGTAATCCCATTCACTCCAATGTTTATTACTACGTTTTTTATTGTTACATTGTTTGTCGCTATTTGCCCGAAAAATCCTGCATATTGTCGCCTATTCGTTGACAATACATACATATTGTTTATACTATGCCCTTGACCGTCAAATGTACTACCTGTAAAATTGTTAATAGGTATCCATTCAGTCGTCAAGTGTATATTTTCAGTAAGCACGTAGTATTTACCTGATTGTGCCCAGTTTATTGTCCGAATGTTGGCATTGTTGATATGTACTATATCTGCCTGCGGTACATTGCTCGGTATCGGCTCAATAGGTGCGATAAAACCATTGTTACTTAAATTTGCGATAGGCATTTCAATTCCTGTGAAGTCTGCACCAATTATGTCGTTGATTTGTATAAATGAAGACGGATATTCGTCAAATGTTTCATTTTTAATGTCAGTAATTGTTTCGTCTGAAAACAGAATGTCAAAGTCTGAACCTGTATATCTGATAAGATTTTCGGGTCTATTAGCAAAAACAGTTAATGTAGCCGGCGGTATAATTGTCAATAGAAATGTTAATATCAGTACCACTGATATTAGTCTGCTATGCGCACGGGTTTTGGTCGTGGAGCGACCTTTTTTCTTGCCTTTCATATTTCTTTTCCTTTTCTTTTGTTATGTTTGTTGTTTTGTTTTATCTATGTTTTTTAGTGGTTTTTTGCCACGTTTTACTTTGGTAATATTTTTACGTTGTATATTTCTCTCGTTCTGCGGTATAATCTATATATCCTAAACTATCACCCCCATTTTCTGGTTTCGTGAAGTTTCACACTTCACGATTTTAAGCTAAAGAAAGGCTTTGTTTCGCCTTTCTTCTTTTCCTTGACCACTTTTTTGACCCCTAATAGCTACACACCGCAAGTTTATTCATGTGTTCTTTCTTTAACGCTTGCGAACTGTGGACGTATCTTTCTAATGTGAATTTCACTGTCGAGTGTCCTAATATCTCACTTAGGCTTTTGATGTCGAAATTCACTTCGATTGCTCTTGTCGCGAATGTGTGCCGCAGTCCGTGAAAGTTGATGTCTTTTATACCCGCGCCTCTTAAATATCGCTTGAATTTGCCTTGATATGTGCGTGGTTCTGTATATTTGTCAGTCCCTGTTAGTATATAGTCGCTTGTTTTGTGGGCTTTACTCAACTTTTTCAATGTGGTTATCAATGTGTGCGGTAATGGTATTTCCCGGATTGATTTCTGACTTTTCGGGCGGTCTATTATGATTTTTGTCTTTGCGTCGCTGTTACTGCCTACATTTTTTATACGCTGTATTGTTTTTGTGATTGACAGCGTTTCTACATCGAATTTTATGTCGCTCCATTTCAACGCGCACAATTCACCTATTCGGATTCCTGTATATAAGGCTATCAATACTCCCACTTTTTCACTGTCTATCGTGTCATTGTCTATCGTGTCATTTATATATTTCTCTAACTGCGTTTGCTCCGATTCATTCAAGATTGTATAGTCGCTCGTATGAACTTTCGGTAACTCCATTTCATACTTGATGTCGGGTATATACTGCTTTTTCCTTGCGTAGTTGAGTATTTGCATGAATATCAGCGATATATCGTGTGTTGTCTTTGTTGACAGACTGCCTTTGCCGTCTAACCTGCCGTTGTATAACTTTGCTTCTATGAACATATTTATGTTTTGCTCTGTTAGTGCCGTTATATCGGCACTTTTGAAGTATGGTATTACGTGATTGGTTGTTAGCATATAGTATCTTGCGTATGACGATTGTTTTAGTTTTATTTTGGCTTTGTTAAGCCATTCTTGGCATACTTCCTCTATGCTCTTATATGGTAGTTCTTGAAGTGTCGTTATGTCGGTGTTTTCTGCTTTTGTGCGCAGTTTGCTTTTTACTTCGGCGTAACTTTTGCCGTATATTGATTTGAGCTTATTTTCCCCGTTGATAGCGTTGTACTCGATAAACCGACCCTCCCAACGCCCGTCGTTTCGCTTGCGTATGTTTTCGCCTCTTTTTGGCATTGATTTGCCACCTTTCGTTTATTAATTTTGACCACTTTTTTGACCCCTTATAGAACCGTACCAACATATTTTTAAGAACAAAACAGGCTTTGTACATTGAGTGTGTGAATTTTTTGCGAACAATGTACAAAACCTATTGACGAAATATTAAGAATAAAGTAAAATAGTGATACAAAACATTGAAGATAGTCGTTAATTTATGCTGATTTCGTTTTCGTGAAGTGTGAAACTTCACGAATATTTATGTATACAATTTCTGTGTATAGTAGTCATTTTAAATTATATTCTCGGTTATTCGCAATTATGACATTTAATGATAAAAACACAAACTTTGCCGAAAGAACAGCGAATCGAACGCAAAAAACATTTGTCAGGTAAAATCTAACCTTGACAAATGTTTTTTATACAGCTTTTTATTTTTTTGCGTGACCTGCGTGCGATGTGCGCCGCTTGCGGCGAGCCTTGCTCGCAGGTCACATCTTTAATTCTACCTTTTAAATTCAAGTTTTTTAAAACTTGACAATGTACAAGCCATGTGATATATTGAAGTGTGCAATATGGCAAAGACAGTAAATCATAGTATCTAAACATTATCAAATCATAAGATATACCGCATAAATAGCGAATCACAAGCGTCACGGACAACTTTCTGAAACTACGGATCAAAAGGTTGGGGGTTCGAATCCTCCTGGGTGCGCCAAACTCTTATAAACGCAGTATTTTAAGGGTTTTTGCTAAAATTAGGATAAGGACAAGACACTATGATTTCTTTGGTAATTTTTATGAATCATAATGACTTGTCTTTTGTCATATTGTATAAAAAATATATACAATATGGAGAGTGATTTTTATGCAATTTTACGGACGATTGGAAAGGCACGGCGAACATGAAATAAAAGAAATCTCAATTTTAGAGGCTATGAAACAGTTCAAAAACTTTAACATAGCTAAAAACCTATCAATCCGCACTATACAGCATTATGACGTTAGTTTTGAGATTTTTAAAAGATTTTACGATTGTACGCAATTATGCAGTACCATAACAGAAAACACTATTTTTGCATTTACAGCCTTTTTAAAACAAAAAGGCACTATGAACGATATTTCAGTTAATACACATTTGCGGTCTGTTCGTGCCATGTGCTATTACTTTATGAAATTAGGCTATATAGAACCATTTCAAATAACAATGGTAAAGACACAAAAGACAATAAAAGAAACATATACAGATTACGAAATAGAAATACTATTGGAAAAGCCGAAAATAAGCAAAACTACATTTGCAGAGTACAGAAATTGGGTCGTTATCAATTATTTATTAGCAACAGGCAACCGAGTTGCAACAATATGCGATTTAAAAATTAAAGATATTGATTTTGATACAGGTACAATAAGACTATGCAGGACGAAAAATCGCAGGGAACAAATAATCCCTATAAGCAAAACGCTAAAAGATATTTTAAAGGAATATATAAAATACCGCAAAGGCGAGAGCGAAGATTATTTATTCTGTAATGTCAACGGTGAACGATTATCAGAAGACGGCTTAAAATTGGCAATACGAAAGTATAATAGAAAACGTGGAGTAAGCAAAACAAGCGTCCACCTATTCCGTCACACATTCGCCAAAAAGTGGATATTAAACGGCGGCGATGTATTCAGACTGCAAAAAATGTTAGGGCATAGCAGTATGGAGATAGTAAGGGAATATGTGAATATGTTTAGTGACGACCTTAAACGAGATTTTGATACTTTTAACCCTCTTGAAGAATTTAGCACTAAAAAAAGCGAAACTATAAAAATCACTCCGAAAAACAAATCAAAAACACGCATAATATTATAATTTACAGTAATTTTTATTTTTTCAAAACATATTTCCGTGTTTTGCGCTCACCGATAGAGTTCAACAAACCTTTATCGGTCATATCTCTCAACAAGCGCAATGCTGTTGAATCAGAAATTCCAAACAAATCACAAGCTATTTTATTAGTTATATAATCATTTTTTGTTAGAAATTCAATTACTTGTTGTTCTCTTATATTTTTATCCGTCATTTTATCCGTCATTCTATCCGTCACATCAGCGTATTCAATTTCTTTTCTGCGGAATATAAGGGCAAAGCCGTATTTATGGTTTTCAAACGTAAATTCTGCACCTATTTCGTCGCAAGCCTCTTTTATACGTTTAAATCCTGTTCCAAAACTTTCTACTTCTTTCGGGTAATATAATAATTGTGCCAACTGTTCATTGCGTTTGTATGAACGGGCAGACCCCTCAATAAAATCGTTTGGTGTTAAGCCCTCCGGGAATGTTCCTGCGTTGTAAATTTCTATTCTGTCTTTGAAAATAGCAACTTCGTTTGTTTGTGGTATGAGATAATCACGGTGGCAGAACGAATTTACTAATGCTTCACGAATAGCTTTTACGGGTATTTCTGGTATTTCCTTGCGTTCAAGTGAGCCGTCAAATTCTGCTCGCCAACGCATAGTATCTTTGATGTATTTTTCGGCAATGCGTATGAGGTCAAGAATTGAGCCATGTTCTCTACGAATATCGGTGAATGTCAGACGTTCATTTGTTGCGAACGTTGCCATTTGTACCTCAATATCGACGTTTTGACAAAACATAACTCTTGCGGCGTTTGTAAGTTTACCGTTTTCGATTACTCCCAAGCGTTCTAAGACTTCTTGCTTATTAGTGTATTTGAAGTCGATACGTTCAACTTCGTTTGCAAGTTTTACGTAGTTTTTCAGAAGTTTTTCGTCTATATCGTCAAGGGTTTTGTTTGACAGACTGCTATCCCATGATTTTTTATCAATATTTTTATTTAATATATATTCTTTGAGTTTTTCGGGCGACATTTGCCTGTCGCTGTCTGCAACACGAATATAAGCCCTGCCGTCAGCAAAATACGGTGGGTTATCTCCGGTAAAAGAAATATGCGCAACTGCTTTTTCGTCAAATATTAGTTTCCCGACTTCGGGAAATATTTTTGGCTCAATTTTATTTCCGATTTCTTGTGCGATATTTCGGAGGGTTTGCTCGGTTACTTCCTGCCCTGAAACTTCGCCGTCATTGCGAACACCGAAATACAACTCTCCGCCGCCATGTTTATTGAGAATGGCAACGATAGATTGAATAGCTTCTTTG